>OGRS01000834.1_pt1 | contig 23968 bp, 14 predicted proteins | sample 1553561 | NCBI WGS metagenome assembly OGRS01 (sample SAMEA2580103, study PRJEB22360) | human gut metagenome | biome: human gut; feature: human-associated habitat; material: faeces | place: Denmark | collected 2008/2010
GCCCCCCGCCGTTATGGGTGCTGAAGGTTCTACTACCGGTGCTGCTTACACGATCGGCTTCCTGCTGGTCAAGGCCGGCGGCGCTCTGATCGATAACATGGCTTGGCTGTTCGCCATCGGCGCAGCTGTCGGCCTGGCAGACGACCATGACGGCACCGCCGGTCTGGCTGGTCTGGTCAGCTTTTTGATGATGCAGCAGCTGCTCAGCCCCGGCGTTGTGGGCGCTGTTCGTACCCTGGAAGAAGGCACCGTTGATTACATTGCTTTCAGCAAGATCGCCGGCAACTCCTTCATCGGCATCCTAGCTGCTGTCATCGGCGCCACCTGCTACAACAAGTTCAAGGGCACCAAGCTGCCTGACTGGCTGGCATTCTTCAGCGGCAAGCGCAGCGTTGCTATCATGACCGCCCTGGTTTCCATCGTGGTTTCCGTCATCCTGCTGTTCGTCTGGCCCGTTATCTTCGGCATTCTGGTTGCTCTGGGCAACGGCATTGCTACTATGGACGGCATCGGCGCAGGTATCTATGCTTTCCTGAACCGTCTGCTCATCCCCACCGGCCTGCACCACGCTTTGAACAACGTGTTCTGGTTTGACACCATCGGCCTGGGCGACCTGAAACACTTCTGGGCTGGCGAGACCAGCGCTGACGTGGGCTGGGACCTTGGCATGTACATGTCCGGCTTCTTCCCCTGCATGATGTTCGGTATCCCCGGCGCTGCACTGGCTATGGTCCGCACCGCCAAGAACAAGAAGGCTGCTATCGGTCTGGTTGTTTCCGCCGCCATCTGCGCTTTCGTCTGCGGCGTTACCGAGCCGTTTGAGTTCGGCTTCATGTTCCTGTGCTTCCCCCTGTATGTTGTTTATGCTGCTCTGTACGGCATTTTCACCATCATCACCTACTACTCCGGTTTCCGCGCTGGCTTCTGCTTCTCCGCAGGCGCAACGGACCTGGTTTTCTCCGCTTCCCTGCCCGCAGCTGCCAAGACTTGGATGATCATTCCTCTGGGCATTGCCGCTTTTCTTGTGTTCTACTTTGTCTTCTACTTCGCTATCACCAAGTTTGACCTCAAGACCCCCGGCCGTGAGGACGACGATGTGGAAGAGAGCGAAAAGAACATCAAGCTTTCCAACAACAACTACACTGCGATTGCTACCGGTGTTCTGGCTGCTGTCGGCGGCAAGGAGAACATTACCGGTGCTGACTACTGCGCAACCCGCCTGCGCCTTGAAGTGAAAGATTCTTCCGCTGTGAATGAAAAGGCTGTCAAGGCTGCCGGTGCTGCCGGTGTCATCCGCCCGTCCAAGACTTCCTGCCAGGTTGTCATCGGGCCTCAGGTTCAGTTCGTGTTCGATGAACTGAAGAAGATGCTGTAATTTAAGTAACAGCAAGGGCAAGGGTTCTGGTTCCTTTGTTCCACGCCGCAGGCTGGCCGCCATGGCCCTGCCTGCGGCTTTTTTGTTTTGGTGGGCAAAAGCTGGCGTTTAACTCTTTCTTTTCTTGCTTGATTATGTTAAAATCAGAACTATAAATGCCTCCTGCGGGTTTGCCGCAGCGGCAAAAATACACTACCCAAGGAGGTACTTTGTAACATGAACTCATTCCAACGCATCTGCCGGTCGCCTGCTTTTTTGGTGCTGGCCCTGATTTTGTGCGCCGCCGTGATTGCCGGCGGCGTTGCCCTGGCCCCCGCCGCCCCCAAGGTTTGGATCGTGATCCCTGTGCTGCTGGCTGTGGCCGCGGTTATCTGCTTCTTTGTGGCGCGCTCCACCAGCAAGGCCGCGCTGCAAAAAAAGAAAGAGGCGGAAAACGAGGGTGTGGTAAAAGCCGACCTTGACCATGCCGGCATCGCCGCCAACATTCTGGCTGCGCTGGGCGGTAAGGCCAATGTGCAAAAAGCCAGCTGCTGCGCCACACGGCTGCGCTTCCAGCTGAAAGACGGCGCTAAGGTGGACGAAAAGGCACTCAAATCCGCCGGGGCTTCCGGTGTGATCCGCTCCACCCCCACGGCCTGCCAGGTCATTCTTGGCACGCAGGTCCGCTTTGTTTACGAAGAACTGCAAAAGCTGTTGTAAGGCAGCGTTTCCCATCCTGGTTCCGGCTTCCGGAGCCAGGATTTTTTGTTATATTTTCCTAAAATATTTCTTTGTTTTTTCTCTCTTTTTTCTACAATCTCTAGTTTCTTTGTGGTGTTTGTGCTATACTATAGGTAATGGCTGTCCGCGCACAAAAAAAGAATAAGGAGATGTTCCCCATGAAAATTATTCGTGCAAAAGATTATTATGATATGTCCCGCAAAGCGGCCAATATCATCTCGGCACAGGTCATCATGAAGCCCAACTGCGTGCTGGGCCTGGCAACCGGCGGCACCCCCGTTGGCACCTACAAACAGCTGGTTGAATGGTACAACAAGGGCGACCTTGATTTTGCGGAAGTAAACACCGTCAACCTGGACGAATACCGCGGTCTGCCCCGCGAGCATCCCGAAAGCTACTGGTCCTTCATGCACCGCAACCTGTTTGACCTGGTCAACATCCGCCCCGAAGCCATCCATATGCCTGCCGGCACCAACATGGATGCTGCTGCCGAGTGCTCCCACTATGATGAAATCATCCAGCATCTGGGCGGCGTGGATCTGCAGCTGCTGGGCATTGGCCACGATGGCCACATTGGCTTTAACGAGCCGGGTGCCGCTTTTGAGCTTGGCACCCACTGTGTCCACCTGACCAAAGAGACCATTGAGGCCAACAAGCGCTTCTTTGACAACAACGAAGATCTGGTCCCGAAAGAAGCCTACACCATGGGCATCAAAACCATCATGCAGGCCCGCAAGGTTCTGATGGTTGCCAACGGCGTTGGCAAGGCTGACATCATTAAGAAAGCTTTCTTCGGCCCCGTCACGCCGGAAGTTCCCGCTTCCATCCTGCAGATGCACCCGGATTTCACCCTGGTGCTGGATGCCGAAGCTGCTTCCAAGCTGGACTAAGCGTATCGCTCAAGCCCTTACTGCATAACTGATAAGAGGGAATTTCTCAATGATTATCAAAAATGCAAGAATCTATACGCCGGAACATACCTTCAAAACAGGGGATCTGACCATCCGGGATGGCCGCATTGCCTTTGGTGCGCCCCCGCTGGAGGGCGAGGAAGTTCTGGATGCCAACGGTGCCTATGCTCTGCCCGGTTTGGTGGATATTCATTTCCACGGTGCTGTCGGGCATGATTTCTGCGATGCCGATGAAACCGGTTTGCAGGCCATTGCCGATTTTGAGGCCAGCAAAGGCGTGTTGGCCATCTGCCCCGCCACCATGACGTTCAGCGAGGAGATTTTGAACGGCATTATGGATGTGGCCGCCGCCCACAAGAACGGTCAGGGTGCTGACCTGGTCGGCATCAACATGGAAGGCCCCTACATCAGCCCCAAAAAGATCGGCGCACAGAACCCCAAGTATGTGCAGGGGGCCGATGCCGCCATGTTCCGCCGGCTGCAGGCACGCAGCGGCGGGTTGATCAAGCTGGTGGACGTTGCCCCGGAAGAACCCGGCAATCTGGATTTTATCCGTGACTGCCACAACGAGGTGTGCATCTCGATTGCCCACACCTGCACGGATTATGATACCGCCAAGGCTGCGTTTGCCGCCGGTGCCAGCCACATGACCCACCTGTATAACGCCATGCCCGGCATCACCCACCGCGCCCCCGGCCCCATTATTGCCGCGCTGGAAGACGGTGCCGATGTGGAGCTGATCACCGATAATGTTCACATTCACCCCGCTGTGGTGCGCTTTACCTTTAACACCTTCGGGGATGACCATGTGATCCTGATTGCAGACAGCATGATGGCCTGCGGGCTGCCGGACGGCGCTTATAGCCTGGGCGGCCAGGCCGTTACGGTGCGCGGCCCCCGCGCCACCCTGACCGAGCACCCCGATACCATCGCCGGCAGCGCTACCTGCCTGTATGACTGCATGCGCCGTGCTGTGTGCGAGATGGGCGTTCCGCTGGAAAGCGCGGTGCGCGCCGCGACCGAAAACCCGGCCCGGAGCATTGGCGTTGATGCTGATTATGGCTCTTTGGCCGCCGGGCGCTATGGCAACGTGGTTCTGGCCGATGATGACCTGAACATCCTTGCCGTGGTGCAAAAGGGCAAAGTTATCCACGATAACCGCTGAACTTGTTGAAAATCCGGGCGCTTGCCAAAAAGCGTCCGGATTTTTTGTTTTGGGCAATACCGTATAATTCTAAGTGCCGATACGGCGAGCAAGGTGCGGCAGCTGCTAAGCCAAAAGCGCAGATAATACTGGATGCTGCAAAGGTGAGCGCCGCCAGTGGCGGAAACAGCGAACCGAAGCAGGGGCAGCGGTCGCAGAGTGCGAGGGGCTTTTGCCCCCGAAGCACGATGCGGGTACCGCAACCCGACATTATCGAGCATTTTGGCAACGCAGATGCCGTGCCGCAGCCGCCGGAGCGGTGCTTAAGCCGCAAGGCGGGAATTGTGCGGTATTACCTTAACAAAAAGCCTGCGCAGAAACAGTGTTTATGCACGGTTCCTGCACAGGCTCATTTCTCTAACTTTCTTTATTTGTCATTTGCCCGGCTTTCCAGCAGGCTTCTTACTTCTCCTGCCAACGCTTCGCTTTCATTTGTCGTAAAGATACAATCAGACTGGTCTTTCCCGATTCCGAAAAACACCTGATAGTCCTTATTTCCGCAGAACGTCAGCACATCCAGCATGGGCTCGCTCTCCCCTGCCTGATAAGTAACCCAAAAGCGCAGCCGCAATGGATTGGGGGTGATTTTTCCCGCCTGTTCATTGGTCACGCCATTGCGGCAGACAAGATATGCGGTTGTATTCTCCTGGTCGGAAGGCAGGTCCACCCGCTGCATATAAACACCATTTCCCATTGTTTCGCAGTGCTGCATCCATGCGGCAACCTCGGGGAAGCTCTGCCATTCCTCCTGCGGCATACTCCAGATGGCCTTGCTTTGGTAGTTTGCTGATGCCACAAAAGCAACGCTCCATAGAACGAGTGCCAGCAGCATTGCCGCTATCAGATACAACATTCTTTTGCCTGTTGATTTTACAGCCGCCACAATACCGCTTTTCCCTGTTGCTATCAAAAAGAGCACAATCATTAGAATCAGCAAGAGCAGCAGAAGCCCCACTGCCGCGCCAAGCCCAACAAATTGCAGAGCAAACCACAGCAGAATTGCCGCTGCCGCAAGCAGCATCCACTTCTGCTTTGCTGTTAGGCTTTCTGCTTTTTCTGTGTTTGCTAATGTTCCCGATTTTTCCGTTCCCGTTGTCCCTTCTAAATCAGTCGCTTCCATATCCGCTGCTTCCAACGGAATTCCCAGCAGCTGCCGCAGCATAAACAGGTTGGCTGTGCCAGGCAGAGCTTTCCCTGTTTCCCACCTTGCCACAGCCTGCCGTGTTACCCCCAGCTGCTCTGCCAGCATTTCCTGGGTCATGCCTTTTTCTTTCCGGGCAGATGCAATTTTCTCTCCCAATGTCATGGTGCTATCCCCCTTTCTTTGGGGCCAGCATAGCACAGCTGTACTACTATTTTCAAGCAACTTTGTATCACTTTTCTGCCACTTTTCCGCAATAAGCAGTTTCATTCCCCGCAAAGCAGCATAAAAAATCCCCCACAGTACCCTTTCCGTTCGCAGTTGCCCGTGCGGAGAATGCTGTGGGGGATGTTATGTTTTATTGTCAGGCTAAGCTTATCAGATAAGAATAGTCTTACTTTTCAGCGTGGTCGTAAGCGCTGCCTTCGGCATCGCGGATTTCCTCGGCGCGAGCCAGCTCTTCTTCAACCTCCGGCAAACCGGTTCCGGCGGGGATCAGCTTACCGATGATGACGTTCTCCTTCAGACCGGCCAGCGGGTCAACCTTGCCCTTGATGGCGGCTTCGGTCAGAACGCGGGTGGTTTCCTGGAAGGATGCAGCGGACAGGAAGCTGTCAGTTGCCAGGCTGGACTTGGTGATACCAAGCAGGATCTGACTGGCCTGGACCAGCTTCAGGTCGGTTTCGCCTGCATCAATGCGTTCCTGAATCTTCTCGTTCTCGATCATCACATCGCGGCGGTTGACAACGCTGCCCATGATGAACTCGCTGGAACCTGCATCGTCAATGCGAACCTTACGCATCATCTGGCGGACGATAACTTCGATATGCTTATCGTTGATTTCAACGCCCTGCAGACGGTAAACCTTCTGGACTTCGCTGATCAGGTAGTTCTGGGTAGCAATGCGGCCCTTGACAGCCAGGATATCCTGCGGATAAGCATGGCCTTCGGTCAACAGTGCGCCCTTGACGAGCACATCGCCTTCCATCACCTTCAGGCGGTGGCCGAACGGGATCAGGTAGCTCTTGGTAACCGGTGCGCCGTTATCGTCAACACCGGTCACTTCAACGTGGCGGCTCTTCTTGGTATCGTCAATATGGACGGTACCGGCGATCTCGGACATGATAGCCATTGCCTTCGGGCGGCGGCTCTCGAACAGTTCTTCAACACGCGGAAGACCCTGAGTAATATCTTCAGCAGATGCGATACCGCCAGTATGGAAGGTACGCATGGTCAGCTGAGTACCGGGTTCGCCGATGGACTGTGCCGCAATGATACCGACGGATTCACCGACCTTAACGCACTGGCCGTTGGACATGTTGGAACCGTAGCAGCGGGCACAGACGCCAACGTGAGCACGGCAGGTCATCACGCTGCGGATCTCCAGCTCGGTAATACCGGCAGCTTTGATCTTTTCAGCGTCGAACATATCCATCATCTTGTCCTTGGACACAATGAGTTCGCCGGTCTTGGGATCCATCACGTCATGCAGAGCATAACGGCCAATCAGACGCTCGGAGAAGCTTTCGATGGTAGCGTTGCCTTCGCTGATTTCGCTGACGAGGATACCCTCGGTAGCGTGGCAGTCTTCCTCGCGGATGATGACTTCCTGAGAAACGTCAACCAGACGGCGGGTCAGGTAGCCAGAGTCAGCGGTACGCAGTGCGGTATCGGTCAAACCTTTACGAGCGCCTCGAGAAGAGATGAAGTACTCCAAGATGTTCAGGCCTTCGCGGTAGTTTGCACGGATAGGCATTTCCAGGGTTTTACCTGCGGTGTTAGCCAGCAGGCCGCGCATGCCGGCCAGCTGCTTGATCTGGTCCATAGAACCACGAGCACCAGAGTCGGACATCATATAGATGGGGTTGCGCTGGTGGTGGGTCTTCAGGTTGGTAGACAGAGCGTTGGAAACTTCCTCGGTAGCTGCCTGCCAGATCTCAACGGTGTTCTTATAGCGCTCTTCATCAGAGATAAGACCACGGTTGAAGTTCTTCATGACCTTTTCAACCTTCTTGTCAGCCGCAGCCAGGATCGCCGGCTTCTCTTCGGGGATGATAGCGTCAGGCACGGCAACGGTGATGGCGGAAAGGGTGGAATACTTATAGCCCTGTGCCTTGATGTGGTCCAGCATGATAGCGCAGCGCTTGGTGCCATGCTTTGTCAGGCAGCGGCTGATGATGTCGGGCAGCTTCTTCTTGGTGACCTGGAAATCGACTTCGTAATCGAACTTATGTTCGGGGTCGGTGCGATCCACATAGCCCAGATCCTGCGGGATGGGGGTGTTGAAGATGATCTTGCCGACAGTGGTGGTGACAAGGGCGGTTTCGGGGCCGTTGCCAAAGTCCATGGTGCGGCGCACCTTAACGGGAGCCTGCAGGGTGACGATATGCTCGGCGTAAGCCATCAGGGCTTCGTCCTCATCGCGGAACACCTTGTCGTGGCCGGGGTCTTCGGGGTTGACCATGGTCAGGTAGTAAGAGCCCAGGATCATATCCTGCGTGGGCACGGTGACGGGTTCGCCGTCAGACGGCTTCAGCAGGTTGCCGGATGCCAGCATCAGCATCTTGGCTTCGCGCTGTGCTTCGGTGGACAGCGGCAGATGGACAGCCATCTGGTCGCCGTCGAAGTCAGCGTTGAAGGGGGTGCAGACCAGCGGGTGCAGCTTGATGGCGTGGCCTTCGACCAGAACGGGCTCAAATGCCTGAATGCCCAGGCGGTGCAGGGTAGGTGCACGGTTCAGCAGAACGGGATGGCCCTTGATGACGGTTTCGAGAGAGTCCCACACCTCGGTGGAAGCACGCTCGACCTTTTTGCGGGCAGCCTTGATGTTGGAGGCAATGCCCTTCTGGACCAGGTCCTTCATAACGAAGGGCTTGAACAGCTCCAGAGCCATCTCTTTGGGCAGACCGCACTGGTACATCTTCAGCTCAGGGCCGACAACGATAACGGAACGGCCAGAGTAGTCAACACGTTTGCCCAGCAGGTTCTGGCGGAAGCGGCCCTGCTTGCCCTTCAGCATATCGGAAAGGCTCTTGAGGGCGCGGTTGTTGGGGCCAGTGACCGGGCGGCCGCGGCGGCCGTTATCGATCAGGGCGTCAACTGCTTCCTGCAGCATGCGCTTTTCGTTGCGCACGATGATGTCGGGAGCGCCCAGCTCCAGCAGGCGCTTCAGACGGTTGTTGCGGTTGATCACGCGACGGTACAGATCGTTCAGGTCGGAAGTCGCAAAGCGGCCGCCATCCAGCTGGACCATGGGGCGGATATCCGGCGGGATGACCGGAACAACGTTCAGGATCATCCACTCCGGGCGCTGGCCGGACAGGCGGAATGCATCAACGCACTCCAGGCGTTTCAACAGGCGGACGCGCTTCTGGCCGGTAGCCTTTTCCAGTTCCTCATGCAGCTCTGCGGACAGAGCTTCCAGGTCGATCTCAGCCAGCAGCTTCTGGACGGCTTCGGCGCCCATGCCGGCTTCAAAGGTATCCTCGTACTTTTCCCGCATCTCCTTGTACTCGCGTTCGGTCAGGAGCTGCTTTTTCTCCAGCGGAGTAAAGCCGGGATCGGTAACGATATAGTTTGCAAAGTAGAGCACCTTGTCCAGCTGGCGGGGGCCGATGTCCAGCATCAGGCCAATGCGGCTGGGAATGCCCTTGAAATACCAGATGTGCGAAACGGGTGCAGCCAGCTCAATGTGGCCCATGCGCTCGCGGCGGACCTTAGCGCGGGTAACTTCGACACCGCACTTATCGCAGATCTTGCCCTTATAGCGGATGCGCTTATACTTGCCGCAGTGGCATTCCCAGTCCTTGGTAGGTCCAAAAATGCGCTCGCAGAACAGGCCGTCGCGCTCCGGCTTCAGGGTGCGGTAGTTGATGGTTTCAGGTTTCTTGACCTCGCCATAGCTCCAGGCACGGATCTGGTCGGGAGAAGCAAGGCCGATCTTGATAGAATCGAACTCTTTATTTTCCATTCAGCGAACCCTCTCATTTAATCGTGACGTAAACAGCATTCCGATCATTCACCGTCGAACAGGTCGTCGCCATTGTCGGCTTCGATCTGTGCCAGAGAAGCTTCATCCGGCTCCTCATCGCCCAGGTCGCCGTCAAAGCCTTCATCGGCATCCTTGACACTGTAATCATCCTGCAGCTCGCTTTCCAGCAGAACGTTATCACCGATATCGCTGTTGTCAAAGTTGGCATCGTCATCGTCATATTCCTGACGCATATCAACAGCGTTGCCTTCCTTATCCTGAACAACAATATCCAGGCCAAGGCTCTGCAGTTCTTTCAGCATAACGCGGAAGCTTTCGGGGATGCCCGGATTCGGCACATCTTCGCCCTTGACGATTGCTTCGTAGGTCTTGACACGGCCCACAACGTCGTCAGACTTGACCGTCAGGATCTCCTGCAGGGTGTAAGCCGCGCCATAAGCTTCCAGAGCCCAAACTTCCATTTCGCCGAAACGCTGACCGCCGAACTGGGCCTTGCCGCCCAAAGGCTGCTGGGTAACCAGAGAGTACGGGCCGGTGGAACGGGCATGGATCTTATCATCAACCAGGTGATGCAGCTTGAGGTAGTACATATAACCGACAGTAACCTTGGAGGGGAACTTTTCGCCGGTACGGCCATCGTAAACGGTGGTCTTGCCGTCATCGGTCAGGTCGATCTTGCTGAAATCGATGATGTGGCCCTTATCGCCCATCAGGCGGGGCAGCTTGGTGGGATATTCCGGTGCATGGTCGCCATGCCACTTATCGCGGGCTTCGGCCAGGCAGTCACGGATATCGGATTCGTGCGCGCCATCGAACACGGGGGTCTGCACATGCCAGCCAAGGGCCTTGGCAACATAGCCAAGGTTGACTTCCAGCACCTGACCGATGTTCATACGGGAAGGAACGCCCAGGGGGTTCAGCACGATATCCAGCGGGGTTCCGTCAGGCAGGAACGGCATGTCCTCCTGCGGCAGAATGCGGGAAACAACACCCTTGTTGCCGTGACGGCCTGCCATCTTATCGCCAACGCTGATCTTACGCTTCTGGGCGATATAGACGCGCACGCAGGTGCGCACGCCGGGCTGCAGCTCGTCAGAGTTTTCGGGGGTAAAGACCTTAACATCCACAACAATGCCGTAAGCACCGTGGGGAACGCGCAGGGAGGTATCACGTACTTCCCGTGCCTTTTCGCCAAAGATAGCGCGCAGCAGGCGCTCTTCGGCGGTCAGTTCGGTTTCACCCTTCGGGGTAACCTTACCAACCAGAATATCGCCGGTCTTGACTTCGGCGCCGATGCGGATAATGCCGCGGTCGTCCAGATCCTTCAGGGAATCATCGCCGACGTTGGGGATATCACGGGTCACCTCTTCAGGTCCCAGCTTGGTATCGCGGGCTTCGCTCTCGTACTCCTCAATGTGGATAGAGGTGTAGATATCCTCGCGGACCAGCTTTTCGTTCAGCAGAACAGCGTCCTCATAGTTGTAGCCTTCCCAGGTCATGAAGCCGATCAGAGCGTTCTTGCCCAGAGAGATCTCGCCGTCCTTGGTAGCGGGGCCGTCAGCCAGAACGTCGCCCTTCTTGACAACATCGCCCACATAGACGGCGGGGCGCTGGTTGACACAGGTTCCTTGGTTGGAGCGCATAAACTTAATCAGTTCATAGGTATCGGCGGAGCCATCTTCCAGACGGACAACGACCTTATCCGCGTCAACGCTTTCAACGGTGCCGTCATGGGCAGCCAGCACGCAGACGCCGGAGTCGGTAGCAGCCTTGTATTCCATGCCGGTAGCAACCAGAGAGCGCTGGGTAACCATCAGAGGCACAGCCTGACGCTGCATGTTGGAGCCCATCAGAGCACGGTTACAGTCATCGTTTTCCAGGAAGGGAATGCAGGCGGTAGCCACAGAAACCATCATTCGCGGAGAGACATCCATGAAATCGACCTGTTCACGGGCAAATTCCTGAATGTCGTTGCGATGACGGCCGGAAACGCGGGAACGGACAAAGCGGTTGTTCTCGTCCAGCGGTTCGTTGGCCTGTGCCACGATGTATTCATCTTCAACGTCGGCGGGCATATAAACAACTTCATCGGTAACAACGCCGGTTTCTTTATCCACGCGGCGGTAAGGCGCCTCAATGAAGCCGTACTTGTTGATCTTGGCGAAAGATGCCAGATAGGAGATCAGACCGATGTTGGAACCTTCGGGCGTCTCAATCGGGCACAGACGGCCATAGTGGGTATAATGAACGTCGCGGACTTCGAAGCCTGCGCGGTCACGGGACAGACCGCCGGGGCCCAAAGCGGACAGACGGCGCTTATGGGTCAGCTCAGACAGCGGGTTGTTCTGGTCCATGAACTGAGACAGTGGGCTGGAACCGATGAATTCACGGATGGCAGCCACGACCGGGCGGATGTTGACCAGACTCTGCGGGGTGATCTCGCCGGATTCCTGGTTCTGCAGGGTCATGCGCTCGCGCACAACGCGCTCCATACGGGCAAAGCCGATGCGGAACTGGTTCTGCAGCAATTCGCCAACGCTGCGCACGCGGCGGTTGCCCAAGTGGTCGATTTCATCGGTCACGCCGATGCCATGGTCAAGGCCCAGCAGGTAGTTGACAGAAGCAAAGATATCGTCAACGGTAACGGTGCGGCTGATGAGCTTATCATGATTCTTGGTCAGCAGTTCTTTCTGCTCTTCCGGATCGGAGGTAGCATCCAGAATCTTACGGATTTCGGCGAAGGAAGCGCGCTCGTTGATGCCGCATTCCTTCACATCAAAGCTGAAGAAACTCTGGGCATCGACACAGCCGTTGGAGAACACGATCACATTGACCGGATCCTGGCCCTTGCGCTCCACGATAACAGTAACGCGGGAAACACCGGCGTTATCAATTTCAACAGCCTTTTCGTGGTTGATGCGCTCGCCCTTGGCGGCCAGCAGTTCGCCGGTCAGTGGGGCAATGATGTCCTCGGCAGTCTTATAGCCCGCAATACGGCGGGACAGGCACAGCTTGTTGTTCATCTTGAAGCGGCCAAAACGAGCCAGGTCGTAACGGCGCGGATCAAAGAACAGCAGGTTAATGTGGCTGCGGGAGCTTTCCACCGTCGGCGGCTCGCCGGGGCGCAGCTTGCGGTAGCACTCCAGCAGGGCTTCCTCTGTGGAATGGGTGATATCCTTTTCCAGGGTGGCGTTGATTTTGGGTTCAGAATCGCCGAAGTACTGGCGGATCTGCTCATCGGTGCCAAGACCCAGTGCGCGCAGGAAGGTAGTAACCGGCAGCTTGCGGTTTTTATCAATGCGCACATAATATACATCGGAAGAATCGGTTTCGTATTCCAGCCATGCGCCGCGGTTGGGGTTCATGGTTGCGGTGAAAAGGTCCTTGCCGGTACGGTCCTTGCTGGAAGCATAGAACACGCCGGGCGAACGAACCAGCTGGCTGACGATAACACGTTCTGCACCGTTGGAGATGAAAGTGCCGGAATCCGTCATGAGCGGGAAATCGCCCATGAAAATTTCCTGTTCCTTCACTTCGCCGGTGCTCTTGTTCAACAGGCGCGCAGTGACATAAAGCGGCGCAGCATACGTTGCGTCACGCTCTTTACATTCTTTAATGGTATATTTGGGGTGCTTGTCCAGACGGTAATCGACAAATTCCAGCGAGAGATTCCCGGTGTAATCCTCGATCGCGTCAATGTCGTGGAACACTTCGCGCAGGCCCTCGTCCAGGAACCAGTTATAAGAGTTTTTCTGGATCTCGATGAGGTTGGGCATGCCAATCACTTCGTTGATGCGGGAAAAGCTCATTCTGGAGGTTCGACCGTTTTGTACGGGCTTGACCTTTACCATAAAATGCGACCACTCCTATTCCGTTCAGATTTGTTTTTGGCAAAAGCGCTCCGCCGAAGCAATGATTTTCTTGGAACATTCGTCGTTTTTAACAAAGTTTGAAAAAACGCGAAAAAATCAAAATTCCTTTAGGGCGCTCTATTCCATTTTGTGATACTATGCCAGTATACCAGCCAAAAAGCTGATTGTCAAGGGCTCTTTTGGCATTTTGCGTGTTTTTTTATCAGATGACTGAACGCCCGGATGCGTGTCACATTTCTTTTGGCAAAGTGCTATTTTTGCATTTCTTTTGCCACTTGACAAATCCTTGAAATGCCGCTAATTGGCACAATGCCCAATTACCTTGTGTGTTTTTTGTATGGGTTGCAGCCTGCGTTTTTTCTGCATTTTCCCGGTTTTTACGCTTTGCAAACAAAAAGTGCCCTTCCCGCCGTTATCCGTGTGCAGGGTGGGCACTCGTCTGTTTTTGGTGCTATGCGTTTGATGCCGGGCCCGCCACACAGGTATTTACACCAGCTCCACCCGGTATTTTTGCAGCCAGTAATTCAGCTGCACAAACCAGGCAATGGTCTGCGGGGTGGTCATCAGCTGGCCATACCAGGGGGTCGCAGTCTCGGCAGCGGTCAACAGCTGTTCCAGCGCTGCCCTCTTGGCAATACGCAGCAGCGGGGCATCCGGGTCCTGCATCGCACCGCGCAGCATGGCGCTGACAGCGTTCAAATACGCCGGGTTCCATGTTTTAGGGTAGGGGCTCTTTTTTCGCCACAACACTTCCGTGGGCAGCACGCCCTGCATCGCCTGGCGCAGCAGGCCTTTTTCGTGGCCCTCGTAATCCTTATATTCCCACGGCACGCTGTACAGGTATTCCGCAATGCGGTAATCGCAGAACGGCACGCGCACTTCCAGCCCGCTGTACATACTCATTCGGTCCTTGCGGTCCAAAAGGGTCTGCATAAACCAGTTAAAGTTCAGGGCAAACATCTGGCGCATCCGTTGTTCCAGGGGATCCAGACCGGGGCGGATGGAAGTTTGCTCCAGCGTGGCGCGGTAGCCTTCATCAATATACGCCGCCGGGTCAATGCCGCCGAACACCTCCGGCTTAAAAAAGCTGACCCTGTATGCCGTGCTCTGTGCCCAAGGGAAGCCATACCGCTCCCGCACGGTCTTATCCCTGTACCAGGGGTAACCGCCAAATATCTCGTCCGCGCACTCGCCGGAAAGTGCCACGGTGGCTGTTTTACGGATCTCACGGCAGAACAGCAGCAGCGAGGAGTCCACATCCGCCATACCGGGCAGGTCGCGGGCGTCCACCGCTTCCAGCAGGGCGGCGGCCAGTGCTTCGCTGTCCAGCGTTACCCAGGTATGCTGCGCGTTCAAGAACTGGTTCATGGTGCGGATATACGGCGCATCCGGGCTGGGCTGGAAATGGGTGGCGTGGAAGTACTTTTTGTTATCCTGATAACCGACCGAGAAAGTCTGCAGCGTTTTGCCCCGCGCCGTAAAGTGGGAATCCGCGATTGCCGAAATCAGGCTGGAATCCAGCCCGCCGGAAAGGAAGGTTGCCACCGGCACATCCGATACCAGCTGCCGCGTGACGGCATCCATCACCAGGTCCCGCACTTTGGCTGCGGTGTGGGTAAAATCATCGGGGTGTTCGTGGTCGGTCAGCTGCCAGTAGCGGCGCACGGTGAGGCGCGGCGCACCAACCTGTGGCACAGTGTATTCTGCGCAGCAGCCGGGCTTCAATTCCTGCACATTGCGGAACACCCCGCACCCCGGCGTGCGACCGGGGCCGAGCAGCAGCACATCGGCCAGCCCATGGGCATCCACCTGCGGCGGGATCTCCGGGTGGCAGAGCAGCGTTTTCAGCTCGGAAGCAAAGATCAGGCTGTCCCCACGCAGGGCATAGAACAGCGGCTTGACCCCGATGCGGTCCCGCGCCAGAAAGAGCTTTTGCGCCCGCTGCTGCCACACAGCAAATGCAAAAATACCGTTCAGCTTTTCCAGACAGTCCGGCCCCCACTGGGCAAAAGCATGTAACAAAACCTCAGTATCGGAATGGCTTACAAAGCGATGGCCCAAAGCCGCAAGCTGGGCGTGCAGCTCCGGCGCGTTGTACAGCTCGCCGTTGTACACCAGAATGTATTTCTCCCCGCCCTGATCCAGCACCATGGGCTGGCAGCCGTTTTCCAGATCCACCACAGCCAGCCGCGCATGGATCAGCGCCGCATGGCCGTGCAGGTACATTCCCCGCTGGTCCGGCCCGCGGCGTGCAAGGCTTTTCTGCATTCGGCAGTAAGCTGGGTAGTTGGCTGCAATCTTATTTGGGTCCGCGCTGATCTGTCCGGCAATTCCACACATCGTTATCCCCTCCCCTATATCATCAGGGTAATCGTATGCTGTGGCTTTGTCATTTATGCCTGCTGCACACAAAAATACACCCGCACCGCCGGGCAAACAGCAGTACGGGTGCAGATGATTTTAATTTGCTATTTCTATTCTCACGGCATCAATCCAGGAAGTCGCGCAGCTTTTTGCTGCGGCTGGGGTGGCGCAGCTTGCGCAGGGCTTTTGCTTCGATCTGGCGGATACGTTCACGGGTAACGTTGAACTCCTTGCCCACCTCTTCCAGCGTGCGGGGGCGGCCATCTTCCAGGCCAAAGCGCAGGCGCAGGACCTTTTCTTCACGCGGGGTCAGGGTTTTCAGCACATCGGCCAGCTGCTCTTTCAACAGGGTCTGGCTGGCGGCTTCGGCGGGAACGGGGGCTTCCTCATCGGGGATAAAGTCACCCAAGTGGCTATCTTCCTCCTCACCGATGGGGGTTTCGAGGCTGACGGGTTCCTGTGCCACGCGCATAATCTCGCGCACTTTGTCCACCGGCATATCCAGGCGCTCGGCAATTTCTTCAGCGCTGGGCTCATGGCCGTTTTCGTGCAGCAGTTGGCTGGAAACCTTTTTGACCTTGTTGATGGTTTCCACCATATGCACAGGGATACGGATGGTGCGGGCCTGATCCGCAATGGCGCGGGTGATGGCCTGGCGGATCCACCACGTTGCATAGGTGGAGAACTTGAAGCCCTTGGTATGGTCAAACTTTTCAACCGCTTTGATCAGACCCAGGTTACCTTCTTGGATCAGGTCCAGGAACTGCATGCCGCGGCCCACATAGCGCTTTGCAATGGAAACTACCAGACGCAGGTTGGCTTCGCTCAGGCGCTGCTTGGCGCGTTCGCCGTCCTTGCCGCCTTTCTGGATATCCAGGGCCAGCTGCACTTCCTCATCGGGGGTCAGCAGGGGCACGCGGCCGATCTCTTTCAGGTAAACCTTAACGGGGTCATCGATGGTAATGCCGTCCGAGGTAACGGTATCCTCAAAGTCATCCATCCCCTCCTCGCCCATATCGGCCACAGCGGACATATCAGTGGCATCATCATCCACCACTTCAATGCCGTTGCTTTCCAGCTCTTCATACAGCTTTTCCATCTGCTCCGCGTCAATAACACGGCTGCTTTCTTCCATAGCGTCACTGATTTCGGTGCTGGTCAATTTGCCTGCACGGCGGCCCTGTTCAATCAGGTTGCGAATCGAATCTTTCTTTTCTGCCATAAGTAGTTTCTCCTTTGGTTTTTATTCTGCCCATCTTACTGGAACGGGATAAAACAACATGGTTTTGGCCGGGTGGAAATTATTCTTCCGGCGGGCGTTCGCCCACTTTTTTGCGGGCAAGGGCGGCAAATTTCTGCCGGAATTCATCATCTGTGGTGCCTGCCACCTGGGCGCTTTCGGGGTTTGCGGTCTGCAAACGATCCAGCAGCATATCAATATCCCGGCGGGTCAGGCGGGTATCGGCGTTTTGGGCCTGGGCCAGCATCACCTGGCTGTAGGCTTTTTCCTCCAACAAGGGGGAAAGGGTCGTGGCGTTGGCGGGCTGGCCGCGGGCGGCGCAGTCGTAAATCGCCTTGATTGCCTGCTGCATTTCCGGCAGCACCACCATGCCAAGGTTCAGCCGCTCCCGGATGTAGGGGATGGCGCCGGCATCCTGCAGCATAGCCGCCACAAGCTGGCGGGCGGCGCTTGCGGCCCCCAGGGCAGCTTCGCCCCCGCGGTCATAGGGCACGCGGATATCCGCCGCAATCCCCTGGCGGGAAAGTTCGTTCTGCTCTTTGCGGCGCGCCCTGCGCCCGGCCCCGCGCACGGCGCTTTCCAGCTGGACCAACACAGCCTTTTTATCAATGCCGGTCTGCTCCGCAATGCGCCCGGCATACACATCCCGCGCCGTGGGGCTGACCGCGCTGCCTGCCAGAATGCCGATGGCTTCATCCACATATTGCAGGCGCTGGGCATCGTTGCGCAGGTCATATTTTTTCACTGCCTTAGCCAGCTTGAACTCCAGCGGGGTTGCGGTGCCTTCCAGCACGGCTTCAAACCGGTCGCGGCCATAGGTGCGGATAAATTCATCCGGGTCCTTGGCACCGGGGATGTTCAGCACCCGCACCTGCAAATTGGTACCGGAAAACAGCGCCAAACTGCGCTCCGTTGCCTTCTGGCCTGCTTCGTCCGAGTCATAGCTCAGCACCACTTCGTCGGCGTACTCCGTCAGCAGCTTGACCTGCTCCGGCGTCAAAGCCGTGCCGCAGGCACAGACAGCGGTATCAAACCCGGCTTCGTGCATCGAGATGACATCCATATACCCTTCGCAGAGGATATACCGCTTGGACGTTGATTTTTTTGCCACATTCAGCGCAAACAGCGTGCGGGATTTGTGGTAGACCATCGTTTCGGGCGAGTTGATGTATTTCGGCTTGGAATCATCCATCACGCGCCCGCCGAACGCAATGATATTGCCCCGCACATCAATGATGGGCACCATCACGCGGTGGCGGAAGATATCATACAGATTGCCCTTGGCGCTACGCTTGACAAGGCCGGAGGATTCCAATTCCGGCTCGGTAAAGCCGCGGTGGCGCAGGTAGTGCAGAAGGCCCACAAAATCTTCCGGTGCATAGCCCAAGCCAAACCGGCGGATGGCCGCATCCGAAAGGCCGCGTTTTTCGCGCCAGTAGCGGCGGGCCATGGCGGCTTCCGGCGTTGGGGCGTTGAGCTGGTCATAAAAATAGCGCGCGGCGTTGCGGTTGATCTCCAACAGGCGGGAGCGGGAACGGCTTTCCTGGTCGTCCTCCTCCGGCATGGGCATCCCGGCGCGGCCCGCCAGCTGTTTAACAGCTTCCACATAGCCCAGGTTGGAAATTTTGCGCACAAAGTTAATCACATCCCCCGCCGCACCGCAGCCAAAGCAGTAAAAACTTTGGGTATCCGGGTAGACGGTAAACGAAGGGGTTTTCTCGTTATGGAAAGGGCACAGCCCGGTATAGGTCCGCCCGCGATGACGCAGCTGCACATATTGGCCGATTACTTCGGTAATATCATTGCGTGCAACCACTTCCTGTATGTATTCCTGTGGGATCAATGGGGCTCCGGGCCTCCTTTCGCGTATATATCGTAGCGGGCGCACAATGTGCGCCCCTTCGGGGCGGGCGGCAGTGCTCTAACATACTGCCAATTTTATAGCACCTGCCACTTTTGCGGCACAAACAGCTCCTCAAACAGGCGGGTAGCAAATTCATCGCTCATGCCGGAAATATAATCCGCCACGGCACGGTCCATTCCCTGGTGATATGCCACCTGCATATAAAAATTAGGCATCAGCGTGGGGTCCGCGCAAAGGCGCTCATACAGCGCTTCGATCATCTTGTCCACTTTTTTCTCTTCGCGCTTGGCATCCTTGTCCACATACACCGTGCTGTACATAAAGTCTTTCAGCACACCGTATGCCTCCTCCACTTCGGGGGAAAACTGCATTTTCCCATTTTTGCAGTTTGCGCTGTTTGCCACAAGGTCGGTGATCATTGTGGTGATGCGCCGGGATTTGGTATCTCCCAGCACCTGCACGGCATCCCGCGGCAGGGCGGCGGGGTTCAGCACACCGGCGGCCACGGCATCCTCAATATCATGGTTCAAAAAGGCAATGTGGTCCGCATAGCGCACGGTACAGCCTTCCATCGTGCGGGCCCAGGCACCTTTGGTGTGGGTAATAATCCCGTTGCGCACCTCCCAGCAAAGGTTCAGGCCCTTGCCGTCCTTTTCCAGGTAGTCCACCACCCGCAGGCTTTGGCGGTAGTGGGTAAACCCGCCGGGGCACAGCCGGTTCAGTGCGCGCTCCCCCGCGTGGCCGTATGGGGTGTGGCCAAGATCATGCCCCAGGGCAATGGCTTCGGTCAGGTCCTCATTCAGCCGCAGGGCGCGGGCAATGGTTCGGGCAATCTGGCTGACTTCCAGCGTGTGGGTCAGCCGGGTGCGGTAGTGGTCGCCCTCCGGCGAAAGAAACACCTGTGTTTTCTGCTTCAACCGCCGGAAACTTTTACAGTGCAAAATTCTGTCCCTGTCACGCTGGTAGCAGGTCCGCAGGTCATCTTCCGGTTCCGGGGTGCGGCGGCCAAAGCTCTGCTCACTTAAAGCGGCATAGGGGCTTAAGGTCAGGCGTTCAATTGTCTGGGTCTCTTCCCGCACAGTCACGGCGCAGCCTCCTTTCCCCTATCCGGTTCCCCGTTGGGCATATCATGCCCAAAAACGGCTCTCTATATTATAAATACGATAAAAAGCCGCCAAACACTTGTATGAAATGTAAAAATTTCATGGGAAATTCTGCTTTCTTGCCAGAAATGACTGCGCAGCATCAAAAAGCTGCGTAAAGTGGTTTGCTGATCGTCACTTCGGCACTGCCGCGGGTCAGCTCGCTCAGGTCATGGCACAGGGCTTCTTCGGTTCCGGCAGGCATGCGCCAGCGCAGGGTCACAGCGTCGGCATACTCCGGTTCCTGCAGTTTGGCCCCGGCGGCTGCGATCATCCGCTGGGCCTGTTCAAACTTGGGGTATGGCACGGTCACGGCGCAATCCGTCACCAGCCGCATGCTGACAATCTCCGCCTGCTGCAAGGCTCCGGATGCCGCCGCGGTGTAGGCCCGCACCAGCCCGCCGGTACCCAGCAGAACTCCGCCAAAGTACCGCGTAACCACCACGATCACATCCGAAAGCCCCGCATGGCCGATGGCTTCCAGCACGGGGGTACCGGCGGTTTTGGCGGGTTCGCCGTCATCACTGTAGCGGGTGCGGCCGCCCTCGCGCAGAACATAGGCATACACATTATGCCGCGCGGTGCGGTTGGCCGCTTTGATGCGGTTCAGGTGGGCAAGGGCAGCTTCCTCGGTATCGGCAAACGCAGCGGAAGCAATAAAGCGGGAGCGCTTTTCTTCATATTCAAAGGTGGAAATACCGCGGATCGTTTGATAGTCCGGCATAGGGGTTCTCCTTTGAGATGCAAGATGATGTATTTGAAAAAAATACCGCAGATGTTACCATCTGCGGTATACAAAACCTTAATGCAATTACTTGCCAGCCTTGTTGGCGTAGCGGCGCTTAAAGCGCTCAACACGTCCGCCGGTGTCAACCAGCTTCTGCTTGCCGGTGTAGAAGGGATGGCACTTGCTGCAAACTTCAACGCGGATCTCCGGCTTGGTATCGCGGGTATGGATCACGTTGCCGCATGCGCAGGTAATGGTGCAATCCACATAGTTGGGATGAATACCCTGCTTCATTTTCATTTCACCTCTTTCTCGATCATGACTAAAGGGAGCCATACTTGATATATGTGCTCATCACAATCTTCGAATTTCGGCTACCAGCAGACGCCATCCTGTGCGTGTGGAGCAGCCCTCTGAACGATTGCTAGAGTATTTTACCAGAGTTTTTGTGCTTTGTCAAGTAGTGTGGGCAATCTTTTGCGGCGGCAAATTGCCAGCAAAAGTGCAATCATTTATATGCCCATCCGGGACGTCGAGGACGCCGTCTCCTACTGTGGGGCAAAGTACATCACACGTTTTTTGTATCTGCTCCGGTAAGTTTCCGGCGGAGTCGGGTACCCCCGCCCTACTGGGTGTTTGTGGGTTGGCCGCACACAATAAAATGCTCTGTAGGGAACGGCCTTGACCGTTCCGGGGCCTTGTAGCAGATGCCGCAACAATTTTCCGCAAAGCCTTTGGCTTCCCTTCGAGGGGAGCTGTCGCCGAAGGTGACTGAGGGTTGATTCCCCAAGCGGAGCCTGAAAATGCGCGTTATTTCCTCACTGCGGCGGCTAGGGGGCTGCATACAAAAAAGGCCGTCTGCGTATTACAGCAGGCGGCCCAAAAGCGCCAAACCTATGGAATCACATTATGCCAGCAGCGGCTTAACGGCAGCGGCCAGTTCTTCTTTCTTGGCTTCGGCTTCGGCCAGGTCTTTGCCCTTGGTGGTAAAGTAGGTCTTGATCTTCGGCTCGGTGCCGGAGGGGCGCACCACAACGGTGCAGCCGGATGCCAGGGTGTAGATCAGCACGTTGGCGGCGGGCAGACCGGTCTCTTCAGGCTTTTTATAGTCCACAACCTTTACAACGGCGTCACCGCCAAAGTCCTTGGGCGGGTTCTCGCGCAGGCCGGACATAATGCCCACCATCTTGTCCATGCCGGACAGGCCCGGGAACTCAAAGCTGTCAACCTTGTTCAGGTAGCGGCCATACTCGGCGTAAATGCGCTCCAGCTCTTCCTTGATGGAACTGCCCTTTGCGCGGTAATAAGCAGCCATTTCGCAAATCAGCATAGAGCCGATGATGGCATCCTTATCGCGGACGTAAGGACCAGCCAGGTAGCCATAGCTTTCCTCAAAGCCAAAGATGAAGCGGTCAACCTGACCAGCAGCTTCCAGCTTGGCGATCTGATCGCCGATCCACTTAAAGCCGGTCAGCACATTGCGACACTCAACACCGTAATGCTCGGCCACCTTGTCCGCCAGCGGGGTGGACACGATGGACTTGCACATGACGGGGTCTTTGGGCATGGTCCCCTGCTCAATGCGGCCCGCGCAGATGTAATCCAGCAGCAGAACGCCGACTTCGTTGCCGGAAAGCAGCTCATAGCTGCCATCCTTGCACTTAACGGCAATGCCAACGCGGTCAGCATCGGGGTCAGTGGCCAGCATCAGGTCTGCACCAGACTTTTCGGCCAGTTCCAGGCCAAGGCGCAGAGCCTCGAAAATTTCGGGGTTGGGGTACGGGCAGGTGGGGAAATTGCCGTCCGGCTTTTCCTGTTCCGGCACAACGGTGATATCGGTAATGCCGATGTCATGCAGAACATGGGTGACCGGAACCAGGCCGGAGCCGTTCAGCGGGCTGTAAACCAGCTTCAGGCCGGCGGTCTTGCAGATACCGGGACGGATGGAGCGGGCTTCGATTGCTTCGTACAGGGCGTTGATGCAGTCATCGCCAACGTATTCGATGATGCCCTTTTCCAGCCCCTCGGCAAACGGCATGGTTTTGGCGCCGGTCAGGATGTCGGTCTTCTGGATTTCGGCGTACACGATGTCAGCGGCCTCATCGGTCATCTGGCAGCCATCGGGGCCGTAGGCCTTATAGCCGTTGTACTTGGCCGGGTTGTGGGATGCCGTTACCATGATGCCGGCGTTGCAGTTATAATACCGGGTAGCAAAGCTCAGTGCGGGAACCGGCATCAGGGCGCTGTAAATGCGCACCTTTACGCCGTTGGCGGCCAGAACTTCGGCAGCAGCCTTGGCAAACACATCGCTCTTGATGCGGCTGTCATAGCTGATAGCAACGGTCTGGGTGCCGCCCTGGGTCTTGACCCAGTTGGCAAGGCCCTGGGTAGCCTGGCGCACAACATACACGTTCATGCGGTTGGTACCGGCGCCGATCACACCGCGCAGACCGGCAGTGCCGAACTTAAGGGCAACGGCAAAACGATCCTGAATGGCAGCGTCATCGTTCTGAATCGATTCCAGCTCTGGCTTCAGGTCGGGGTCATCCAGGTTGGCAGCAAGCCAACGGCTGTACATTTCTTTATACATTTTGGACACCATCACTTTCTTACCCTGTAAAAGTTTTGGGTAAATTTACTTGTTCAAATTAAATATATCAATTTTAGTTTGCGTTGTCAATCAAAAAAAGCTGGAATTCCGGCTTTTTGCCGGAGCTTTACCTGTTTTTTACCCTACAGCGTCAAGGCAGATTTTGGGCACAAAAAATATGCTTGCCGCCGCGGGCGGAACAGGATATACTGAAAATAATCAAAGTACGCAATTTGTTGAAAAAAAGGAGTTGGCTGCGCCATGTATGCACACGTTGTCAGCCTGGGGGTAACGGGGCTGGATGGCTACCCCGTTACCGTGGAAACCCACATCAGCGGCGGTCTGCCCAAATTTGCCATGGTGGGCCTGCCGGATTCCGCCGTGAAGGAAAGCAGTGAGCGGGTGCGCAGCGCCATCAAAAACCTGAACTGCCCCTGGCCCGCCAGCCATGTTACCGGGCTCCCGCATCACCGTCAACCTGGCCCCCGCCGATGTGCGCAAGACCGGCAGTTTGTATGACCTGCCGGTGTTCATCGGCATTTTGGCGGCGCAGCAGTACATCCCACAGCCAGAGCCGCACCAGGCATTTTTGGGTGAGCTTGGGCTGGATGGCACACTGCGCCCCATTGCCGGTGCCCTGCCCATGGCCCTTGCCGCCCAAAAGGCGGGCGTGACCGAGCTGTTTGTTCCTGCCGAAAACGCCGCCGAAGTCGCCGTGGCCGAGCAGCTGACAGTTTACCCCGCCCGCAGCGCTGCGGATGTGATCCGCCACCTGGCGGGGCAGGCAAAGCTCAGCCCCGCCAGCCGCCCCCGGTACCTGCGGAACG
>OGRS01000836.1_pt1 | contig 23961 bp, 28 predicted proteins | sample 1553561 | NCBI WGS metagenome assembly OGRS01 (sample SAMEA2580103, study PRJEB22360) | human gut metagenome | biome: human gut; feature: human-associated habitat; material: faeces | place: Denmark | collected 2008/2010
AATTTAATTTTTTTATTATTTCTTTTTCTATTTATATATGAATATTTTTTGTTTGTTATTAAATTTTTGGATATAAAAAAATTGAAAGAGGAATTTTCCTCTTTCAACTTTTTTATATTACTATAATAATTTTTCTGCTACTTTTACTTTCATTAAAGCATCTTGAAGAGATTTTTGAGCTAACATAATTTGTTTATCTTCATTTAATTTCTTCAATTTTTCTTGAGCTAATTGAACTTCTCTTTTAGCAGTTTCTATATCTATTTCTTCTGGAAGTAGAGCTTCGTCTACTATTATTACAACTTTATTGCTATTTACTTCAATAAATCCATTTGAAATATAATATTTTACTTCATTACCTTTTTCTATTCTGACTTTTATCTCCTCAGGTTTTAATCCAGCTACAAATGGAGCGTGATTTGGTAAAATTCCCATATCTCCCTCTGTAGTTCTAACCTTTAAAAACTCAATGTCTTGAGAAAATTTTTTTCCAATAGGAGTTACTATTTCAAGTCTAAAGTTTGCCATAATTATTCAGCTCCCTTCAATAACTCTCTTCCTTTAGCAACTGCTTCTTCTATTGTTCCAACATATAAGAATGCTTGTTCTGGTAAATCATCATATTTACCTTCTAGGATTTCTTTAAATCCTCTAACAGTTTCTTTTATAGGAACATATTTTCCTTGCATTCCTGTAAATTGTTCTGCAACTGTAAATGGTTGAGAGAAAAATCTTTCGATTTTTCTAGCTCTTGAAACAGCTAATTTATCTTCGTCAGATAACTCGTCCATTCCTAAGATTGCAATGATATCTTGTAATTCTTTATATCTTTGAAGTACAGCTTGAACTTCTCTAGCTACTTGATAATGTTCTTTTCCAACTATCTCAGGGTCTAGTGCTTTAGATGTTGAATCTAATGGGTCAACTGCTGGATAGATTCCAAGTGATGCTATTCTTCTTGAAAGAACTGTTGTAGCATCTAAGTGAGAGAATGTTGTTGCTGGTGCAGGGTCTGTTAAGTCATCTGCTGGTACATATACAGCTTGAACTGATGTGATTGATCCTGTTTTTGTAGAAGTAATTCTTTCTTGTAAAGCTCCCATTTCTGTAGCTAGGTTTGGTTGGTATCCAACTGCTGATGGTGTTCTTCCAAGTAGAGCTGATACTTCTGATCCAGCTTGTGTAAATCTGAATATATTGTCTATGAATAGAAGAACATCTTGTCCTTCTTTATCTCTAAAGTTTTCTGCAATAGTAAGTCCTGTAAGTCCTACTCTAAGTCTTGCTCCAGGTGGCTCATTCATTTGTCCATATACAAGAGATGTTTTTGATAAAACTCCTGACTCAGTCATTTCATTATAAAGGTCTCTACCTTCTCTTGTTCTTTCTCCAACCCCTGCAAAAACAGAAAGTCCTCCATGTCCTTTTGCTATATTGTTAATAAGTTCCATTATAAGAACTGTTTTTCCTACTCCAGCTCCTCCGAATAGTCCTATTTTTCCCCCTTTGATATATGGAGCTAATAAGTCTATTACTTTTATTCCAGTTTCAAATATCTCAACTTCAGTTCCTTGAGATTCAAAATCTGGTGCTGGTCTATGAATAGGAAGTTTCTCTTCTGTAGTTATTGGTCCGTTATTATCAACAGGTTGTCCTAATACATTTAGAATTCTTCCAAGAACAGCTTTTCCTACTGGTACTGTTATTGGAGCTCCTGTATCTATAACTTCCATACCTCTTTGTAATCCGTTAGTATCATCCATTGCTATTGTTCTTACCATATTATTCCCAATGTGTTGGGCAACTTCAAGAACTAATTCTTTATCTCCATTTTGTACTTTTAGAGCATTGTATATCTTAGGTAAGTTGTCTTTAAATAGAATATCTACTACTGGTCCTATTACCTGTGTAAGAACTCCTCTATTTTCCAATTTGTTAACCTCCCTGTTATTTGGTTTGTTATTTAAGAGCAGGTGCTCCTCCAACAATCTCTGTTATCTCTTGAGTTATTGCAGCCTGTCTTTCTCTGTTATATTGTAAATTCAATTCTTTCATCATTTCTTCTGCATTGTCGTTTGCACTCTTCATAGCATTTTTTCTAGCTGAATGCTCACTAGCTGTATTTTCTAACATTGCTTGATATAATTCTATGTTTATATATTTTGGCAATAAATCAGATAAAACAGCTTCTGCATCTGGCTCAAAAATATATGACATATTTTTATTTGTTTCTACTCTTTCAATAGGAATTATTTTCTTAGCCAAAAGATCACTTCTTAGAGCTGAAATAAATTTATTGTAAACTAAATAAACTTCGTCAAATATTTCAGAATAATAATATTCTACAATATTTTCACTTATCTCTTTAGCTTTATCATAAATTACTTCTGGCACAATTTGAGTATATTCAGCTTTTATGTCATAGCCTCTTTTTGAACAATACTCTTTTCCTTTTTTACCAATAACAATAACTGATATTTTTTTATCTTTGTTGTTTTCTTCTACTTCTTTTAATTTTTTTAGAGTCATACTGTTAAAACTTCCACAAAGTCCTCTGTCAGAAGTCATAACTATGATACCTATCTTTTTAACAGTTTCTCTACCGTCAAAAAGAGGGTGTTTTTCTGCTTTTATTCCAGAAGCAATATTTGACATTATTCCGTGAATACTTTCTGAATAATCACGAGATTTCAAGACTTTCTCTGAAAACTTTTTAAATTTTGTAGTGGAAACAACTTCCATAGCTTTTGTTATTTGGTGAGTAGACTGTACACTTTTTATTCTACTTTTTATTTCTTTAGAACCAGCCATATGCTCACCTCTTTTTATTTAATATATGATTTTTTAAATTCAGTTATTGCATCTGATATTTTCTTTTCTAATTCCTCATCAAGAGCTTTTTTCTCTCTTATTGTTTTTAATATATCTGTTGTATTTTTTAATTCTTTTATTAATGATACTTCAAAATCTAGAACTTTATCAACAGGAATATCATCAAAGAAACCTTTAGTTACTGCGTAGAAAGATATTACTTGCTCTTCTACTGGGTAAGGTTTGTTTTGAGGTTGTTTTAACATAGCCATTATTCTATGTCCTCTTTCTAATTGAGCCTTAGTTGATTTATCTAGGTCTGATCCAAATTGAGCAAATGTTAAAAGCTCTGTATATTGTGCAAGTTCTAGTTTAACTTTTGCAGCAACTTGTTTCATAGCTTTTATTTGAGCTGCTCCTCCAACCCTTGATACAGATATACCTGCGTCGATAGCTGGTCTGAATCCTGAGTTGAATAGTTGTGAATCAAGGAATATTTGTCCGTCTGTAATTGATATTACGTTTGTTGGAATGTATGCTGCTACGTCTCCAGCTTGTGTTTCAATAATAGGTAAAGCTGTTATAGAACCTCCACCTAATTCATCAGAAAGTTTTGCTGCTCTTTCAAGAAGTCTTGAGTGTAGATAGAATACGTCTCCAGGATATGCCTCTCTTCCAGGTGGTCTTTTTAATAGAAGTGACATTTCTCTATAGGCAACAGCATGTTTTGTAAGGTCATCATATACTATTAATACATGTTCCCCTTTATCCATGAAGTACTCTCCCATAGCAACTCCTGCATATGGTGCCATATATTGTAATGGTGCTGCTTCAGAAGCTGTAGCTGCTACTATTGTAGTATATTCCATAGCTCCTAAATCTTCTAATTTTTTGTAAATTTGAGCTACTGTAGATCTTTTTTGTCCAATAGCTACATAGATACATTTTACTCCTGTACCTTTTTGGTTGATGATAGCATCTACTGCAACTGCAGTTTTTCCTGTTTGTCTATCTCCAATTATAAGTTCTCTTTGTCCTCTACCAATAGGAACCATTCCGTCAATTGATTTTATTCCTGTTTGTAGTGGTTCAAATACTGGTTTTCTTGATATTATTCCTGATGCTTTTCTTTCAAGTTCCATGTATTTAACAGGAGTGATTTCTCCTTTTCCGTCAATAGGTTCTCCTAAAGCGTTAACTACTCTTCCTAAAAACTCTTCACCAGCTGGTATTGAAACTATTCTACCAGTTGATTTTACTTCGTCTCCCTCTCTGATTTGAGAGAAATCTCCGAATATAATAACCCCTACGTTATTTTCTTCTAGGTTAAGTACCATTCCCATTATTTTGTTAGGGAATTCTAGTAACTCTCCAGCTTTTGCATCGCTAAGTCCATAAACTCTGGCAATACCGTCTCCTACTTCCAATACAGATCCTGAAGTTTTAATATCAAGGCTTTTTTTATAGTTTTCTATTTCAGTTTTTATAATATTACTAACCTCTTCTGGTCTGATTCTCACCTAATACACCTCCAATATGTGTATGTTAATTTTGTTTAGCCAATGTTGATAGTTGAGTTTTAATAGTTCCATCTATTATTTTATCTCCTATTTTTAGGATTCCTCCACCTATTATTGACTTATCTACATTTACTTTAATATTTACTTTTTTCTTTGTACTCTTTTCCAAATTAGCTACAAGTTTAGCTTTTTGAGCTTCAGTAAGTTCCATAGCAAAAGTAGCTTCTACATCTAAAATTTGATTTTTTGCATAATATATTTTTAGATATTCTGCCACAATCTCTCTTATATCAGAAACTCTTCCCTTATCTAATAGATAAAATAATATGTTTTTTACCTCTTGAGATTCATCAACAAAAATTTTATCTAAAAAGCTCTTTTTCTCTTCCAATGAGATTAATGGGTGGTCTATAAGATTTTTAAACTCTTTATCTTTTAGATACATTTCCATTAAACTGTTAAGTGCTTCGTATATCTCTTGTAAATTATTATTAGATTCTCCTACAGAAAAGATCGCTTCTGCGTATCTTCTTCCGACTTTATTGTCTGCCATTATAGTTCTCCCATTTCATCTATAAAGTTATCTACAAGAGCACTTCCTTTTTTAGAATCTAATTTTTCATTTATGATTTTTTCAGCAAGTTGGATAGCAAGTTTTTGCATTTCTTCTTTTACTTCTTTTCTTGCTCTTTCTTTCATTTTTACAACTTCTATTTCAGCACTTTTAAGCATTTTATCTCTTTGGAATGTAGCACTTTTTATTATTTCTTCTCTTCTTTCATCTGCTTTTTTCTCAGCATTTGTAATTATTTCATGAGCTTCATCTTTAGCTTCTCTTAATATTATTTTAGCTTTTTCTATTTCAGAATTAGCTATTTCTCTATCTTTTTTAGCTTCCTCTAAATCTCCTGATATTTGTTCTCTTCTCTCTTTTAAGATTTTAGCTAATGGTTTTTTAAAGAATTTATTAAACACAACTACTAAAATAAAGAAGTTTATTATTTGCCAAAACATATTGATATCAATTGAAATAGCGGGCATTGTTTGTGCTGCCAAAATGCTCCCTCCTTTCCATTTTTAAAATATCAATTTATTAGTTTGCTAACATTGATATAAATGGATTTGCATATAGTAATATCATTGCAACAACTAGAGAGTAAATACCTGTTGACTCAGATATCGCTTGTCCTAAAATCATCGTAGAGATTATATCTCCTTTAGCTTCTGGTTGTCTTGCTACAGCTTCTACTGCTTTACCAGCTGCATAACCTTCTCCAATCCCTGGTCCTAATCCAGCTATCATTGCACATCCTGCACCTACTGCTGACGCTGCTAAAACTACTGTTTTTGCTAATAACATATCCATATTGTTTTACCTCCTAAAATTTTTATTTTTTATATTAATTATTTACCAACTCATTAGGTTCAGAATCACCTAATGCTCCTTGTATATGTACAAGGGCTAGCATTGTAAATACAAAACTTTGTACCGCTCCACTGAATAAGTCAAAATATAAATGAAGTGGTGCTGGTATTACTGCTGGAACAGCTTTATATAAAAGTCCTAGTATAACCATTCCTGCGAACATATTTCCAAACAATCTGAAAGACATATTTACTGGTTTAGCTAACTCTCCAATTATATTAAGTGGTAATAATATTGGTACTGGTTCTGTAAAACCTTTAAAATATCCTAACACACCTATCCTTGATATATTAGTTCCAACAAATACTATTGTTGTCAATAAAGCTAATCCAACTGTAGTATTCAAATCTGCTGTTGGAGCTCTAAAAGCTGGAGCTAATACCATTCCTGTGGCATCTTTTGAAAGCCAAGGTATTGGGAAAAACGTTAGAATATTTCCTGTAAATATGAACAGACACAAACAAGAAATAAAACTGAAGTATTTCTTTTTCCATTTACCTATCATCTGATTTATAATTCCGTCTAAGAAATTATATAATGACTCAAGTAAGATTTGTAATTTAGATTCTGGAACTAGCTTCATATTTCTTGTTCCCATCTTAAATAATAAGAATAGGACAAATATACAGAACCAACTTCCTACTACTGTCATTGTAACAGGTAAACCCACTCTTCCATTTCCCATTGCTACCCCTAGAGGTAATTTTTCAAGAAACTCTGGAAGTGGAATGAAAAAAGCTATCTTTGGTCCTTCCACTAGAGGTGGAGTAATAAATGTTACGCTCATAAGAATCTCCTCTCTTTTTTATTTTAAGTACTTATCTTTCCATTTTAAAAGATTTTTATATAAAACCACTAGTAATATATTAAATTTTACATTTAACAAACCTATGGCAGTACCTAACATCATTGCTAAGTCAAAGAAATATGATGCTCCTGCTAAAACCGAAAGATATATAGCATATCTTTTTAGATATCCCAAAACTCCTGATTTAAAATTCGCTCCCTTGATTATACTTGTTTTTACATCTATGTATATCATATAAAAACAAAGGATAGAAACTAAAGAACCACCAAACATTCCTATATATACTTCTCTACTTCTAATTAAAACTCCATAAATAAGAATTACTAAAGAAGTGATAGTTGAATTTTTTATAATTTTTTTTACCTCTTCCATAATTCTCCTTATTTTTTCATTATCATTCTATAAACGTTATAAAACCCACTTGCTACCCCTAAAAATAAAAAAATTATGAATAGCAACTGGCTTTTAAACAAAAATTTTTCTATTAATTTATAAATTCCTAAAGATACCAATATATTTCCCATTATTGTAAAACCTAAAGTTCCCAATAAGGCAAAATATTTAAAAAAATCTTTATTAAACTTTAACATTTTTATCACTTTTTTATTTATTTTTTAAAATATAAAAATATCTTTTTCCTGCCAAATCTTGATTTTCTTCACATTTCTCCAAAGAAAGACCTGAATTTTTTACACAGTCTTCAATCTCTTTGTAAGTAAATATTCTTTTTTCATAAAACTCATTTAGTCTATCATAAGTTCCATTTTTATTTTTTATAAAATATGAAGCTTCTATCTGATCTAAGTTTTCCTCTTCGTCATAAAAATGCTCCCATATCATTGCAAAATCTTTTCTTGAATCTGCATAAATATCATTTGGAAACATCTTTTCCATAAACTCTCTATCCACTACATCAAAAATATAGATACCATTTTCATTTAAAGAATTTTTTACATTATTAAACAGATCATTTAAATCTTCTAATGAAGTAAGATGATTTACTGTATCGAAAAATGAATAGATTACATCATATTTTTCATTTGTATCAAACTCTCTCATATCTCCAAGAAACAGAGGAACATTTTTTCCTTTTAATTTTATCTTAGCTTTTTTTAACATTCCCTCTGAAAGATCTAACCCAGAACATTGATATTTTTCACTAAGTCTTACTAAAGTCTCTCCTGTTCCACAACCTAAATCTAAAATTTTATTTCCTGATTGATTATAATCCTTAATATAACTTTCTAATAAAGAAACCCATTCATTATAATCACAAATTTCCATAAATTTATCATAAACTTTCGAAAAATTTTTATACATAAATATCCTCTATTTTTTATATCTTTTTTATATTATAATAATTTATTTTTTATATGATTAGGTAGAACTTAACACTTCCCCCCACAATATACCCATTATCTCACAAAACTTTTTAGATAGCAAGTTAAATTAAATCTTTTAATTTTTTTATATTAAATTTTTCTTCCTGAAATATCAAATTTTAACCACACTTTTTTATGTAATCTATTATCTTTCCACAGTTTCTTTGTCATCAGGTATATCCATTTTAAAATTTTTATAATCCATTGAGTGAGCGTAATTTTTCCCCCATTCTATCAAAGAGGTCAGAATCGGAATTAAGCTTTTTCCACTTTCAGTTAAAGAATATTCTACTTTTGGTGGTACGACTGGATAAACTTTTCTTGTTATAAGCATATCATTTTCTAATTCTCTCAACTGTCTTGTTAACATTCTTTCATTTATACTGGGAATAAATCTTTTTAAATCGCTGTGTCTTGCTACTCCATTATGATTTATGTAATATAAAATTATTGGTTTCCACTTTCCACCCATTATATCAAGTGTCATTTCAAAATAGCAGTTATATTGTTTTTTTGAATCCATATTCTCCCCTCCCCACATATTATTATAAAAAAATTTTATTTTTTCTAATATAATATATTTTATAACTTACTGACAAAAAAGTAAATATGGACAAAAAAGACTGTACTTTACTTTAAATAATAATTATTTTATAATTGAAATATAAACAATTTTCAAAAGAATGAAATTAAAAATTTTAAAATAAAGATATCTTTTCATTATTATAATTTTAGGAGGGATAGTTATGAAAAAAGTTTTAATTGTTGGTGGAGTTGCTGGTGGAGCTTCTACTGCCACTAGACTTAGAAGATTAAATGAAGATTTAGAAATAATTTTATTTGAAAAAGGACAACACGTTTCTTTTGCCAATTGTGGTTTACCATATCATATTGGTGGAGTAATTGAAAATAGAGAAAGTTTATTAGTTCAAACTCCTGAAAGTTTAAAAGAAAGATTTAATCTTGATGTAAGAGTTAATAGTGAGGTTATCTCAGTAAATTCTCAAGAAAAATCTGTAGTAGTTAAAACTAAAAATGGAGAAGAGTACAAAGAATCTTTTGATTATCTTGTATTAGCTCCTGGAGCAAAACCTTTAGTTCCTCCTATTGATGGAATTGGCGGAAAAAATATTTATACTCTTAGAAATGTAACTGACCTTGACAAAATTATGAAAAAAATAAGATCTGTTAAAGAGGCTATTGTTATTGGTGGAGGATTTATCGGGGTAGAGGTTGCTGAAAATTTACAAGAGATAGGTATCACAACAACTCTTATAGAGGCTGCTCCTAGTATATTAGCTCCTTTCGACAGCGAGATGTCAAATATTTTAGAAACTCAGCTTGCAAACAACGGAATTAATCTACTAACAAATAATAAAGTTATAAAATTCCAAAATGAAGATGAAAAAGTTTTAATCTCTCTTGAAAATGGAAATGTTATTAAAGGAGATATTGTAATTTTAACTATTGGAGTTTCTCCTGACACTAAATTTTTAAATAATTCTGGAATAAATCTTGGAGAAAGAGGTCATATATTAGTAAATGAACATCTTGAAACTAATGTAAAAGATATTTACGCTCTTGGAGATGCTATTCTTGTAAAACATTTTGTAACTGGTCAAGATGTGGCTATCGCCCTTGCTGGTCCTGCTAATAGACAAGGAAGAATTGTTGCAGGAAATATTTCTGGAAGAGATGAAATTTATAAGGGAAGTTTTGGAACTTCTATAATAAAAGTTTTTAATCTTACCGGAGGAGCTACTGGATTAAATGAAAGAAGTTTAAAATCTCTTGGTAAAAACTTTGAAAAAATCTATCTTCACCCTAATGACCACGCTGGATATTATCCAGGAGCTACACCTGTTTCAATAAAACTTTTATATGAAAAAGAAACTAAAAAAGTTTTAGGAGCTCAAGCTGTTGGACTTAATGGTGTTGATAAATTTATAGATGTTATTGCAACGGTTCTTAAATTTAAAGGAACTATTGATGATTTAGCTGAACTTGATTTAGCTTATGCTCCACCTTATTCCTCTGCAAAATCTCCTGCAAATATGAGTGGGTTTATTAGTCAAAATATAGAAGATGGTTTAATGGAGCAATCATATGTTAAAGATCTTGAAAATTTCGACAGAGAAAAACAAATAATTTTAGATGTAAGAGAAGAGCTTGAACTTATTGGCGGAAAATTTGAAAATTCTATAAATATTCCTCTTAGCCAATTAAGAAAAAGATTTTCTGAACTTCCAAAAGATAAAGAGATTTTAACTTATTGTGCTGTTGGGCTTAGAGGATATATTGCTAGTAGATTTTTAATATCTAAAGGCTACAAAGTAAAAAATATTTCCGGTGGATTTAAAAGCAAATTATCTGAAATAAAAGTTTCAAAAAAAGAAATAAATAATGAAATAAAAAATGATAATAATACTCCCATTGATGAAAAAGATTATCTAAATCTTTCTGGACTTTCTTGCCCAGGACCACTTGTAAAAATTAAAAATAAAATCGACGAACTTAACCAAGACGATATTTTAAAAGTAAAAGTTACTGACCCAGGATTTTATAACGATATTCAAAGTTGGGCTAAGGTTACAAAAAATAGATTGGTTGAACTTAAAAAACAAGATAAAACAATCTACGCTACTTTACAAAAAGGTTTGGGAAATGAAATAAATTCTAATAACAAAGAAAATAAAATTATTGAAACTAATGATGCTATGACTATTGTAGTTTTTAGTGGAGATCTAGACAAAGCTATCGCAGCATTTATTATTGCAAATGGAGCTTTAGCAATGGGAAAAAAAGTAACAATGTTCTTTACCTTCTGGGGACTATCAATCCTTAGAAAAAGAAGTTTACCTAATAAATCGAAATTAGAAAAAATGTTTGATATGATGCTTCCAAAAAATAGCCAAGGTTTACCTCTATCAAAAATGAATTTCTTAGGAATGGGAGCTAAAATGATTAGAGATATAATGAACAGAAAAAATATTATGTCTCTTGAAGATCTTATGAAAAAAAGTATAGAAGATGGAGCTAACTTAGTGGCTTGTACTATGTCAATGGATGTTATGGGAATAAAAGAGGAAGAATTAATTGATGGAATTTCTTTTGGCGGTGTAGGACAATATCTTGGTGAGGCTGACAAATCAAATAATAATCTGTTCATTTAACTTATCATAGTTTTTCCCAAAAATACTGGTCTAAATTATGCCAGTATTTTTTATTTTTTGTTGACAAATAAAAAAAATACGAATATAATTATATTGTGCATATGCACAATATAAAAAAGGAGGAGATTTATGCCTAGATGTAAAAAAGTAAGATGTTGTAGAACTCTTAATGGTGAATATATTTTTAAACCAAATGGTATTCCTCTTTCTGAAACTGAAATAATTGAAATAGAGATTGATGAGCTTGAGGCTTTGAGGCTCTGCGATTATGAGGGTAAAAATCAAATTGAAACTGCTGAGATTATGAAAGTTTCTAGGGGAACTATCCAAAGACTTTTAAATAGTGGAAGAAAAAAAATCTTAGAGGGACTTTTATATCAACAATCAATTAAACTAAAAAATACACATTTAGAATATACAAAAGAAAATATAGGAGATGATACTATGAGTAATGAAATTTTAAGAGTTGGATTTCCAACAAATGATGAAATAACTGTTGAGGAACATTTTGGACATTGTGCAAAATTTGCTGTATTCTCAATTGAAGATGGAAAAGTTGTAAAAAAAGAAATACTTGTTGCACCTGAACACGCACCTGGAGTTTTCCCTAAATTTATCGCTGCTAATAATATAAATGTAGTTATAACAGGTGGAATGGGACAAAGAGCAATCGACCTTATAAAAGCTAATGGTGGAGAAGTTATACTTGGAGCTTGTGGAAATATTGAAGACGTTTTAAAAGTATATCTTGAAGGAGAACTTTACTCTAAAGGATCAGCTTGTACTCATCATCACCACGACCACGAATAATAATTTTTATAGCTACTGCTTATAAATTTTTGCAGTAGCTTTTTTATAAGGAGGAAAAATGAAACTTGCAATAGCGCTTAAAGAAAATGATTATAATTCATCTGTTGATGAAAGATTTGGTAGAGCTCCTTTTTTTATCATTGTTGATAGTGATACAAAAGAATTTGAAATAATAGAAAACGAGGCAAAAGATGAGGCAACAGGTGCTGGATTAAAAGCTGTAAAAAATCTTTTAAAATATGAAATAGACACAATAATAGCTGGAGAAATTGGTCCAAAAGCTGGAGAATTAATCTATGATTTAGAAATCCCTACTTTCAAATTTAAAGATTTAGAAAAAGTTGATGAAATAGTTAAGGCTTTCAATGAAAATACTCTAGAAAAATATGACCTTTCACCAAAACCAATGGGGCTTAGAAAAGCTTAGGAGAGTGATTTTTTGAAACTTGCAATTTTAAGTGGTAAAGGTGGTACTGGTAAAACTACTGTAAGTTCAAACCTTGCCTATATTACAAAAAATCTTTTAATTGATACAGATATTGAAGAGCCTAACTCACATATATTTTTAAAACCAAAAGATGTTGAAACTACTCCTTGCTTTACTCATTACCCAATAGTTGACAATGAAAAATGTAATCTTTGTGGAAAATGTGGGGATTTTTGTAGATTTAATGCTATTATTCCTAGTAGAAAAAAAGTTTTAGTTTTTGAAGAAAGTTGCCACGACTGTGGAGGTTGCGAAATTATTTGTGACTGCAAAGCTATCACTTATGAAAAAAGAGAGATTGGAAATATTTTCTCAGGAAAAACTTTTTTCGGTTCTCCAATGAAATATGGAAAATTAAATATAGGTGAAATGTCTGGAGTAAAAATCATAAAAGATATTTATTCTAAAACCAAAGAATCTAATTTTATAATTGACTGTCCACCGGGAACATCTTGTACAACTGTTGCTGCTGTAGAAGTAGCTGATTTTGCAGTTATTGTTACTGAACCATCTCCTTTTGGTCTTAGTGATATGAAACTTGTAGTGGAACTTTTAAAAGATTTAAAAATACCTTTTGGAATAATAATAAATAAATCTTTGGGAGACGACAAAGAAATTATTGATTTTTCTTTAGAAAATAAAATATCTATTCTTGGAAAAATCCCATTCGATAAAAATATTGCAAAAAATTATGCAAAGGGAGAGATTTTATCTCATATAAATCCAAAATACAAAGAGATTTTTAAAAATATCTTAAATGAGGTGAAGAAATATGAAATTTAATGAAATAGTTGTAATTTCTGGTAAAGGTGGTACTGGTAAAACCACTGTAACTGCTTCCCTTATTCCATATTTTAATAATCTTGTAATAGGAGATTGCGATGTTGACGCTCCTAACTTAAAAATACTACTTTCTCCAAAGGATTTAGAAAAAAAAGAGTTCTTTGGAATGAAAAAATTTGTAAGAGATATGTCTCTTTGTAAAGAGTGTGGAAAATGTTTTAAAGTTTGTAAGTTTTCTGCCATTGATAATCCTACAAAATGTGAGGGTTGCGGAGTTTGTCAGATTGTTTGTCCTTTTGGTGCTATAAAAGAGATAGACAACAAAGCTGGAAATCTTTTTATCTCTGATACTTCCTATGGAGAGATGGTTCACGCCTCTCTTATTCCGGGAGAGGAAAATTCTGGAAAACTTGTGGCAGAGGTTAGAAAAACTACAAAGTCCATAGCTGAAAGAGAAAATAAACAAAATATTATTTTAGACGGAGCTCCAGGGATTGCTTGTAATGTTATAAGCTCTTTAACAGGTGTTAAAAAAGCTGTGGTAGTTGTAGAACCTACCCTTTCTGGACTTCACGACCTAGAGAGAGTTTTGGATTTAATAAAAAGATTTAGAATAGAGCCTTTTTTTATAATCAATAAATATGATTTATCTTTGGAGATTTCTGAGGAGTTAGAAAAATTCCTAAATGAAAAAAATTATAAAATCTCTGTAAAAATTCCTTTTAATAAAGAAATTTTTGATAGCATAAATCAAAAACAAATTCCTTCAAAATATATTCCAAAATTTTTTGAGGAAATTGGCTTTGATAAATTAGCTGAAGAATTACAAAAATAGCAGGATTTTTAATCCTGCTATTTTCATTAATACGGAATATTTTTATTAATTTTTCACTTTTAAATTATATTTTTATTTTTTTCAAGAAAATTTTTAACCTCTATCAAACTTTTAAATTTCATATAAGTTAATTCTTTTTCTTGATGTTCTGATAATATCACTAAATCAGGAATATAAATCCTTTTTTCTATTCCAGCAAACTTTGCAGAGTTTAAACCGTTTAAGGAATCTTCTAGTATTATTATATTTTCTTTTCCTATATTAAAATGACTATATGCATTATTATATAAATCTGGAGCTGGTTTTGGTTTTTCTACTTCATCTCCGCAAATAATATAATCAAATCTTCCATTCAAACCTGTTATTTTTAAATATCTCTCTGTTTTTTCTCTGAAACTAGAAGTTGCAACAGCTTTTTTTATATTATTTTTATCTAGATAATCAAGTAACTCCAATATACCTATTTTTCTCTCAATTCCCTCTTTATCAACAATTTCTGCTGCTGTTTTTCTCTGACTTTGAAGAACTTCCATAAAATCAAATCTTTCTTTTAAGATATTATCCATTTTTTTTCTTAAAATATCTGCACTAGAGCCAATCACATCTTTAAAAAAATCTTTTTCTATCTCTAGTCCAAAATTTTTCATAGTTTTTTCCCAAGCTTTTACACAGATACTCTCACTGTCTATCATTAAACCGTCCATATCAAATATTACAAGCTTTAATTTATCTTTCATATTAGTACTCGATTTTCCACATATATCTTCTTTTTGTAAGAGGATGATTTCTTAAAATTGCTATTTGTTCTGCATAAACTCTTAAAACTGCTGTTATAAGCATTGGGTTAAAGTAATCAATAACTTCCTTTGAAGCAATTGAACTTAATCCAAAATCTTTAGCATCTATTACTGTTGTAAGAGCATCAAATCTTTGTAAGAAAGTAAGAGCTCTTGAATCCATTGGTCTAGTTTTACCATCATTCATTAATAAAACAAATGGAACATTTTTATCTACTATTTCAAATGGTCCGTGGAAAAATTCTCCATCGTGGAAACTTCCTGAATTTATCCATTGCATTTCCATCATTAAACAGATAGAGAAAGCATAAGCTACTTCGTGTGTTGCTCCACTACTCATTAAATAGATAACAGGAGCATCTTTGTAAGCTTCTGCAAAAGCTTTTGCTTGTGGAACTACTGTTGTTACAGCTTGATCAATTAATCCATAAATTTTTTCTAATCCATAAATCATTTTATCATAATGCTTATATCCTTCATATTGATTTAAAATTTCTACTGCAAGAGTTAAAACTTTAGTCATTTTCTCAAGTTTTGCTGAATAACTTGCTTCAAATCCGTGTTCTACTACATAGTCTGCATCTTTTGTTATAGGAGAGTTTGCTGTATGAGTAACTGCTATTACGTGAGCTCCTAAAGATTTTGCAAGAGATGTTGCTTTTACTGTTTCAGGTGTATTTCCTCCTAAAGAACAAGTAATAACTATAGCTGTATTATCAACTGATACTGGAGTTGCATAATTAAATTCATTTGCTGTGTAAAGACTTACACGAAGATTTTTTGCATTTTCTTCTAAGAAATATTTTCCAGGATAAAGCTCAGCTTTTGATGCTCCACATCCTACGAAAAATACACTTTTCACTTCTGGTTGTTTTCCTTTAATTTCACTTATAATTTGTTTTAATTCCATAAAAAATCCTCCTAAATTTTTTGTATTTTATTATTAATTTTATTTTTTAATTACGTATTATAACGTCTTATTAATGAGTAAAAAAAAATTACATAATTCCTAAGAAACTTAAAATCATTCCAACTACTAAACTTCCATATAAAATATAGTTAGTTTTTACACCCTTTTTAATCATTTTAAGTACTCCTAAAGTTGCTAATAATGGAAGTAAGTTTGGTAATATTGTATTAAAAATATCTTGAAGTGGCATTGCTGATTCTCCAACACCAAGTTGTAAAGTTGTTTTTATATCTACCATAGTTGCTGTCATAGCTCCAACTACCATAAGTCCTACTACAGAAGCTGCAAAGTTTATTTTTTCCATAACTCCATTTTCATATGCTTTCATAAGATATGAAGCTCCTGACTTATAACCTAACATCAATCCATAATATTTCGCTAGAATATGTGGAATATTATAAGCTACAAGTAAAGCTATTGGTGCTAAAAGACTTCCTTTTTGCCCTAAATAAATTCCTATTCCACAAGCAATTATTCTAAATGTTCCCCAAAAGAATGAATCTCCTATCCCCGCTAAAGGTCCCATCAAACTTGTTTTTACATTGTTGATACTTGAAGTTGGAAAATCTGGATTTTTTGCATTTTCCTCTTCCATACTTATTGCAAGTCCCAATATAAATGTACTTATTTGAGGAGTTGTATTAAATATTTCTAAATGTCTTTTTAAAGCCTTTGCTAAATCTTCTTTATTTGGATATATCTTTTTTAATGCTGGAATCATTGCAAAAACAAATCCCCCTGCCATCATTTTTTCATAGTTCCAAGAAGCTTGTAGTGTAAAAGATCTCCAAAAGGCACTCATAAGCTCTTTTTTAGTTATAACACTTTTATTTTCATTTATACTCATAGTTCTTCCTCCTCTTCAAATGCAGGTTCTTGATTTTTATTTTTAGAATCTTGCAATTGAATAATTATAGCTGCAAGAACAATACCAAATAAAGCTACTCCTATAATATCTACTTTCATATATGAAGCAATTAAGAATCCTAAAAAGAAATATACTGCTAATTTCTTACTAATCATCATATTTATAAGAAGTGCAAATCCTAAAGCTGGTAATAATTTACTTCCTGCTACAAGTCCATCTACTACGCTTTGAGGTATTGAGTTTAGTATTCCTGTTACTGTTTCTGCTCCAAATCCTATTGCTAAAAATACTGTTAAAAATGATTCTAAGAAAAATAGTCCTGTAGTTGGAACTATATGCATAAATGACACCATTCGAGCATTTCCCTGTTCTGCATAAAACTCAGCCTTGTGAATAAAAATTGCATTTACTATCCTTATTAAAATACCAAGTGTTAATCCAAACATTGCAATTGGTACTGAAAGAGCAAGAGCAGCTTCTGTTGATTGCCCTGATATTATAGCAAAAGATGTAGCAAGTATACTTCCAGTTACTATATCTGGAGGAGTTGATGCTCCTATTGCTATCGCTCCTATATAAATAAGTTCTAAAGCAGCCCCAATCATTACCCCTTTAACAGGATCTCCCAATATTAATCCTGCCAGTGTAGCTGTTACAATTGGTCTGTCAAACATACTAATTCCTAGTATTCTTCCGTCAAGACGTCCTAATACCGAAACTAGACCCAAAGCTATTGCTTGACCTAACATAATTTATCCCCCCTTTTTTATAATAAAGTTTTTAAATTTACTGCTGGAATTGTTGGTAATTGTTGAATATTTATCTCTACTCCTCTTGCTAAAATTTTCTTACTATTTTCTATATCTTTCTCATCTAAGAAAACTGCATCTCCGAATTTTTTAGAATTTTCTTTTTGTCTAATTCCACCATAATTTATCTCTTTTATTTCTGAAATTCCCTCTGCTAGTTTAAGAGCATCTGTTGTATTCCCTGTAATAACCATAATCACTTTTTTAGTTCCTGCCCCTAATTTTTTAACTGCATCAGCTACTGTAAATACTGATAATCCTACACCAGCAGGTTTAGCCAAACCTAATGTCATTTTTTTAAATTGGTCTGTTGCTGCTTCATCATTTACAACTACTATATGTTCTGCTCCCACATAACGTGTCCAAGCCATAACTATTTGTCCGTGTAACAGTTTATCATCTATTCTACAAAATTTGATCATCTTCATTACCTCCATTTAACATTTCATTTATATATACCATTCCATTTTTTGCTTCTTCTATACTTTGATTTATTATTTTTCTATAATCTGGTTTTTCATTTTCTTCTTCTTCCTCTTCTGAAGTAAGAATATATTCTAATATTAATCCAAGACTTGACCCTGAAACAATATGTAAATTTGGATATTTTGGAACAAAACTTAAAGCTGTATTTGTTATGCTTCCTCCTGTAATATCAGTAAACATTATTACTTCGTTATCTTTGTTTTCAAATAAAATTTTTTCAAATACCTCATTTAATACTCTATTATCAGGAATTTCTTCTCTGTAAGCTGCTATAAAGTCTATATTTTTTCTTTCCCCAATTAGTATCTTTATAGAATCTTCTATTCCTTTAGAAAATTTTCCGTGAGAGGCTATTATTATTTTCTGCATACCTTCCTCCTTTTTAAGAACGTCTTATAACGTTATATTATCTTGTTACAATTAATATACTATATATTTCTTTTTTTGTCAACATATTTTTTTAAAAACATTATGTTTTATTTTAATGTATTATATATATTTTTTCTATATAACAAAAAAAATATTTGCTATTTAAATCATATAACGTTATAATATGTAATAAGATGTTTTTTAGAGGAGGTTTATATGTTAGAGAATAATACTGCTATTCCTTTGTATGCTCAATTAAAAGAAAAAATTATTTCTGATATAAATAACGAAACATTAAAATATGGTGATAAAATAGAAACAGAACAGGAAATAATGAAAAAATATAATTTAAGTAGAATAACTGTAAGAAGAGCTATCTCTGAGCTTGTTGCTGAAGGATACTTAGTCAAAAAACAAGGAAAAGGAACTTTCGTTATAAAAAATAAAATTGAAAGAAAAATAATTAATACTTCTGATTCTTTAAAAATAATGAGCTTTACAAAAGAATTAAAAGAGAATAATATAAAAGCAAGTAGTAAGATTATTGAACTTAAAATAATACCAGGAATAGAAGAGTTCAACCAGAAACTAGGATTAACTAAAAATTCAAAGCTTATTTTTATGAAAAGAGTTAGATATGCAAATGATTCTCCTATGACTATAGAGGAAAATTATTTTTCTTATGATAAATTTAAAGGATTACTAGAAGAAAAAATAGAAGGATCTTTGTATGAATTATTAGAAAAAAAATATAATGTTATCCCTACTAGAAGTAGCAGACAAGAAATAGAAATTGTAAAAAGTGATGAAGAACAAAGCAAACTTCTTAATGTTCCAACTTTTGAACCACTTTTCTATTTTTCAGGAGTAACTTATGACGAAAACGATATACCTATACATATTGCTAAAAGATACATCATTGGTTCTAAATATAAATTTATTGTCTAGTTAAAAATCTCTCTTAGAAAATTAATTTTTCCAAGAGAGATTTTTTATTATGCTAACTCAGCTTTTACTACATCAGCTATCTCATTAGCTATTCTTTTTACCATTTCCTCATCTTTTCCCTCAACCATCACTCTTACTATTGGCTCAGTTCCAGATGTTCTAACTAAAACTCTTCCTTGGCTTGCCATTTCTTTTTCTTTTTCAAGAATTACATTTTCTATTTTTTTATTAGAACTCCAAGAATTTTTAGCACTATTATCTTTTGCTCTTACATTTATTAATACTTGTGGCCAATCTTTTATTTTTTCTATTATCTCATCTAAAGATTTTCCAGAATCTCTTAATGTTTCAACTAATTTTAATGAAGTTTGAATTCCATCTCCAGTAGTTCCATAGTCTAGCATTATAATATGTCCAGATTGTTCTCCACCAAGATTTAGACCTTGAAGTTTCATTTTTTCAAGAACATATCTATCTCCAACATTTGCTCTTACTAAAACTATTCCATTTTCATTTAAGAAAGATTCAAGACCCATATTACTCATAACAGTTGTTACTACTCTATTTCCATTTAAAAGATTTTTCTTTTTCATTTCAACAGCAAGAGTAGCTATAACCTTATCTCCGTCTACTATATTTCCATTTTTATCAACAGCAATTAATCTGTCAGCATCTCCATCATAAGCAAGTCCTAAATCAGCCTCGTATCCAACAACAACTTTTGATAAAATTTCTGGGTGAGTAGAACCACATTTTACATTTATATTTGTTCCATTAGGAGCGTCATTTATAACTACAATTTCAGCTCCAAGTGATAAAAATACATCTTTTGCAGCTCTATAAGCTGAACCATTAGCTGCATCTAATATGATTTTCATTCCTGAAAAATCACCTTTAACAATAGATTTTAAATGATCTCTATATAGGAAATAATCATCTTGAGCATATTTGAATTTTCCTAATTCATCTCCAGCTATTGGATTTTTAGTTATTTCTTCTAAAGAATCCATATACCCTTCTAATTCTTCTTCTATTTCGTCAGGAAGTTTGCAACCATCTTTTCCAAAAATTTTAATTCCATTGTCTTTTGCAGGATTGTGTGACGCAGATATCATTATTCCAGCTTCAGCTTCTTTTACTTGAGTGATATATGCAACTCCTGGTGTAGGAATTACACCAACGAAATCAATATTTATTCCCATTGAGTTTAGTCCTGCTGTAAGAGCTGATCTTAGCATATAACCAGATATTCTTGTGTCAGACCCCATTATAACTTTTATTTTTTTCTTATCAGGATTATTTTTCTTTAAATAATATCCCAAAGCATATCCAAGTCTCATTGCTAGATCTGCCGATAATTCTCTATTTGCCTCTCCTCTAATTCCATCTGTTCCAAAGTATTTTCTCATAATTTTTTACTCCTTCTCAATAATAATTTTTCTCCTATTATTCCGGTTATCAATCCAGATATACACCCTAGTATCAAAAATCCAAAGATGAAGAACATTATATATTTAGAATTGATATTTATATTTCTAAAAAGTAGAAAATATACAACCAATAACTGAATAATATTGTGAGTCAACGCCGAAAGCATACTTATTGACACCAGTGTTAATTTATTTCTAAAATGATATAAAAATATCATTATTGAAAGACTACCCATTCCAGATACAAAACTTATAATAAATCCAGGGGTAAATAAAGTTCCCAGCATAAGTCCCTGAATTAATATTCTGAGTACAACTACTTCAACAGCCATTTGTTTACCAAATTTTTCCAGAGCTATTATCCCACCTATATTGGCAAGTCCTACTTTCAACCAAGGAAATGGTTTTGGTATCAATGTTTCAGCCAAAGAAAGATAAAGTGATAATAATATAAGTAAAATTAAATATTTCTCATATCTTTTTTTGTCCTTTACTGTATCCATCTATAACCCTCTTTATTTTTGCCACATCATTAAAATAGCACTTTCCCCAGTATCGCTATAATAATTTTTTCTTTTTCCAACAACTGCAAAAGAATTTTTTTCATAAAATTTTATGGCACTCATATTATTTTCCCTTACTTCTAAAAAAATATCACGGTCTTTTCTTTTTACCTCATCTATCAGTAAACTAGCAATCCCTCTCTGTCTTACCTCTGGTAAAACTCCAATCTTCATAATTTCTAAAGAATCACTATTATCAAATAAAATAATATATCCTACCATTTTATCTTCTTCATCTTTTGCTGAGAAAAAACTATAAAGCTCTTTCTTCTGGTTCATTTCACAAAGTTCTTTGTAAGAATATCCACTAAACTTAAAAATCTCTTTTTCAAGTTTTGCAATATCCTCCATATTAGTTTCATTACAAATCTTATACATTTCTCTCTTACCCTATATTTATTTTTTATTAGTTCGTTAAAACCAACATTTTATTTATGATATTATAATATCATATTTTACCAAATCTTTAAATAATATTTTATTTTCTTATTTTAATAATTTTATTTTGTTAATAGGCCAAAATCTTACAAAAGCTTTTCCTCTTATTCTATCCTCTTTTACAAATCCCCACATTCTTGAATCATAACTTCCATTTGTATTATCTCCAAGAGCTAGATAATAATCATCTTCCAATGTAGTTTCAATAGTTTTTCCGTCCATAAGATCTTTTATAACTTTTTTATCGTGAACCAAATCAAGTATCATTCCTGTTCTTTCGCCATTTACATAAAATTCAAGACTTGGAATAGCCTCTTTTATCTCTCCTGGATTTTGAAGAAGTATATCTTGGATTCTTCCAACATTTATATTTCTTCTCATATATTCTTCTGTATAATTTCCTCCAGGTATAATAGTCACTTTGTCACCTTTTTTAGGAACAATCCAAGTATTATTTCCTAAATCTCCAAGTGGGGAATAATTTCTACTTTCTATTTTATTATTGTTTATATACAAATAATTATCTTTTATACAAACATTTTCTCCAGGAAGTCCCATTATTCTTTTTGTATAAAGAACTTTATTTTGAATAGGCTCTTTAAATACAACTATCTCTTCTCTTTTTGGAGCTCTAAATTTATATGAAACCATATTTCCAAAAAGTCTATCTTTTGGCATAATAGTTGGTTCCATTGAACCTGTTGGCACCATAAAATTTCCTAAATAAAATCTTTGAATAATAAGAACCAATACTATTGCTGTAATAATAGATTCAATCCCATTTAAAACAGAAGCTATATTTTTTCTCTTTTTATCCTCTACAATTCCCAATGAATCGCAGATATTTTCAGAAAAATTTTCTATCATATTTTTTATTTTAGCAGATAGAGTTTTTTCCTTGACAAAAAGATATAAAAAAAATAAACTTAAAATAATATAAAATATTATATTGAATATAAAATTTTCTCTACTCATATTTTCTCCTTAAATAATTTTATTCATAATCTTTAATTAAGACAGTTTTTTTCCTTATTTTGTCAAAAATAACATAAATATTTTATCATAGAAAAGATTTTTATTCAATAAAATGGATTTTTTTATAAAAACTCTTTACAAATTCTAAACTTAGTGGTATACTTTACCCGTTAAATTTATTTGCATCATTAGCTCAGTTGGTAGAGCATACGACTCTTAATCGTACGGTCATCAGTTCAAGTCTGATATGATGCACCATTTAAAATATTAATCCACTTTTTATTAAGTGGTTTTTTTATTACTTAACTTTCTTTATGTCTACTTCTCACACCTAAATTTTTTATTTTTATACCTCTTAAAAAAGAAAATTATACTTCAACTTAAATCATTAAAATAATAAAATTTATCCTAATTATTTTTTATATTCGTACCCAAAAAAACAAATAATTCTTCTCAAATTATTAGGAAACTTTCAATTATTTCTTATTATCCTCTAAATCTTTTTCAATTATACAATATTTTATAAAAAATTAAATTTAATTATTACAAATACTAGTAATTGATTTTTAAAAGTAACTACTAGAAAAACCAACAGTTTTTTAATGATTTTTATAAAAATTTAAAAGTATTTTTAAAAATTATTTTTTGAAAAAACTTAATATAATCTAAAATAAAAAAACCAAAGGATAAACCCTTGGTCTTTTTTATTTTACTATTTTCTAAGTTCTTTGATTCTAGCTTTTTTACCAGAAAGTCCTCTTAAGTAGTAAAGTTTAGATCTTCTTACTCTTCCTACTTTAATTACTTCGATTTTATCGATCATTGGAGAGTTTAAAGGTATGATTCTTTCTACTCCTACACCGTCTACTACTTTTCTAACTGTGAAAGATTTAGCGATTCCTGATCCAGCAACTCTGATTACTGTTCCTTGGAATAATTGTACTCTTTCTTTGTTTCCTTCTTTTACTTTGTAGTAAACTCCTACTGTATCTCCTGCTTTGAATTGAGGGATATCAGTTCTTAAATAATTTTGCTCAACTAGAGCGATTAATCTTTCTTTCATTTATAATCCTCCCTTAAGATATTCATATAATATTTTTGGTGTTTATAGCGGAATATCCGTTTATTAACTTAGGTATTCTATCATAAAAACTCTTTATTGTCAATGATTAGTTTTATAATAGGGTAAAAAAAAACAACCTTCAAAGGTTGTCTGTGTATTCTTTAATGGCGCTTCTTGCTGGACTCGAACCAGCGACAACACGATTAACAG
>OGRS01000842.1_pt1 | contig 23875 bp, 23 predicted proteins | sample 1553561 | NCBI WGS metagenome assembly OGRS01 (sample SAMEA2580103, study PRJEB22360) | human gut metagenome | biome: human gut; feature: human-associated habitat; material: faeces | place: Denmark | collected 2008/2010
AGCATAACCTTGCCAAGGTTAGGGTCGCGAGTTCGAGTCTCGTTTTCCGCTCTTCAGAGAAGTCAGTCTTACGATTGGTTTCTCTTTTTTTATGCCTGTAGGTTTGGTGCGATTATGAGGAATTAATATCTTTGTGAGACAATTCAAACTAAACTAAGAAAGAATGGAAACGTATGATATTTATTTCTCTGATGGGAAATCGAGCGACCATAAAGGGTTTTCTATTAAAAGTTCAGAGAAAGCCATCCGTATGGCAGAAGATATGCTTTTAAAAGGCAACAGCTACACGAAAGAATATGCTGGAGGAACGATAGCAGTAATTGCTTCGGATGGAGTAACTGTATGGAGTAAAAGTATACCGGAAAAAAGATTATAAAAATTAAAACTTGGAAATTATGTTCTCAGGAATTGTAGAAGAATATGCAGAAGTAGTGAAGGTGGTAAAAGACCAGGAAAACCTTCATCTTACCTTGAAATGTTCATTTGTGGATGAACTGAAAATTGACCAGAGCGTATCGCATAACGGCGTCTGCCTGACCGTAGTTAGCATTCAAGATGGTACATATACGGTTACCGCTATGAAAGAAACAATTGAGCGGTCCAATATCGGCTTGTTGCAGGCAGGTGATAAAGTTAATGTAGAGCGCAGCATGATGATGAACGGACGTTTGGACGGGCATATCGTACAGGGACATGTTGATCAGACCGCTACTTGCGTGGCAATAGATGACGCCGAAGGCAGCTGGTATTTCACCTTTAAATACGATTTTAATCCGGAAATGGCTAAGCGTGGTTATTTTACCGTCGATAAAGGTTCGGTAACGGTAAATGGAGTAAGCCTGACAGTTTGTAATCCGACGGAGGATACTTTTCAGGTAGCCATTATTCCCTATACTTACGAACATACCAATTTCCATACATTTAAAGTAGGAAGTATTGTAAATCTGGAGTTCGATATTATCGGTAAATATCTCAGTAGAATGATGCAGCTCACTAACTGATTCTACCAGTTTCATTTGCTGGCGGATTCATTTACTTATAAGTTCTTCCGATAGTGTTGGGGAGAAGTGCCTGTTTGCTTCTTGAAAAAAGTCCCGAAGTGAGAGGCATTTGAGAAATTGAATTCGTCGGCAATTTCTTGTATAGTCTTTTGCGTATTCTGTAGCAAAGAGATACTTTTCTGGATAATGGCTTTGAAGATGAGCTCTTGCACCGTATATCCACAAATCTCTTTTGAAAGTGTTGACAGATATTTAGGCGACAGGCAGAGTCGGCCAGCATAATATTCAACCCTTCTTTCGTGCATATAGGAATGTTCTATTTCTTGAATCAGTTTGATGAATATTTCATGTTTATGGCTGAGAGTCCCTTGCTGGAGTAGCAACTTACGGCTATAGATAGAGCAAAGCCGGTGAGTAAGTGCAAGTAGCAACAGTTTACGTTCATGCAAGGAAAACGAAGAACTTCTCCCTTCCTCAGTACTGTCTAACAACGATATATATTGCGTAATATCACATTCTTCCCCCGTGCTCCATACATAGCATGGTTCTGTAGCCAATTGGGAATAAGGGAACATGGCAAGAACCAGATTTCCCATGATATTTCGTATGGAATCAATTTGATAAATAAGAATAATCACTTCCAAATCGGCTGATTCATTGGTAATTTGCAAGAAAGAACCACTGGGTATGAAAAGCGTTTCTCCGCTATGTGCTATCAGTTCCTGTTTATTCAGACGGAAATTAAATTCTCCTTTTTTACATATAATGACCCCTACACCATTTACTTCATAGGGCTGTTTTAATATCTGAGGGAAATTATAGAGTGTTCCATTCGACGAACACAGCTCTTTCTTCTCGGCAAGAGAAGAATTTAGCTGTGTAAGTCGTTGCTTATATTGTTCTTCTTTCTCTTTATCCATGCGGCTGTTTTTTTAACCGCTAAGTTAGTAATTTTCTTTTAGGATATGGAAGTATTAATACAAATATTGTGCAGAACAGGCAGGCGTAGAGCGTCCATCCTGCCATTTCTTTCACAGAAACAAGGGTAGCTTGCATTTGAATTTGTCCTTTAGTGGACATTGCAGCCATATTTACGGCTTCCGATTTGCTTTTTCCCTGATAGCCCATTCCCTTGACTGTTCCCATAAATGAATTAGCAGCATCAGGGTTCAGCAAATCTACGTTTTGCGCATAGCGCGTTACGTAATGCTGTTGCCGCTCTTGCAATACATTGGTGTAAACGGCAGCCCCGAAACTGGGAGCTATAACCATGCGGATGGTCAGCATGGTACAAATCCACGAAGAAAGGAATTTGTACGGCATGCGTTGCGTGGCATAGGTAGGAATGAGGGAATACAACATCATCATACCTGTGGCACGGATAATAACCGGATATTTCATACGTTCGTATAATCCGGCTGTCTGCACTTCAAAATACATGAACATAGCCGAAAGTCCGATAATCAGGAAGCCTCCAGCAAAAATATATTTGAAATGCACCCCTTTCATACTGAGTATAATGGTAGTCATTCCTCCTATGAAATAACCAGCCATGGTCCAGTTTCCCAGCATGGCATTCTGGAAGTTATCCAGCTTCATACCTATTCCTGCGAATACATTCACAAACATGGCACTGGAATTAAGAAACATAAGCAGGAAGTAGAGCAATACACTCATCCGGATGGTACGTAGTTTTAATACATCAAGCAGGTAATAAGGACTTTGATGCATGGATTCTACATAGACAAACAATGCCGCACTGAGTATAGCAATAATCGCAGCGATACGGATGGTAGGGTCGTCAAACCAGTCGAGCAATTTTCCGTAAACCATAACATAAGTAAAGCATACCAGTGGGATGCAGAATAAAGTAGCATTACCGAATTGTCTGAAGTTGATAGGAAAGCGTTTGGTTTCGAATTTCTGATACGGCATGGTAATGAAGATAACCAAGATGCTTAACAGCAACATGCCCATCATATAATAATACACATATTTCCATTCATACTCAAAGGAAAGCCATGCAGTAAGCCACGTACCCAACTGTCCCAATATCATAAAGAAAAGATAAATACCCGGCTGGGCAATGCTTCGTTCGATGTCAAGTTTATCCCATGCTTCTCCGGTTTTCGGTTCCAGTCCGGGAGTAATCTTCAGGTAAGCTTCAATGTTTCCGGCATATAAAATCAGCGTAAATAAGTTGACCATCATCAGCACCATACGCAGAAATCCCATCAATACGCTACATAGTGCCAACAGGAAAATACTGTCCGTTTTGGCACAGATGTAGCTGAGGATATACATTATGGAAAAGCCGGCAATGCACATCATTTTCTCCTTTCGGATAACAACAAGCCGGTAAAGAAAAGGGCAGAATGCCGCCATTCCGATGGAGGTAGCAAAGTTAGTAAACTGGAGATGTTCAGAAATAATCCCCAGTCCACTCATCATCTCGGTGCTGTTCACAGAGTAAACCCCTCCTATGGTAAGGATAGGGAGGAACAGCAGCACCAGGATGAGTATGCCTACAGGCTTGGGAACCCAATCATAGAAAGGATAATTTCGAGGTGTCTGGTTCATGGTTTTAGAGTTTTGTTTTTACAATAACCATCATTCCGGCTATAAGTTGTTCGTTTTCTTCTTTAGTAAGGTTGGTAAAATCGATACGCACCGGAATACGTTGTTGAATTTTTACGAAGTTTCCGGCTGAGTTATCCGTGGGAACCAATGAATATTTAGATCCGGTTGCGCCAGAAATAGCTGTAATCTTACCGGTGAAGGTTTTGTTGCTGATGGCATCTACACTGATTTCTACATCTTGCCCCACTTTCAGATTTTCAATTTGAGTTTCCTTGTAGTTGGCAATAATCCATTTCTGTGTGTTCGGAACGATGTATGTAATAGTTTGTCCGGCATTCACAAACTGTCCTTCTTCCAGTGCACGTCTGCCTAAAGTTCCGTCGCAAGGAGCCGTAACGATGGTATACGACAGGTTCAGCTTAGCCATATCAAATGCAGCTTGCGCTCTTTGGATAGCAGCTTCAATATTTTCCTGGCGGTGGTACACCTCATTTACACCAGAGTGAGCCGCTTTCTGTTGCCGTTTGATGGCATCCAGTTTTTTCAGAGTCGCTTCATATTCCGTTTCAATTTGCTCTAACTGAATTGGAGTAGCCGCATTTCTTTCCACCAGATTCTGGTAGCGCTGGCGGTCTTTTTTCAGTTTAGCCAGACGTATTTCCACTTCCGCAATCGACGCTTCAAAAACAGAAGCATTGCTGCGTGTGGTTTGCAGAGTAGCATCGATAACTGTAGCTCCAGCTTTGGCATCTTTGAGTGCAGCTTCCGCTTCCATCATTCTGATTTTATATTCGCGGTCGTCCAGAATCAGCAGCGTATCTCCTTTTCGGATGTGCTGATGTTCAGTAAAGTATATTTTCTTTATATATCCCGAAGCCCGCAGATTGATAGGAGAGAGGTATTGTTCAATCTGTGCATCATTACTGGTTTCTGTGCGTTTATAGTCAAGAAACATGATGGCTGTTTGAATCACACCGGCAGCTAAGATAGCTACACCTACCGCGCTGGCAACAAATTTCCAGTTGCGTGCTTTTTTCAGTTTTCCGGCTTTTTCCTGATGGTTGTTAGAAGAAGTATTGTTATTTGTAGTTTCCATAATGATAGAATTATATTTTAAGATTGATTTATTTGCTCTGAAGTAACGTATCGATTTTTCCTGTAAGTTTCAGCAAAGTCAGGTTTGTAACCTGATAATTATAATGAGCCTGAATATAATTATTTTGTGCCTCACTCATACGCATTTCGTCTTGCAGAACCTCAGTCATTGAGGCGATACCCTCTTTATAGCGGCTCGTTGTGACGGTATATACATCTTCTGCCAGAAGATAATTATCCTTTTGCTTTTTGAAATTGCGCTGATTGTTCATCAAATCATTGGTAGCATTCAGATACTGTGTCTGTAATAGCTTCCGGGTGTTTTCCTGTGCCAGCTTAAAGTTTTCGATGTCAATTTTTGCTTTGCGTATTTTGTTCCGTTTGTCCAGTCCGTCGAAAATTGGAATTTGCAAAGAAACCCCTAAGCCATACGAGTCATACCATTTGTTGGAAGGATGCGAATGAAACCAGTGATAAGCCTTGTCGGTGAAAGCCGAAAACGAAAGATTTCCGGTGAGGTTTAACGATGGAATATACCGTTGTGAAATCATCTTTTTCTGTTTTTCAGCCAATTGTGTCTGCGATTCAGCCAACTGCAGTTCGTAGAGATTCTCAGACAGTCCGGTCAAAGCTACCGGTACGATTTCCTCCGGATTAATTGCGCTTAATACAATTTCGGTATCAGCAGGGTAGTCAATCGTATATTTGAGCAGGTTGAGCTGTTGAGCCAGCATCGCTTGCGCATTATCATGCTGGGTATGCAGATTTTCTAAGTTTATATTTACTCGTTTCACATCCACTCCGAGTGCCATGCCATTGTCAAATAAAGCCATGGTAATGTTTTTCAACTCTTCCAGTCGGGTGATATTGTTCTTTATCAGGCGGATCTGTTCGGTAGTTGTTTGTCCTAAATAATAAAGCTTACTGATTTCAATCATCAGGTCTTCTTTTGCCTTTTCATACGACAGCCGGCTTAGTTGTTCCATCATCTTGGCAACTGCCACCGTTGTATAGACCGTCTGGTCATAAAGAGGCATTCGCAACTGGATACCGGCGCTGGCATTATACTGCAGCGTTTTGGTAACATTATAAGGATTGCCGAAAGCCGTTCCGTCGGTTACCGACACCGGCGGTTCGAAGTTGTCATTGAAATTGGCGAATCCGTTAATCTGGGGCAGAAGCCTGGCTCTGTTTTCAGAAATCGTGTACTTCCCTTTGATTACCTCATTTTTCTTTCCTTGAAGAGGAAGGTTGTTTTCCAGACCTATCTGCAGGCATTCTTCGAGGCTTAAGAGTGTTTGTGCTTTCATTGGAGTAAGCAGAAAGCCTAAACATAGTAATATGGTTGCTCGTTTTTTCATTCTATGTAGGTTTTAGTTTTAGGTTTTGAGTTTTTGAGTTGACCAGGCTTGCCATCGGGATGGATACCTAGTGTCTAGTTTGTATAGCCTAGTGTGTAGGCTGCACGAGTTAATGAACTCAGGTACAAATATAGGCGGTCTGTTTTACATTGTATTGTTCACATAGATAGTATGTCTGTTCTCTTTTTCCTTTTGCTGTGAGTGAGTCACACATAAAAAAAGTGCCACCTTGGAAGTTGTTTCCAAGATGGCACCGTAAAATAATTATTTTATGGTTTAGCAAAGTTTGCGTGAACCGTCGCTGATAACCACGTCGTATACTTTCGGGCTACGTCCGAATTTTTCTTTGAAGCGTTCTTTAGCTGTAGTGATGAATGTTTCATACAATTCATTCTTAACCAAGTTGATGGTACAGCCGCCGAAACCTCCACCCATTACACGTGAACCAGTAACTCCACAGTCAAATGCAATGTCGTTCAAGAAGTCCAATTCTTCGCAACTCACTTCATACAGCTTGCTCATACCGTTGTGAGTTTCATACATCTTCTGACCTACAGTTTCGTAGTCGCCACGTTCCAGTGCGTCACAAACATCGAGCACACGTTGAATTTCTTCAATCACATATTCAGCACGCATGTAATCTTCTTCCGAAACTTCACCCTTCACAGCATTCAGCATATCCATGCTGCAGTCACGAAGGAATTCCACATTCGGATGAGTTTTCTTGATAGCAGCCACTACATTTTCACAACTTTGACGGCGTTTGTTATATGCAGAAGAAGCCAGTTCATGTTTCACTACAGAGTCAACCAATACCAAGCGGTAGCCTTCCGGTTTGAACGGGAAATATTGATATTCCAGTGAACGGCAGTCTAAGCGGATTAAGCTTCCTTCTTTACCGAATACAGAAGCAAACTGGTCCATGATACCACATTTCACACCACAGTAGTTGTGCTCTGTTGCCTGACCCACTTTAGCCAATTCAAACTTATCAATCTTGTTATCACCGAATAAGTCATTTAAAGCATAAGCATAAGTTGATTCCAAAGCAGCCGATGAAGACATACCAGCTCCCAGAGGAACATCCCCTGCAAAAGCAGTGTTAAAGCCTTTCACATCAACGCCACGTTTAATCATTTCGCGGCATACACCGAAAATATAACGTGCCCAGCTAGCTTTAGGAGCATCTTCCTCGTTCAGACCAAATTCCACATAGTCTTTCAAGTCAATAGAATAAGCACACACTTTATCAGTTCCGTTCGGTTTGATTTCAGCAATCATGCCTTTATCTACAGCACCGGGGAAAACAAAACCACCATTATAGTCTGTATGTTCACCAATCAGGTTAATACGTCCCGGAGATGCATATACAGAGCCAGTTGTACCGTCGAAATGTTTAATGAAACGGCTTCTAACGAATTCTATGTCCATAATGATAAAAATTTAAAGGTTAATATTTTAGTATCTTAAAACAAAAAATGAAGAACGAAGAATCTGATTTCAGTTTCCTCTTCTTCATTTTTTGTTTGTTGTTTATTCAACAGGAATATCTTTATTTACATTCTTGCAGCCTACCAGACCATAGAACAGCAAGTAAGCCAATGCAGCTACAATCACCCAGTAACTGTTCATGAATCCGGCGATGTCAGCAATCCATCCTTGGAGAACCGGCAAGATACCACCGCCACAAACCAATACCATGAACAAGCCAGAAGCAGCAGCCAGATATTTACCCAATCCTTCTACAGCCAAGTTGAAGATACCTCCCCACATGATAGAAGTACACAAACCAACGATAACCAAGTACATGGCATTGACAGGCACTTCAGCCATACCGAATGACAAGCCGCCGGTAGCGCTCTGTTGCAATACGGGCAAGTTCACCAATGAATCGGTTGATGAGAAAATAGCCAGCAAGACCAACACCAGTCCGAATGCAGAAGTAAAGACCATCATGGCGCGGCTTGAAATCTTAGCACCGAGTGAAGCACCGATCAAACGTCCCACCAGCATCAGCAACCAGTAAGTACCTACCACGAATCCAGAGATAGTAGAAGCAACACCGGCACCACCTTTTTCTACAGGGTCGGTCAGGAACAAGTTCAGTGTACCCGGAACACCGATTTCGATACCTACATATACAAAGATAGCGATTGCACCCAGTACGAAGTGACGGAAACGCAAAGCACCTTTCATCAGTGTACCGATAGATTCATTTGTTTTAGTAGCAGCCGGTTCCGGAATTGTCACAAACAGCAATACGAAGAATGCGAAAGCAAATACCGCCATAGCAGCGTACATAACCGGGAAAATCTGAGAGATAGTAGCTTTTTCTACCGATCCGGCAATCAAGATACCCACAAACATCGGAGTGATGGTAGCCATTACAGAGTTAAATGAGCCACCCACCTGAATCAGCTGGTTACCTTTGTTACCTTCACCACCCAGTTTGTTAAGCATGGGGTTTACCACAGTGTTAAGCAAACACATAGAGAAACCAGAGATAAATGCACCAATCAGATAGACAGCAAATGCAGATTCCGGACTGGCATGTCCTGAAAGATACTGCACACCTACACCGATAAAGCCGATTGCTACGGCAATGAGGGCTGTTTTCTTATAGCCCACTTTAGTTAATAAAATTCCGCTTGGAATACCCATTACTGCATATGCAATAAAGTTACCAAGGTTTCCTAACATACCGAGAGCATTCGATACTGAGAATTGATTTTTCAGTACAATCCCCATCGGGGCAGCTAGGTTAGTTACGAAAGCAATCATACCGAAGAGGAAAATCATGGTGATGATTGCAATTACATTACCGTTCTGTTTTTGTTGATTCATGGTTTGTTTAGAATTGTAATTAAAGTTTATAAATTAGGTTAGTTTTGAATACGTGTCTTTTATTTTTCCACTCCGAATTTATAGACCGTAACCTGATGGTACGTATCTCCGGGGTTTAATACCACAGAAGGGAAGTGTCCTTTATTCGGACTGTCAGGAAAATGCTGAGCTTCAAAGCAGATAGCGCTGCGTGCCGGGAAAGTAGCTCCATGATAACCTTCATATCCGGTAGCCCAGTTGTCGGTATAGACCTGTACGCCCGGTTCAGTGGTATAAACCTCCAGCGAGCGTCCGCTTTCCGGTTCCACACATTTCGCAGCGAAAGTCAGTGAACCGGCTTCTTCTTTATTCAATACATAGCAGTGGTCATAACCAGCCCCATAGATAAGCTGCTGGAAAGGCTCGTTAATGCGACTTCCTACCGTATGTGGAGTACGGAAATCCATCGGAGTACCTTCTACTTTGGCAATTTCTCCGGTTGGGATTGAAACCTCATCCATCGGAGTATAGAAATCCGCATTGATGGTTACGATATTATTGTCGACAGTAGCTGTAGGATTAGCCACACCCGACAAGCTGAAGAACGCATGATGCGTAAGGTTGATAATGGTTTGCTTGTCAGTAATGGCAGAGTAAGTAAGAATCAGCTCATTCTGGTTGGTAAAGGTATAAATAACGGTAATGTCCAGATTGCCGGGGAAACCTTCTTCGCCGTCCGGTGAGAGATAATGCAGTGTCAAGCTTTGTTTGCTGGTTTGTTCAGCATCCCATACACGGGCATGATAGCCGGTAGGTCCTCCGTGCAGCGAGTTTGGTCCATTGTTTATCGCCAGTGGATATGCAGTTCCGTTCAGCTTGAAGCTTCCTTTTGCAATACGGTTGCCATAGCGTCCGATAAGTGTACTCAAAAACGGTTCCGGGCTATTGATAACCCCGTCAATGGTATCATGACTTTGAACCACGTTGGCTAATTCCCCGTTTTTGTCCGGAACCATGACGGTAATAATTGCACCCCCATAGTTGGTTACAGCCATTTCAGCTCCGTTATCGTTAGATAAAATAAATAAATCAGTTTCTTTTCCGTCGATTGTTTTTTGGAAGTCGGCTCTTTTTAAGCCACTTAGATTATCTTCCTTATAAAATGTGTTGTTCATATATTAAAATCTTTTTATTTACACTTGCCAATTTTTGTGCAAATAAAAAGATTTTATTCAAATTTCCCAAACTTTTTAGGGAAAAGAAGTGTCATTAATTGTTTAAAGAAAGCAAATCAGCCACAATGAAACTACTTCCTCCCACAAAAATCAAGTCTTCAGGCGAGGCTTCGGCACGTGCGGCAGCCAGTGCTTCGGCAACTGTGGGGTAGGCATTTCCCTTCAAACCATAGCTTAGGGCAAGTTCTCTGACAGATTCAGCCGGACGGGCACGCTGTACGCTTGCTTGGGTAAAGTAATAGGCAGCCTCCTGTGGAAGCAGCTGCAGCACATGCTGTATATCTTTGTCGTTCACCATGCCGATAACCATACGTAGCGTTTTATACGATTGGGCTTTCAGTTGCTCTGCAATATATTGAATCCCTCCTACATTGTGTCCTGTATCGCAGATAATAGCAGGATGTTCACCTATTTTCTGCCAGCGACCCATGAGCCCCGTCAGCTCACAGACCCGTGCAAATCCGTTTCTGACGGCTTCATCCGGAAGCGTATAGCCTACTTCCTTCAAGTGCAGCACAGCCGATAAGATAGTATTGGTATTTTTTAGCTGACAAAGACCGCCCAGTTCCCCCTTCAAGTCGGCATAGACAGAAGTCTGGTAACAATATCCCCCGTCGGGCATCCGCTCAGCAGCCTGCAGTAACTGTTCCTCCTCTGCAAAGAAGATAGGAGCCTGCATCTGTTGCGCTTTTTCCTTGAACACCATCTTAGTTTCGGGAGTTGTTTCTCCGATAACCACAGGCATATGCAGCTTGATGATTCCGGCTTTCTCCGAAGCAATTTTTTCTAATGTATCTCCCAAGAACTGAACATGATCGAAACTGATGTTGGTAATGATACCTAAGTCGGGCTGAATGATATTCGTACAGTCCAGCCGTCCTCCAAGTCCCACCTCAATGACAGCCACATCTACTTTCTCCTGAGCAAAATAGAGAAAAGCCATTGCTGTGGCAAGTTCAAAGAAAGACGGGTGTAGGGGTTCGAAGAAACTCCGGTGATTCTCTACAAAATCAATTACAAATTCCTGCGAAACAGGCTTCCCGTTAACGCGTATACGTTCACGGAAATCCACCAGATGAGGAGAAGTATAAAGTCCCACCTTATAGCCAGCCGACTGTAGAATGGCAGCCAGTGTATGCGAGCAAGAACCCTTTCCGTTGGTTCCTGCCACATGGATAGTACGGAAAGTTTGATGCGGATGACCGAAATGTTCATCCAGTGCGTGCGTATTCGATAGTCCTTCTTTATAGGCACCCGCTCCGACATGCTGAAAGAGGGGAGCACTGTTATATAGATAATTTAAAGTTTCTTGATAGTCCATTGGTTTGAGTTTTTATTTATTGGTTGACTAGGTTTTCCGTCCGGATGGATACCTAGTATCAAGTTTGTAGTACAGGGTTACCTCATTTAATTTAATATATAGGTCTTATTCCCGGATATCTCAGCCCCTCCACCCCTATGCTGAACGAACTGCTTTCGCCCAATTTAAAGCGAACCATTCCCCCGAAGCGGTCCGGATCAAAATTCGGCAAGGGATAATAAAGAGGCGAACGTTTCGGCATGAACGACTTGGTTCCATAGGCATACAGGCTAATCCGTTCGTTTACTTGAAATCCGGCAATGGCAGCAAACCCGATGTTCCGGTAGTTCAAACCTCCCCAGCTCATGTTGCTGGCATATAAACCCGCTGCCATGCTGAACCGTTTCGTCAGCGGGCGAGCATAGAAAAAAGCCGCATCCTGTCCGAATCCCACCCCCGAAGGAGCATATCGGCTCGGACTGAAAGTTACATTCATTCCGAAAGAAGCATTCAGTCCCTCATGAAGCTCCCAACTGGCATATCCGCAATGAAAAGGCGTGATGCCATACATGCAGAAAGGAATGTAGCCTCCGCTTTCCGGAATCGGAGCAACGAGCGGAACACTCAGCGAATCTGCCGGCTGGATGGTTGATTCATTCTCTTGAGCCATCCCGATAAGCGGGCATAGCAGAAAGGCAAAGTACGCTATAACTTGTTTCATGATAATAACCGTTTTTCGTGTAACCTACAAATGTACAAATAATTTCCAAGAAAGTTGTTTTTCTTATTCGATAATTTTTTGTTCTTAGGTGCTACAAATTAGTATCTGTAGCCTAGTCAACTATCTAAAAGCCTACTTGCCTCAAAAACTCAAAACTCAAATCATATGTCAACTAATCATTTAAAATTCCGCTTTTCCGGCCTTGCAGGAAAATCCCGTTTGCAGCCACCTTGTCAGAGCGTTTTCACCTTTATCTGGGCACAGATAGACAAGAAAGAGCAAATGCAGTGTATCGGAACCCGTAACAATTATATGCATGCCTTTCGGCGGTTCAAAGAATTCCGGAGCAACGAAGACCTTCCCTTTAGCCAGATGACTCCCGATTTGATGGAGCAGTACAGGGCTTGGTTGTTAAACCGCGGACTGAAGCAAAATACCGTAGCTTACTATCTCCGTACCCTCCGCACCCTTTATCGCAGGGCAGCAGAAACTGGTATAGCCCCCGACTGTGACATCTTCGCCCGTCTGTCTTGCGGCAGCGTACGCACCCATAAGCGTGCCATTACGATGGAAGGAATCCGGCTCATCGAAAAGCTGAAACTGCCCAAGGGCTCTTCCTTAGACCTCGCCCGTGACCTGTTCCTCTTCAGCTTCTATATGCGCGGTATGTCGTTTGTAGATATGGCATATCTGAAAAAGAGCGACCTGAAGCACGGGATGGTGAGCTACACCCGCAGAAAAACCCATCAGCATCTTACGGTGGAGTGGGAGAAACCCATGCAGACCCTCGTCGGCAAATATGCCTATCGCACCCAAGACTCCATTTACATGCTTCCCATCCTCAGCGGAAAAGACCCCAATCCGTATGTCCGATACAAACAGGTAGAGCAGAATGTAAACCGCAACTTAAAGAAAATAGGCGATATGATAGGACTCAAGATGCCCCTTACCACATATGTAGCCCGTCATACTTGGGCAAGCATTGCTTTATGTATGGATATTCCCCTTGCTACCATCAGTGAAGGTATGGGACACCAATCTTATAAAACCACTCAAATCTATCTGGATACGCTGGACACAGCTGCGGTTAATCAGGCAAACAAGAAAATACTGAAGAGAGTCTTGAAATTTTAAATTTTCCAGAAAGAAAAACCGGAAACTTGCGGAAGAAAACTCTATTCAAAGCTTTTGGCTGTATAAACAAAGCCTTTGGCTGTAAAAACAGAATCTTTGGCTGTAAAAACAGAATCTTTGGCTGTAAAAACAAAGTCTCTGTTTATAGTTTGCATAAAGGAATTTTTGTTTTTCCGGTGTGGGGAAAGCGGTTTTTTCCCACTAAACCTAATTTTTAATCAGGTGCAGGCGGTAGTCTATTCCATTCGATATGAGCATAAACAAAATGCCACTCTTTTATTAGAAGAGTGGCATTTGCCTGCAAAGATAGAAAAATTATTTGATTTTCATGCGATTCGGCGTTCGTTTTCTTTTTGGAATAAGTAAATGTGTGATTGGATATTCGGAAAATTCACCGTTTGTCGAATCGTAAGTAACGGATTGTCATGTATTTAGTAGAGAATGCCACTCTTCTAATAAGAGTGAGTTTAAAAACAAACAAATATGAACACAAACTCTGTACGGGCAAAGCTTTTCGAAACAGTAAGCTTCGTAGCAACGACAGACATAAAGTAGAAAGAGAAAATGACGCAGGATTGCTTGAATTCACCTTCTACAGCCAGTGAAAGCAACCGCTTTCCAAAGGGCATCCACGTTATCGGGGCTGAAAAGACATCGGCTTCGAAAGTAGAAGGAATATCCCGCCCTTATCAGGACAAAAAGAAAATAGACACTTCCCGGAAACCCACTTCATGGAGTTATTTGTATCTCCAGCATAAGGCAGCAAAGACTTTGCAGAAATGGCTGGATACTTATAACGGAAAGGAAGAAAACGCCCTCCATCCGCAACCTTATTTTATTCACCAGTCTTTACGTTATCAATACGGCGATAAGGAAAACGAACGCAGAGTCAAGAAGACCTTGGAACCCACCGTGTGCGGTCTTGTTTTTCTGCAAGGTACGGTGAAGGATTTGCAGGAGTTTCTGAAGCAAAATTTCCCCAATTACCATTTGGTAAACGACCGCTGCAAAGCTCGTCCCGCCTCTATAGAAGATGCCGTGATGCAGCCGTTCATGAATGTCATGAAGACCCATCCCGAACAAGTCACCTTCCTTCGAGACCCCTTCGAGAAGTTTGCGCGAGAGCATGTGAAGCTGCGTGTGCTCACTGGTCCCTTTGCCGGATATGAAGGATATATCGTTCGCATCGACCGCGATCGTCAGCTGGTCTTCGACTTCGGAGGTTATGCCGTGGCTATCCGTGGCGTGCATAAAGAAGATTTTGAAGAAGTGGTGAGATAAGTTGCCAGTCAGCGTGAAATTCAAGATAAAATATTAAAAAAAGGTTTAGGGTATTTAAAATTGACTTGTCAAAGAGGTATTTCCTGAACTGAATGTTAACTATATAATTAAGATATGCAAGTTCTAATTGATGGTAGAAGTATTACTCCTAAGATTAGTGGAATTTCTAGGTATACTTATGAGCTAATTAAAGGATATATAAGACATTATGGATTTAAAAATGTATGTGTTATATTGAATAATGAAATAGAGTCATTTCCTTATAATCATTTATTGTGTAAGTATAGGAGACATAATTTTGTAGATAATATAAAATTTTCGCTTTGGCTATCAAAACAGAAGTATGATATTTATCATTCAGGGGATTTAATAGGGCCATTTTGGCATAAAAGAGATGTAAATCATATAGTGACATGTCACGATTTAATGTTTATTATATTGCAAGATTTTTGGGGTAGTGTAAGCTTTAAAACTAAGCTTCGAGCATATAAAAATAAGATGTTTTTTAAGTTGGTTTTAAAAGGAGCGGATGAAGTCATTTCTGTGTCAAAAACCACCCAAAAAGATTTATTACGGATATATAAAAAAGAATCGATTGTTGTCCGTGAGGGAATTAATAAAATACAGACTCTGAGTGAACCTATAACTTATAATGAATTAGCAAAACATTCATTCTTTTTATATGTAGGCTTAGGTTCGCCACATAAGAATATTGATTTTTTAATATCTTCTTTTTTGAAGTCTAAGACTAAGCGAAAATTGGTTATTTGTGGGAAAGGTCATCAAATAATTAAGTCAGACAGGATTGTTTATACAGGTTGGATTTCAGATGGTGTTTTAGATTTCTTATATAGAAATTGTGCAGCATTTATATTCCCTTCAAAGTATGAAGGATTTGGCTTACCTATATTAGAGGCTTTATCTTACCATTGTCGTGTGTTTTCTTCTAATGCAGGTAGCTTAGGTGAATTTTCTGACAAGTATGTCAATTTTTTTTCTCCTGATCAAGAGAAGGAGTTAATTGAACTAATAGAAAAATGTGATAATATAGTTATAGATAAAGAAGGTATTGATTCTTATCTTCAAGCGTTTGATTGGGAGAAACTTTGGGATGAATTTCATAGTCATCGTAGAAAAGCCATTTCACAATAATAATGCGATATAAGATGGCAAGACATACAAATACTAAAACATTAATAAGAAATTCTGTATTTCTTTATTTTAGGATGATTTTTATAATGCTTGTGTCTATGTATACAAGCAGAGTAATTTTAGAGACTTTGGGCATAGACGATTATGGCTTATATAATGTAGTAGGAGGTGCTGTCGTTATGTTTGGTTTCTTGAATATGTCAATGACAACCGCTACTTCCCGTTTTATAAATTATGAACTTGGAAAAAATAAATGTTCTGTTCATAATTTGAGGAAAGTCTTTTCTTCTTGCTTGGCAGTACATTTCGTAGATGCTGTTTTGGTATTACTGCTTTGTGAAACTATCGGATTGTATTTATTATATAATGTGATGAGCATTCCTTCAAATCGTTTTTTTGCTTGTATGATTGTGTTTCAAACTTCGCTTATTTCATTGTTCATATCTATATTATTTACTCCTTTTCATGCCTCTATAATTGCTCACGAGCGAATGAGTGCTTTTGCTTATATGGGTATAATAGAGGCCATGCTGAAATTGTTTGTTGTTTATTTATTGAAAATAATACCAGAAGATCGTCTTATAACCTATACTTTACTCTATTTTTTTATTTCTCTAATTATGTCGTTTGTATATGTTTTGTATTGTTGGCATAATTTCGAAGAAACAAAAAAACTAGTAAAGTTTGATAGTTCTTTGTTTAAATCTATTTTTTATTTTGGAGGTTGGAACTTATTGGGTGATGGAGCTTATGCTTTATTTTCAAATGGAATAAACATTTTATTGAATATATTTTTTGGACCTTCTGTTAATGCAGCTCGAGGAATAATGGTACAAGTAAATGGCATTGCTATAAAATTTACTCAGAGTTTTCAGACAGCAATAAATCCACAGATAATAAAAAGCTATTCCGGTAATGATATAGGATATACTAAGAATTTGGTTTTATTGAGTTCCCGATTTACACTATATGTTTTGTTGATAATAATTATTCCGCTTTATTGCTATATAGATGTACTTTTAATGCTTTGGTTGAAATCAGTTCCTCTATATACTTCTGTTTTTGTGAGGCTTATGCTTCTAATATCTATATTTGATGCATTGGGAAATCCAATAACCAACGCAGTGAATGCTACAGGAAAGAATAAGAGATATCAATTAATTATCAGCGGTACAATGCTTTTAATTTGTCCTATTGCGTATGTTTGCTTAAGTTTAGGATGCCAGCCCTATTCAGTTTTTATGGTGCATTTATTTATTGGTATGGCTGCTCATTTCTTGAGAATTAAATATTTAACACGTTTAATGGGATTATCTTTAAAAGATTATGCGAAACAGATTATATTACCAGGGTGTACTATTCTATTGTTGTCATTTTTATTCTTTGAACTAATTTCGTCAGTGACGTTTTATATTGGTCTGTTTTGTCTAGTACTGTTTGTCCTTTTGTTAATATTCATTGTTGGAATAAACAATAAGGAGAAAATGTTTGTAAGTCAAAGAATAAGAGCGGTATTTGTGCGATGAATAGGAATGTTTGCTTCTTGCTATGGGTCGTTTTATTGAATTTAAGAGTTAACATCGTAGGTTCTATATCTATAACAGAACTCTTTGTTCTTACTCAAATCCCTAAATTATGGAAGTGGTCTAATACAATTGATTTTGGATTAATACGAACAATAAGAAATTTGTTTTTCTGCCTTATTGCAAGCCAATGTATATCCGAATTGATTTTACAAAATACCTTCCTTAATGCGGTAAAAGGTTTGATGATAACTTTTACATCGTTGTTTGTATTATTATTCTTTCTCTATGAAATAGTGCAGAAAAAGACTTCCGTTTTAATGATTCCATTAGGGTTTATTTTGGCCCAAATAATTTTGGGGGATCAGTTTGGCTTTTCTGAAAGTGGTGATAGTAGTGTATGGTTCAAATTTTATGCAGTTCCAATAATTACAAATGGTATATGTCTTTTATTTTTGTTGAATAACAAATGCATTAATCGTAATGTAGCATTAATCTTTTTTACCTCCTCTATTTTGATGATGGTTTTCGGAAGTAGAACAGGTGGATTTACAATGATGCTTTCATTAATTTTATATTTTCTATTTAGAAGGAGGAAAAAGTTAACGAAGTGGCAGGTTGTAAAAATACTTATTCCTATGATGATTGCCTTTCAGCTTTTTTATGCACTTATATACGTTCCCAATATTAAATCGGGAGAGTGGGGGAGTGATCAGAATAGAGAACAGATGAAGGCGATTGATTATTCATCGAACAGTTTAATGCTTATTATGGCTGCTCGCAGTGATTTTTATGTAAGTTTTTTAGCCTTTATGGATGCACCTTTATGGGGGCACGGAGCTTGGGCTTTAGATGATAAATTGAAGTACTCATTTATTTTAAACCGTTTATCTGATGGAGATGAAAATCAGCTTCTTGATTATGTAGATAATTTTGGAACCCCTTTGATTCCAGCTCATTCTGTTTTGATAGGTATGGGGACTCGCAATGGTATCTTTGCTTTTATTTTGTTTTTATGTATTACTATACTTATTTATGAAGCTACTCTTAGATTATTATGGGATAAAACGAAAGATTTGCCATTTATTTGCTACTTGATAATAACATCTCTTCAAGCAGTTTTATTCTCTCCTCCAGCTGTGCTTAAAAATTATATAGTTGTTATTTGGGCTATTTTGCTAGCCTACTATTATATGAATTATAAAGTAAAAAGAAATGAAACTATTAGTAGTCACTGTAACTTATAAAGCGGATACCTTAGAGTTGGATTTATTTATCAAGTCTTTTTTTAAGTTTAATGATATAGGAAACTGCGCTAGATTAGTAGTTGTTGATAACTCTCCTGAAAAGTATTGTGATGTTAGGGATTTGATACAGCTGAAATATTCCACCTCTGTAGGTTATATACCTAATCCATCAAACCCAGGTTTTGGAGCATCTAATAATATAGGCTTTAAGAGTGAACTTTCTGATTATGTATTATTTATTAATAATGATGTGGAATTTACAGAACCGGTGTTTGGTAAGATTATATCGAAGCTAGCTGAAACTTCAAAAATAGGTTGTATAGGTATACATCAAAATGGAGGGGCACCGTCTTTCTTCTGTAAAGTTACCGCTCCTAAAGGAAGTCAGACAGTAGACTTTGATGAGCATATACATTTCATATCAGGTGCATTTATGTTTTTTAAGTCAGATGTATTTCTTAAAATAGGTTTGTTTGATGAGAATATTTTTATGTATAGTGAGGAATTTGATATTTCTGAGAGATTAATCCTGAATGGCTATAGCACTGAATATTTAAACAATCTCTCTTTTCTCCATAAGGTGGAAAATAGACGAATTCAAAATGAATATCTTTGGAAAATAGGAACAGAATCATTTTGTTATGTGTGTAAAAAATATCATTTAAATCCTTATAATCTATCTTTCGGGTATAGACGATTGTTCCTTTTGTTTTTTTACTTTTTAATCCAGCTGAACATCAAGGAGTGTGGAAAAATAATAAGAATTATTTTTATGATTAAAAGTATAGTGAAACAGAACTTTCCTATTAGAAAATCAATATATAAGGTTTAATAAGTGGTATGAAATAGTAAACAGTCAAAGATTGGCTCATAATTGAAAACTCTATCTTCGCTGCGAACAAAAATTTTAGAATTTGTGTATAGCAGTGAAGATCTTGAAAGGTTTTACTTTCAGTACCAGACCGAGGCCTTGTCTCATGGAGAATCAGAAATGGTACAAGGGAACCCATTAAGGGATTTTTCTAATAAATAGTGCAGGTATGGCAGAGAATCAGAAAGACCGATACATACAATACCTTGCTGAACAGAATCAGAATCTTCGGTTGACAAGTGATGCCATGAAGCTTGTTTTGGAGGATTTTATGGCTGAGATGAAGGAACTGAAGGCTCAGAAGTCTTCTATGCAATCGAAACATACTGACCTTGAAAATCGGTTTTCAGAAGAGCATAAACTTCGTAAATCGGCTGAACGTAAGATAAAATCACTTCAAGAAAGACTTGATTATGCCAATCAAGAACGTTTTGGTGATCGACGTCAAAAGATCAAATCTAAAGCTAAGACGGGTGATTCAGACCGAAGCAAGGAGAAAGATGATTATGACGGAACGGATGATCCGCTTTGCACGGATTCGGTTGATCAGAATCCATCTGGAGAAGTAAAAGAGCCTTCCAAGAAAGAACGTGATTTATCCAATCGTCCTGACGGGTATAAAACGATGAGCGTGGCTGGAGAGGCGATAGAGCATCCTTCTGATTTGACAAAGGTTCCCGGTCGCATTATTGAAAGAAGAATGGTACGGGTCAGCAAGGCTCAGAAAACAGCTATTTTCTTCTATGAGAATGGCTCGCGCGGTCTTGGGGTACTTACAGACTTTTTGGGTGACGCCGAATTGAAGAGTATTATGTCCGACGGATACAATGCTTATGTATTTATCGGCGATGAGCTGAAATCAGCTCAGTTTAAAGATACTGTACATCAAGTTTGTATGTCACATGCCAAAAACAAGTTTGTCAAGGCTTCCAATCAGGGTAGTGAATCGAATGCTGAACGAACGATTCGAAAGCTGACCGCTCAACGTAACAATTCACTTCATTATGGGAGTGATGCCGGAACTGAGATGGCTGCAACACATCACAGTGTGATAGGAACGGTAAAGCTTCATGGTAGTTCTGTCTGGAACTTCATCGGAACTTTTTTCAAAAATATCTTTAACGGGTGCAGGGATTATGTAAACATGGTTCCTGACAAAATCACTTTGGCTGCTAGCCAATGTTAAATATAAACGAATTAATTAACAGAACTCGATTTAGGGCACTGAAAAGTGCCCTTTCAAAGGGTTACGCCCTAAATTGAGTGCTTACACAAAAGTGATTAATACAGCATCTTATGTGTGTTGAATCATATTACTTTCAAATTATTTACTTAAAAGATACTTTTATAAATTGGTGTTATGAGATTGGTATTTTGGCAAAATTGCTTGAGCCCTCATCAGCTTCCTTATATTTGTCATTTATTGGACGACAATCGTGTGAATCAAGTGGTACTTGTTGCAGGAGAAGAAATCAGTGAGGAGCGTAAGACAATGGGGTGGAGAATTGGAAAATATTATGGTTTGAATAAATGCAAACTTTATATCAGACCTAAAACTGAGATTATTGAGAAGCTGTTAACTGAAAATCAGGAGGAAAGTGTACATCTATTTTCAGGTATTCATAGTTTTCCTTATATATTTAAGTGCTTAAAAATGAGTATAAAATATAATGTAAGGAGAGGAATGATAACAGAATTACCTAATACATTTGCCTTTGGTTGTAAAAATGGAAAACCATTATGGTTGCATAAAGTACGTTTCTGTTTTTTCGATAGGAAATATGCAAAAAAGATGGATTGTGTATTTGCAATGGGAGGAAAGGCTACACACTATTATCAGTCGGTATACAACGGATGGCAGGTATTTCCTTTTATGTACTGTACACATTCAGATTTTTCTTCTGTCCCAGATGTAGAGAGTAATACGATGAAAATTCTCTTCGTTGGTAGCCTAAGCTACTGGAAATCACCTGATATAATTTCTTGTAGTTTGGCTAATTGTATGAAGCAAGATAAACAATTTAGCGCTCATGTTACTTATATAGGTGATGGAGCCGAGCGTGGAAAAATAAAACGAATTATAGAAAAGAAACATTTGGAGAAGTTTGTTACGCTTGTAGGTTTTCAATCACAGGATAAAGTTTCATCATGGATGGCAGCAAATGATATACTAATTTTACCTAGTATATATGATGGGTGGGGAGCAGTAGTAAATGAAGCTTTACAATCGGGTATGTATGTTATTTGTAGTGATGCTTGTGGGGCCTCTGATTTATTGAAACATAAACATGTAGGACAAGTTTTTCATGCTGGTAATTTGCAGCAGTTAACACAAATATTACAGTGGTGTAATGCTCATATTACTGAAATTCGTGTTAATCGTGGCATTCGTAGGCAGTGGGCTGAAGAGCATATCAGTGGTCGAGTCGTAGCAAAATATATGATTGATTGCTTGTCTGGATGTAAAAATGTCAATGCTCTTTTTTAATACTAGTGATAAACAGTAGTACTACCTTTTTCTAAATGACACAATATTTATCTGATAAACTGCGTGTATTATCGTTCTTTTCTATTATTTTAGTTTTATATATTCATTCTGGCTTTCATTCGGCTGAAATAGAGGGCATGATTGTAAACAACAAGGTTCAGATTCTTATTTCAGAAATGTTGGGGCGATGTGCTGTTCCTCTTTTTTATATTATATCTGGTTATTTGTTCTTCATTAAGGTTCCCAATGGGATGAAATCTATTTTGAACAAGATACTAAAAAGGATGAGGACATTATTGATACCTTATTTAATAGGATGTTTATTCTTTGTCATTTTTTTAGTGGTTGTTGAAGTAGTTCCGGGAACAAAACGCTTTATGAACGGCTCTGTTATGCCAATGTTTTCATTGCCGTTGGAGGAAATTCTTTGTTCGATATTTTATGATACAGGAAATGGTTCACCGTGCGCTTTTCAACTTTGGTTTTTGCGCGATTTAATTATTATTGTTGCGATATCACCATTATGTTTTCTGTGTCTTAAATGGTTGGGATGGTGGTTTGTGACTTTTGTTTTTGCTTTGACATTTTGTAAAGTGCCGTATGTTCCGGTTTATGCTTTGTTTTGGTTTATATTAGGTGGTCAGTTGAGTCGTTCTGAAAATATGGAGCGGAGACATGGAATGTGTCAGATATTATGTCTTATTACTTTTGTTATTGTATCTTTAGTTCAATTGATTTTTCCAACACTGATAAAATGGGAGTTGTTGCATATTCCTATTATTTTATTAGGAATTATAGGAATATGGAATTTGTATAATATTATCGTAGGAGAGCATTTTGTTTTAATACAGCATAAGTGTCTTGCAACAGCCTGTCAGTTTACATTCTTCATCTATCTTTTTCATGAGCCTACTCTTAATATTGTACGTAAGTTGATAGTGGTTTTATTAGGTAAAAATGAAATAGGCTATTTGACATCGTATATCCTATCACCTTGGATATTTACTTTTTTTGCAGTGGTGGCAGGATTGTTGTTTAGAAAATATTTCCCTAAAGTCTATAATTTATGTACTGGACGGAGATAGGATAATAGAAGATGAAATCTTTTCACAAAATTCGTAGTTTATGGTAAGTTGTGAAGATGTTTCATAAATTCAGCAAGAAGCAAGTAAGTAGCCAAAAAGGTTATTAACTGAAAGGTACATCTTTGCGTAAGCAGTCAAAATTTGGCTCATAATTGAAAGTTCTATCTTCGTTGCGAACAAAACTTTTAGAATTTATGTATAGCAGTGAAGATCTTGAAAGGTTTTACTTTCAGTACCAGACCAAGGCCTTGCCTCATGGAGAATCTCTCCAGTCATTTTGTGTCAAGAACAAAGTTCCTTATAACATCTTTCAGAAATGGTACAAGGATACTCGTAAAAAAGTAGTTGAAGTCCAGATAGATGGTCTTCCGGTAGCCGACAGCGGAGAAAGCTCTAAGCCATTCCCTCGATTTCAGACCGTATCAGAAAGGCGTACTGTGACTTTACCGATATGCGTTGTAAACACAGCCGTGTTTTGTCTATCATTCGTGAACGGCTTCACCGGGGACCAATTATAGGAATATTTCTAATAAATAAATTATAGTGCGCAGGTATGGCAGAAGATCAGAAAGACCGATACATACAATACCTTGCTGAGCAGAATCAGGAGCTCAGGTTGACAGGTGATGCCATGAAGCTTGTTTTGGAGGATTTTATGGCTGAGATGAAGGAACTGAAGGCTCAGAAGTCTTCTATGCAATCGAAACATACTGACCTTGAAAATCGGTTTTCAGAAGAGCATAAACTTCGTAAATCGGCTGAACGTAAGATAAAATCACTTCAAGAAAGACTTGATTATGCCAATCAAGAACGTTTTGGTGATCGACGTCAAAAGATCAAATCTAAAGCTAAGACGGGTGATTTAGACCGAAGCAAGGAGAAAGATGATTATGACGGAACCAATGATACGCATTCAGTTTAAGGATACTGTACATCAAGTTTGTATGTCACATGCCAAAAACAAGTTTGTCAAGGCTT
>OGRS01000846.1_pt1 | contig 23797 bp, 14 predicted proteins | sample 1553561 | NCBI WGS metagenome assembly OGRS01 (sample SAMEA2580103, study PRJEB22360) | human gut metagenome | biome: human gut; feature: human-associated habitat; material: faeces | place: Denmark | collected 2008/2010
GCTGGGTGAATTTTTGTCTGGGTTGTGTTGTCGGCGGTTCGCCAGCCGTTGCGCTTCCAGCCGTGGATCCACTTCGTGATGCCGTCCTTCACGTAGGAACTGTCGGTGTGGATGATGATCGGGCACTTGCGGCGCAGAGCCGAGAGCGCCGAGATGACGGCCGTGAGTTCCATCTGGTTGTTGGTCGTGAGCTTGCTGCCGCCGTACATTTCCCGGGTATGCGCGCCCCAGACCATGTAGGCGCCCCAGCCTCCGATGCCGGGGTTGCACTTGCAGGCGCCGTCGGTCCAGATTTCCAGTGTCTTTTCGGTTTGCTGTGCCATGTGAGGATGTTGCGGAACGGTTGAGAAAGCAGACAGTGTACCGTCAGTTGCCGTGTCCCGCCTGCCGTCTGGCCTCCTTGGGAACGGGGAGCGGCGAGCCCGCCGTCAGGATGTCGAGCGGACTCTTCATCGGCAGGCGTCCGACGAGCTTCATGCCTGGCAGGCGCTTGACGGCGCAGAGCACGATCAGGTTGGCGCAGTGCGGCGCCCAGCGGTCACCCGCCTTGTCAAGCCATTTCCAACGTTCGAAGTTCCTGAGGCTATGGCAGCTCGGTGAATAGACGCCGAAGCGCCCACGGTCGATTTCGAATCCCAGAAGCGTGAGCCAGTCCTTGAGGCGGTAGAGCGGAACGGGTGAGGTGTGTGTCGGCAGGTAGGGCCTCAGGCCTGCGCCGACGGCCTTCTGGCGCATCCACCAGAGGCTCAGGGGATTGAAGACCGTCAGGATAAGCCTGCCTTCGGGCACTAGCACGCGAGCCGCTTCGCGAAGTGTCTGGTGTGCGGAGGGCGCGAAGTCAAGCGCATGAGGAAGCGTCACCAGATCAAGCGATTCGGCGGGAAAGGGCAGCCATCCGCTTTCGGCCTGCACGGTTTGCAGGGTGGGACGAAGAAGCCTGTTGTCGAGTTCGTCGTAGCTTTCACTCGTGAGCCACTGCGAAGTGATGCCGTTCGCTCTCAGCGTGTCGAGCTGAGGTGCGCCGACCTGCAGGGCCTCTCTGCCGAAGGCGTCGGCCGAAAACTCGTCGTACTGGGAGGACTCCCACGCATGCAGGGTCTCGCCCTGCGGCGTCTTCAGAAAGTCGGCAAAGGAAAAGCTGTTCATGGCTGCTGTGCGGATCGGGCGCATCTCTGCGTGAATGTGTATCTCATTGTGCCTGAAGAGGCGCTCCGGCATTGTAAATTCAATACGATTGATAAAATCGACTAATTGTCGATGCAAGACACGCTCCTGCCCATTTTTTTGCGCCATGATCAGACCGCTTCAGATTCGTCCGTTTCTGCTGAAAACGCTGCCCCTTCTTAGTCTCGGATTCACCTTTCTGCTTTTCGAGCCCGCAGCGGGCATTCCGAAGGCGGTTGCGGCTGCAGGCGTGCCTGCGGCCGACGAGGCTGCGACCGTTGCGCAGGCGGCTTCGGACGAGCCTGTCGGCACGGTTGAGGCACTCGGTCCTCCTGTTGACGTCTGGGACCGCATCCGTCGAGGCTATGCCATGTCTGCCCTTGAGAACGACAAGGTCGATCGCTGGCTCGAGTACTACCGCCGCAAGCCTGACTATTTGAACCGCATGTTCGAGCGCTCGGGGCGCTACCTCTATCACATTCTTGAGGAGGTCGAGAATCGTGGCATGCCCACGGAGCTTGCGCTCCTGCCGTTCGTGGAAAGCGCATTCCAGCCCGAGGCGCTTTCGCGCGCCAAGGCTGCAGGCCTCTGGCAGTTCATGCCTGCGACGGGCACGCACTACTCCCTGGAGCAGAATCTCTGGCGTGACGACAGGCGCGACGTGCTTGAGAGCACGCGCGCAGCGCTCGACTACTTCGAATATCTTTACGGTATGTTCAGTGACTGGCATCTGGCGCTCGCCGCCTACAATTGGGGCGAGGGAAGCGTGCAGCGTGCCATTCGCCGCCAGCAGGCGAGGAAGCGCCCTGCCGACTACCAGCATCTCCGCATGCCCAATGAAACGGCCAACTATGTACCCAAGCTCGAGGCCATCAAGCGCATTGTGACCGATCCCTCGAAGTACGGCGTGAAGTTGCCCGACGTGGGCAACGAGCCCTTCTTCGTCACGGTGACGAAGCCGCGCGACATTGACACCGAAACGGCCGCCGAGCTCGCGGGAATGCCGCTCAAGGAGTTCCGCCAGCTCAATCCCAGTTTCAAGCTGCCCGTGATCGTTGCCTCGCACAACAACGTGATGCTGCTTCCTGCCGACAAGGTCGACGAGTTCATCGACAATCTTGCAAGCTGGATGGACGGTGGCCAGCCGCTCTCGCGTTGGACGACCTACAAGTTGCAGGAGGGCGAGACGCTTGCCTCAGTCGCCGAAGCTGCAGGGATGACCGAGGACGAGCTTCGGGATGTGAACGGCATTCCGAAGGGCCGTCGCGTGCTCGCCAACTCCACGCTTCTTGTGAGGGCGAACGCAGATGATCAGACGGACATTGCGGCCGAGACAGCCGATGCAAAGCTCCGCCTGTCGCCTCTCACCACCTGGCGTCGCGTGACCTACCGCGTGCGAAAGGGAGACACGCTCTCGGGCATCGCTCGTCGCTGGCACATCACGAAGAAGTCCATCGTTCAGGCCAACCGCCTGCGTTCGCAGAACCTGCGCGTTGGCCAGCGCCTGATCCTGACGGTGCCCAACGTCGAGCGCGCGCCGATCCGCACCGTGAGCACGGACAGTGGTGCCAAGCATGTCATTCATGCCGTGAAGGCAGGCGAGACGCTCGGATCCATCTCGCGCCGGTACGGGGTGTCGACGGCCATCCTTAGAGCCACAAACCGCATCAGCGGCAACACCATCAGGGCGGGCCAGCGCCTGCGCATCCCGACCGTGGCATCGGTTGAGGAGTCCGATGTCCGCGTGCACACCGTGCGAAAGGGTGACACTCTCTCCGAAATCGCCGATCACTACGACGTGTCCGTGGTTCGCCTCAAGCGTGCCAACCGCCTGACGGGCAATGCACTCCGGGTGGGGCAGAGGCTTGAGATTCCAACGGGTTCCGAGCCCAAGGCGCCTGCAGTGCAGCCGAGCCGCGCCGACGAGTCGCCCGAGGCCGGACTTTATCGGGTGAAGTCCGGCGACACGCTCTATGAAATCGCGGGCCGCTTCGGCGTCTCCGTCAATGCCCTCAAGGCCGTGAACGGGCTTTCGGGCTCCTCGCTTCGCGCGGGGCAGAAGCTCGTCATTCCCGCAACTGCGAAAACCCAGCCCTCCAGAGCTGATTCTCAGCCCGCAGGTTCTGCTCAGGCTCAGGATACGGTCTATCGCGTGAAGTCGGGCGACACGCTTTCGAGCATAGCGAGCCGCTTCGGAACTTCGGTGCGGATCCTGAAGGATCTCAACGGCCTTCGTTCCAACAGGTTGAGCGTCGGACAGCGCATCAGACTGCCGTAGGCGAGGACCGAACGGCCTACCCAACGCAGGGGAGGGCGCGGTTCTTTTCGAGCCGCCCGAAAGTCCCTACAATAACCGCACTCCCGTTCCGGCTAGGCAAACGTGCCGGAAACGATGCTTGAACCCCGTCGTCCGTCCCTCTTGAGGAGCGGACGGCCCTGAAGAAGTGAGACTGATTATGGGATTTCTGAACGGCAAGAAGCTTCTGATCACTGGCGTGATCTCCAACCGCTCGATTGCGTACGGCATTGCCAAGGCCTGCCGCCGCGAGGGCGCCGAGCTCGCCTTCACCTATGCCAACGAACGCTATCGCGAGCGCATCGAGGGGCTGGCCGCTGACTTTGACAGCAAGCTCGTCTATCGCATGGATGTCGGCAGCGACGAGGACATCGCTGCGGTCGTTGAAGAACTCGGCAAGGCCTGGGGCGGCCTTGACGGCTTTGTGCACTCGATCGGCTTTGCGCCGCGCGAGGCCATCGCGGGCGACTTCCTCGAGGGCCTCTCCCGCGAGTCCTTCAAGATCGCCATGGACATCTCGGCCTACTCCTATCCTGCGATGGCCAAGGCCTTCCTGCCGCTCATGAAGGGCCGTCAGGCATCCGTCCTCACGCTGACCTACCTCGGCAGCGAGCGCGTCGTTCCCAACTACAACACGATGGGCCTTGCCAAGGCGGCGCTCGAGTCGAGCACCCGCTATCTGGCCGCCAGCCTCGGCAGGGAGGGCATTCGCGCGAACGCCATCTCCGCAGGTCCCATCAAGACGCTTGCCGCTTCCGGCATTCAGGACTTCGGCAAGCTTCTGCACGTGATGGAGCAGGCAGCGCCGCTCGGCCGCACTGTGACGACGGAGGAAGTCGGCAACACGGCCGCCTTCCTGCTGTCCGACCTCGCAAGCGGTCTGACGGGCGACGTCGTCTACGTCGATGCGGGCTTCCATGCCATGGGCGCCGCGATGATCGAAGTGGAAAAGTAAGCGCAGTTTATTGACAGTGCACCTGAGCGGGGATCGATCCAGAGTCGGTTCCCGCTTTTTGTGCTTTATTTTTGATCACATGCAGGGTTATAGTGCTTCTGATTGTGGTCCCAATTTACGCATTCCCATGCCCATGACATCTGCATTCAAGAAAGTAGCGGTCTTCGTCAAGCCGACCGAGATCATGGTCGTGCCGCTTCAGGCGCTGATCAAGGTGATCGAGGCCTGCGGCGCGGAGGTCTTCCTCTGCGAGCGCAGCGCCGCATCGCTGAAGGGACGGAGCAACCGTCCCGGTCATCCGAGGGCCGAACTCGGCGCCATGTGCGACCTTGCGATCGTGCTCGGCGGCGACGGTACGATGTTGGGCGTTGCTCGTGATCTGGCGGGCTTCGACATTCCGATCATCGGTGTCAACGCGGGGCGTCTCGGCTTCATCACGGACATCGTGCTTGAGGACATGGAGACGATTCTGCCACAGGTGCTAGCGGGACGCTACACGCGCGACGTGCGCCGCATGCTCGCGGGCGAGGTCGTGCGCAAGGGCAAGTCGATCTTCTCGGGCATTGCCGTCAACGACGTCGGCATCAGCCACGGCCGTGCAGGCGGCATGGTCGAGTTCGTGATCTACGTGAACGGGCAGCAGATGTCGAGCCAGTCGGCCGACGGCATCATCTGCTCGACTTCGACGGGGTCCACGGCCTATTCGCTCGCCGCAGGCGGTCCGATCCTGCATCCGTCTCTTCAGGGGCTGTGCCTCGTGCCCGTCGCGCCGCACACGCTCTCGAACCGCCCCATCGTGCTCCCAGCAAACGTGGCGATCGACATCGAGCTCACGAACGCGCGAGATGCAGTCGCCTACTGCGACATGCAGGAGTTCTTCGACGTGCAGCCCGGCGACGTACTCAAGATCCGTCCGACCGAGATGACCATGACGATGCTTCATCCTGCGGGATACGACTACTTCGATCTGCTGCGCCGCAAGCTCAAGTGGAACTTCATGCCCACGAGCGTGAAGAGGCGCACGAATTCCTCGGGAAGCTGATAGAGTAGCTCCTTCAATACTGCTTCCGGAGATACGCCTTCATGCTGACTGCCTTGAGTCTTAGAGACTTTGTGATCGTCGAGTCCCTGAGTCTGGATGTCCGGCGGGGCTTTACAGTCCTGACGGGTGAAACCGGCGCCGGCAAGTCCATTCTCATCGACGCCCTGCAGCTGATTCTTGGTGGTCGGGCGGATGCCGGCGTCGTCCGTGAGGGTGCTGAGCGCACGAACATCGTGGCGGAGTTTCAGCCGCCTGAGAGCGCCCGAAAATGGCTTGCGGCCAACGAGCTTGAAACGGGCGACGACATGCTGATGATCCGCAGGACGGTCGACGTCAAGGGACGCTCCCGCGCCTGGGTGAACGGCGTCTCGGTGGCGGCTTCCCAGCTGAGGGAACTCGGCGAAACGCTCATTGACGTACATGGGCAGCATGCGCATCAGTCGCTTCTGAAGCCCGCCTATCAGCTCAAGCTTCTGGACGATCATGCAGGTACGTTCGTGGAACTCTCTGCCGTCAGAGAGGCCTTCAACGTCTGGCAGAAGGCCCGGCGCGCTCTTGATGACGCGACGGCCAACGCCGATGCGATTGCGGAAAAGGCCGAGCGCCTCGCCTGGATGATCGAGGATCTGGAGGCACTGTCGCCAAGAGGCGGCGAATGGGAGTCCCTCAATGAGGACCACAGGCGCCTTTCGCACGGCGTTGCGATTGCCGAGGGTTTGAACGAGGTGCTCGGAACCCTGACGGAGGATGGAGAGTCCGCTTCCGCCATGCTTTCCTCGGCACACGCAAAGCTCTCTTCGCTGAGCCGCTACGATGCCAAGCTTGCTTCAGTTGCTGAAACGCTCTCGACGGGCATAGACCTCATTGAGGAGGCGGCACGTGACGCCGCCCGTTATCTCGACCGTGCCGATCTGGACGGCGAACGCTTTGCCGAGGTTGATCGCCGCGTCTCCCACTACTACGAGCTTGCCCGTAAGTTCAGGACGGAGCCAGAAAGCCTGCACGAGCTGCTCGAAAAAAGCCGGTCGGAACTCAAGGCGCTGACGGGCGCCAAGGACGTCGAGGCTCTGCGAAAGGCGGAGGCATCGGCGCGCGGTTCTTATGACGTTGCGGCGGCAAGGCTGTCTGAAGCGCGCAGGCACGGCGCGCTGGCGCTGGGCGAGGCTGTGACGGCTCAAATGCAGCGTCTGGCGATGAAGGGGGCCCGTCTGGAGATCGCGCTTGTGAATCAGCCACCTAGTGCATCGGGGTCGGAGCATTGCGAGTTTCTCATTGCCGGCCACGCAGGCGTTCAGACTCGGCCCCTGATCAAGGTCGCTTCCGGCGGCGAGCTTGCCCGCATCAGCCTTGCCATTGCCGTGATCACGGCAATGGCAAGGCTCACAGCCTCGGTCGACAGGGGCATTGGCGGCGCAACCGCCGAGGTGGTGGGACAGCTTCTGCACAGACTCGGCGAAAGCCGTCAGGTCCTCTGTGTGACGCATCTGCCTCAGGTGGCTGCGTGCGGTGACAATCACTGGCGCGTGGAGAAACAGTTTACGGGCGAGACCACTCGAAGCAGTCTGCGCGTTCTGACGGCACGGGAGCGCGTGGAGGAGGTGGCCCGCATGCTGGCAGGCATCTCGATTTCCGACAATACGCGTGCTGTTGCGCAGGAAATGCTGCGCGGAGGTGGACATGAATCCTGATGCAACCTTGTCGGCTGTTGTTCTGACCAGAAACAGTTCAGCTCTGCTGGAGAGATGCCTCCAATCTCTGAAGTTCGCCGACGAGCTGATCGTCATTGACGACTTCAGCACGGATGAAACAGCTGAAATATCCGCTCGCTGTGGTGCGAAGGTGGTCAAACATGCCATGAACGGCGACTTTGCGGCTCAGCGTCGGTTCGGGATCGAGCAGTGCGGATGCAAATGGGTTCTGTTCATTGATTCTGATGAGTTGGTATCGGATGAGCTCGCTGAGGAGATCAAGCATGTTCTGCAAGGCGGAGAGAAGGCAGCGTATCTTCTCAAGCGTGAAAACAGTTTTCCACATTACGACATTACTCACGGATCGATGAGGAGCGATTGCGTGCTTCGGCTGTTCCCGAAGGAGGGGCTGAAGGTTGAGGGTCGTGTGCACGAAAAGGTGTCGAGTCCGTTTCCTCACAAAAAACTGCAGGGGACTTTGCTCCATCATCCGTATGAAAACTGGAGCGCGACAATCCGAAAGCTTGACGTCTATACCGAATATCTTGCTGTTCAGCAGGTTGAGAAAAGAAGGAAGACGGACTTTTTCACGGGCGTCTTCATCAAGCCGACCTGGGCTTTCATTAAGGTCTATTTCTTCAACAAGGGCTTTCTGGACGGGCGCATGGGGGTGATGTTTGCAGTTCACCACGCGTACTACACGTTCATGAAATATGCAAAGTACTATCTGTTGATTAATAGCCAGGGAAAATTTTGATAAAAAAACTTTAAAGTGGAGAAGTATGCTGAGATTAGTAATTAATCTTGATCGATCAAAGGAGAGATTGAAAAGAATATCTGACTCGCTAATGAGTTTCGGATTGAGATTTTCAAGAGTTCAAGCAGTCGACGGGAGATTATTGAGTGAGGCGGAGATAAAGCAGTTGGTAATTCCTAAATGGAAGCGACAGTTGTTTTTCCGTGAATTGACAAGAACGGAGGTTGGTTGTTGTTTGAGTCATCGGAAGTGTTGGAAGATGCTTGTCGAGAGTGCTGAGGAGTGGGCTTTAGTATTGGAGGATGATTGTATTTTTTCAAATGGAGCTGCGTCATTTCTGGATAATGAAAAGTGGATCCCTGAAACGGTGAAACTGTGCCAACTTTCTCACAGTGGAGAGTCAGGAGATCAAGTTTTAATCGATAAGAATAAGCATAAAATAAACAATCGGTTTGAGGTAGTAAGGATTATTAAGCCGCATCATATAGGTGCTGTAGCTTATTTCATACATCGCGATGTCGCACGATTGGCACTTGAAGCAACGCGTCAACTGGAGGCTCCTGTAGATGAGGTACTGTTTTCTTTAAATTATCCAATTGGACGAAAGTATGCTGGATGGATGGTGAATCCTTATGTAGTGCGCCCTGATTTTGTTATAGAATCGACGATTGGTCACAGAAAGGAAGATGGTGGTTATGGTTCCCCTTTCACGGCTATGCAGCGGTGGCGAAAGTTTACAACTCGCATTAATATCTCCGTTTATAGAAAACTTTATGGGAACAAGTTTCAGGTGAGTTTTGAATAATTAGAAAGCTATGACTAATATTTTAGCTGTGTCGAGCAATAAAATTTGGCGCAATGATATCACGGGGTTGCGGGCTGTCGCAGTTCTTCCTGTGCTGCTGTTCCATGCGTTTCCTGAAATATTCCCTGGTGGATTCTACGGTGTTGATGTCTTCTTCGTAATATCGGGGTATCTCATCTCTGGTATTATTTTTCGTGATGTTTTGGCGAATTCTTTTTCGTATTCTGATTTTTATATTAGGCGCATACGTAGAATTTTCCCCAACTTAATTTTATTATTGGTATTCGTTGCTGTTGTGGGGAGCTTCTTTTTATCTGCCAAAGAATTTGAAGGCCTTGGAAGGCATATCTATTCCAGTGCTTTTTTCTACCAGAATTTTAGATTGATGGGGGAGGCGGGTTATTTTGATGGAGCGGCTATTACTAAACCTCTTCTTCATTTATGGAGCCTAGCTATTGAAGAACAGTTTTACATCCTTTTCCCTATCTTAGTATGGGGAGGATGGCGCCTCAGCCATTCTGTTCGCTATCTTGGATGGCTTGTTGGAGGCATTACCCTGTCTTCTTTAGTTGGCTGCATGTTAGTTAAAGATCCGACAGTCAACTTTTATTTTCCTCTAACAAGGTTCTGGGAGTTGGGACTTGGAATTTGTGTTGCTTATGAAGAGAAGTGTAGGGGATTTAATTTTGGAAACATAAGCAGTAGGCTTCGGGATGGAATGTCTACTGTTGGGTTTGCGATGATACTTTTGTCGATAGGATTTTATGATGAAGCTTTCAGAGCACCAGGTCCAATGTCTCTTCTTCCTGTCATAGGTGCTTGCCTTTTAATTATTGCGCATGAGGATGCCTTTATAAACAGAACAGTTCTTTCATGGAGATTCATGACCTTTGTTGGATTGATTAGCTACTCTTTATATCTTTGGCATTGGCCATTACTTTCTTATCTTTCAATTGTGATGCCTGTACACAGTGAGGGAATGACTCTACTAGTTTTATTATTGTCATTTCCTGTTGCTGCGCTTATTTATTACTTCATCGAGACTCCAGCTAGGAGGGCTAGGTTTGGTGGGAATAAGTTCGTTTATGCATTGTGTATTGGAATTGTGATTTGTCTTATTTTGGGGCAGGTTATTAAGCGAAGTGAGGGGTTCCCTAAGAGGACAATTGCTGTTGAGTTGGGAAATATTATCGATATGACTGACCCGACGGGAATCCCCTTATACTCCATGGTCGTGGATGACGTTAAGTTAGCTACCACCCTACCGGAAGGGAATCCCGAAATTCTTTTTGTTGGAGATTCTCATGCGGCGCAATATGTTCCTAGGATTAAAAAACTTTCTGAGGAAAGCGGTATTCAAACAGGCGTAATTACATGTTTAGGGTGTTTTGCTGTTCCAAAAGTTAAGGCCTTGAAAAATAACGGTAAGTGTGAACTCGTAGTTGCGGAGTACGAACGTTTGATGGATAATCCTCACATAAAAAAGATTGTATTCGGAGGAATATGGGGGCGATATCTACATCAACGAGGTGAATACATGATCCCTGATTCAAATGGCGGGTTACATGAGTTAGCAGAAGGTGGGTTTGAAATGGGTATTAGGAATATTAAAGACTTGATAAGTCGGTATCCTGAAAAGCAATTTTTTGTTTTGTTGGACTACCCGTGGAGTAAAGATTCATATACGGCGTTGGCTAATCTTAACAGGTTAACTAAAGAATGGGATAGAAAGGATCACTTTGAGGTGCCATACCCTTCTTTGAAACATTGGAAGGAGGGTAATGAAAGGGTGCGCTCAGAATTGTCTGGTTTGGTTACGTTTATCGAGGCTGAGCCTGGAGTCTGTCAAGATGGTAAATGTAATATGCTTTTCTATCGTGACGGAGATCATTTGAGAGCCTCATTTGTTAAAGATAAGGCAGTTTGGATTGATCGGATTTTTGAGTGATGAGTTTTTTAAATATATAACCCAAAATCTCGGACCGGTTGGCTGTATAACCAACCGGTTCCTTATTTCTTGAGGGTCGCCGCGAGGTGAGAACCCGAGAGAAGTTTCGCCACGTTTTCTGCCGAGTCGAACAGTCCCGGGAAGCCCAAGGCTTCGGCCAGATCCCGATCCCGCTTGACAACGTTCAACAAGCGAGGCTTGCCGCTCTTGGTGTAGGCGAGTTTGATCCGGCGTAGATCCTTCAGCATTTCCTGAATCGTCCACAAGCTGTTGATTGAAGAGGTTCGTTCAGGGTTCCTGACCAACTCTTTCGGAATAGTGCCGTTCATCTTGGTGTGGATACTCAGACCAACGAAGGTCGTCATCAGAAGGCCGTCCAGTGCGGCACTGGAATGAACGCGGGTGCTCGTGAGCAGGTGCTGGAACATGAGCTTGAACGCCACCTCCACCTCGTTTCGCTGCCGATACTTTGTCAGAGCGTCCATCAGCGTGATGTCGACGTTGCCCACCAGACCGAAGTAGCCCAGACAGTAGCACTCATAACTGACCCTCTCTTCGTCCAGAAGCAAATTGCCGTTGGGGGGTCACAACAAAAAAGTCCAGATTCTTTCTGTCTGCCTGAGACAATACGCTGATTTTCTTCCGAGACCAAGCCTTTTGGAAAGCCTCCAGCCTGTCCAGCAATTCATCCGTTTCCGTCATCTCCTTGCTCGGGCTTCTGAAAACGTAGGAGTGTATGTTCATGCGATGCCCATCACAGGAGACGGCCGTCTTGCTTTTCACACCATAGCAACGCTGCTGCCTCAGATAGGTTTTCTGATCATAGAATTCGCAGTTTTTCTGATCGACGACGCCCTTCCGGCCTTGCGCCGCGACGCGGTCGACCTCGGCCCCGGGCATGCGGCTCACGACCTCAATCCGATAGCCTCCGTCCATGGCATCGGCATCCCTTGCGACTACGCGTCGCGTAGCCTCGGAGATGCCCGACTTCGCGAGCAGCCCCTCGATGGCGGCCGCGTTCTTCGGATGGAAGATCCGCACGACCTCGGCACCTGTGAGCGTGCCGTCGAGCCTCGTCGAGACGGAGCGCGACTCGATGAATTCGAAAGAGGTCGTGCATCGAACGCGTTGTGCTTCTCGATCGCGTCAGCCGCATCGCCCACAAAGGCCGCACCCATGTCGGAAAGCTTGTCCGCGCCCGTCCTCACCTTGGACATCACGCCCTCGGGCGCAATCGTGAAGTTCGCGGCAAGCTCGCCAGTGCCCGTGAGCGTATGAGTTCGCGTAACACCTTCGGCATTGCGCTCGGTTCTCCAAAGGGCCGAGCCCGAGACCGAGGCGGAAGCCGAATAGGAGAGCCAGCTGTCGTCATCATCCTCACCTTCAGTCTGCGTCTCCTTGATCGTGAATTTGGGATTCGTGAGGATGTCGTCGAGCATCAGCATGGTGAGCGAGGCCTGAGCGCCATGGATCGCGGCGGCCTCACCTTCTCGCAGCGCCTTCACGTTCTCGCTGTGCGGACGGACCCCAACACTCTGGACTTAGCAAAAACCGCCCGGCAAGTCATCCTCACCGGGCGGTTGTTTTCACGTTGCGAGCCTGCCTGCGCAGCAGGTTCGCATGCTCATCACCCTATCAGAAGAGATAGCGGGCGTTGAGCATCAGCTTCGTCGCGGAGCGCTCTTCGTTGCCCCAGTCGTACCCGGCATTGAGGCCGAAGCGGAAGTTATCCTTTTCGGCAGCCACGCCAAGGTTCGTGCGAATCTTGACATCGTCGGCAAACGTGAAGTTGTAGGTGCTCTCAGCACCGGCGAACCGCACCTTGCTGTCGATATCACGATCACCCACGGTCGGCACGACCGCGAACGTGAAGTTCGGACTCACCTTGAAGCCGTTGGCATCGAACGCCTTCGCAATCGTTGCACCAATCGGGAATTCAACTGCGGTTGCATCCGAATCATCGACATGGGCACCATGGCCGTTGTCATAGCCGTCGCTGCGGACATGGTAGATGTCCATGCCGATGAACGGCGTAAATTCAACGACGTAGTCCCAGGTGCGCTGCGCCTGGACGCCGAGGGAGTAAACCGCAGTCGTCGTGTCCGTGTCGACGTCGGCAACGCCGCCCATCGTGAGGTCGGACTTGACGAACGTCATCGAAGCGTCGGCGAGCAGATCAACGCTGCCGATGCCGGTCTTGCCGTAGACGGAAAGGCCGTAGAAGTTGAAGTCGTCCCTCACGCCAACGTCGTCGTTTTCGCTGTCGCCGGTACCGGCCGTGAAGGCTGCACCCACAACGGCGTTGCCGAGCGACATATCGACGCCGATCACAAGGCCATAAGCATCCGTATCAACGCTGATGTCCTGAGCACCGGAAGAGATGCCTTTGAGCTTCGTCTTGCCACCCGTCACCTGAGCCCACAGACGGTTGGCTTCAGGCTTGGCTGCTTCACCGCGAACGGCGTCGCGGAATTCCGACGCACGGTCGTAGGCCGTCGTGAACACGGCGGCTGCGCCCGCGGTGTTCATCGCGGCGTCAAAGGCGGCTGCACCCTTGGCGCGATCCGTCCCGTAGGCCGAGAGAATGTCGTCGGCGTACTTATAGGCGTCCGTGCCCGGCTGATTCATGGCAGAAGCTGCCAGGTTCATGCCCTGCATCAGACCGCTGTAGGCGTTGTCCGTCGTGTTAAGCACGACTTCAACACCGTTTGCGCCCACCCACTTCAGTTCGAAGAAGGCATTGGTCGCGAGTACTTCGGCATTGTTGTGCGTGAGAACCGCATTGTCGCCGAAGAATGTGTACGGCGTTTCACTCGCCTTCACGCCGTCGACGACGAGCTTGGCATCCTGGTCAAAGACAACGTCAAGCGCATTCGTACCCGTGATCAGGTCGTTCTGAGCCTGGATCATGAGAACGCCGTTTGCGGCGACCTTCACATCCTGCGGCACCTTCGTCACGTCGAAGTCGTCAAACTTCGCGAGACTGCCGTCCACGACGATCTTGCCGTCGGTGCCCAGATCAAGCGCATGCGGCACATAAGCGAGAGCCGTCGTGTCCTTCGGACCCCAGACAAGGCCCGCACGCTTGAAGGTTTCAAGGAGATGGCCTTCATCGGCTTCGGTACCAAAGACCGCGTAGCTGTTCCGGCCAACGATCATCGTACCGTCGAACGCAGCTGTATCGAGCACGAGACTCGACGCAGCGTCCATCGGATTGCTGCCGCCCTCGACCCAGGCCGGGTCAAGGAAGAACGTCAGATGCGAAGTCGCGCCTTCAACCAGTTCCTTAATCACGGCCTTGCCGGCGGACTGTTCATTGCCGACCGTGATGACGGCATGTGCGGTCGTGTCCTGGCTCACCTGTTCAACATTGATCTTATGGAACAGGGCCTCGCCGTTCAAAGCGAGCGTCGAACCCGTCTGGATCGTCACGGTCTTGTCGGCCGACGTTTCGAGCCTGCCGTCAACCGTCGTTTCAGAGCCGGCACGGAGATTCAGATCCCCGCCGATCTTGAGCGAGGCATCGGCCTTCACAAGCATGCGGCCATCGTTATCAATAACCTTCGAAGCCGTGAAGCTGCCGGCATTGACTTCAAGCACGCCCTTTTCGCCGATATGCGTATCGACATTGAGCGTGCCGGTATTGGCCACCTTGTCGGAATTGACGCCGAGCGCGACAATGCCGGCCGTCTGCTGACCGCCCACTTCAAGCTTGATCGAACCGCCGGCGCTCACGATCAGATTGTCCGCGCCGGACTCGCCGATGAGCGTGAGCTTGCGGTTGTTGTTCACAGCCACAAGTTCGGCACCTTCGGAGAGCTTCACCTGCGTGACACCGATGTTCTTGTTGACAACGCTCGCGTCATTAGTCAGATGAGTACTGTCCTCTTCCACATCCGCGCCGGAACCAATGATGAGGTTGTTCGGATTGTTTTCACCCTTCGTGGTGTCAAGCGCCGTGTCGAAGATCACGTTATTGCCCGCTGCAAGACTGTCGTCTGCAATCTGATCGAGCGAAAGATCTTCATCAGACGGCTTAACGGGCGGCGTTTCCGGATCGGGTTCGCTGACGACTCTGCCCGTAAAGACAAGCGTCATGCCCTTGAGCGCTTCACCGGCCTTGCCCGCATACCGGATGTTGTAGGCCGCATCCTCAATCGTGAGCGTGCCGGCCGTAAGCGTCGCACCGGTCTTCTGAGCACCGCTGTCCGTCACGAACGTCGTGTCGGAAAGCGCATTTTCGAAGATCTGACCGGAGTAGGCCGCAAGCGAGCCGCCGTTGACGGTGAGATTCGCAAGCGCAGCTTCAGCATCCGTCATCGCCGTCACGTCCATCGTGCCGCCCGTCATCGTAACGGCACCGCCGAACCAGCGCTCGGCATTGTCGTTCGTCATGGCATAGCGGCCGCCAGAGAGCGTCGCATCACCTGTAAAGCCCGCAAAGTTGTTGGCCTCGCCGAAGACCATGTCGGACGCCGTGAGCGAACCCTTGCCGGTGAGCGTCTTGGCATCGAGCTTCTTGACAGTGAGCTTGGCACCTTCCTCAACGTCGACCGCATCAATCACGCGATCCTGTTCAAGAGCAAAGCCCTTGTCGGACGACTTGACGATAAGCTTCGTCACGTCGTTGGCCGTGCTGTTGTCGTAGCCCGAAGCCACGGAAAGCGTCTTCGCGCTCAGCTCGCCGCCCACTTCGACCTGCAGCGTGTCGACGTCGATCATATCGGCCGCCTTCACGGTGCTTGCATCGGCCACATTGAGCGTTTCAACCGCATGGCCTTCGCCAAGGGTGAACGTGCCGCCCTTGACATTGAGCGTCTTCACCTCGAACGTGCCTGTTTCGGAGCCGTTTGCAACGGTAAGCGAATCGGCCTTGAAGCTGCCGGCATTGGTGAGCGCTGCCACATCGGCCGTACCCGTCACCGTCATCGTGCCTTCGTTGACCGCCTCCTTGGCCGTCAACTGAGCCGTCGTGAAGGTGCCGGCATTGCCGAGCGTGCCGGCGGAAAGGCCCTTCGCAGCCGTGAGCGTTCCTGCATTGGCGAGCGTCTTGGCCGAAACCGTGCTCTCAATTGCAAGCTTGCCCTTTTCGTTCACAAGAAGACCATCGAGCGCATGGTCGGCATTGACCGTAAATCCCCTGCCTGAACCCGCGTCAAGAATCGTCAGGTTCTGGATCCCGTCGATGTTGGCGTCCGTACCGTTCGCAACGGCAAAGTTCTGAGCAGTGATCTTGCCGTCCGTGTTGTTAAACGTACCGGTGACAGTCAGGGTTCCTCCTGTTGCATCGATCGTACCAGCATTGGTCAGATTTACAACTGTGAGCGATGCAGTCTCTCCCTTCAACGAGACAGTACCGTTTGCCACAGACAACGTCTTGGCCGTCGTCTGCAGATTGTCCAAATTGAGCGATGCGCTCTTCTGCGTTGTTCCGTTCACAGAAACATTGGAAAGCGTCACGGTTGTCACCGGAGTCTGTCCCGTGACATCCGCCGTCACATTGACAATGCCGGCAATATTGAATTGATCCGCACCACCAGCCAGATCTGCACTGCCCGCAGCAGTCAGATTGGCCGTGACATTGGTTGGAATATTCATGGTGCGATCTGTTGCGCCATCCTCAACATGAAGCGCCCCATTCTCCAAAACTAGATTCAAATTGCCATAGGCCGTAGACATGCCTTCGACGGCCGCATTCGTGTACTTGACTGCATCATCGATATGCAACGTCGATCCCTGTTCAAATACAAGGAAAGACTGACCGTTGGCATCCTTCGATCCCGCGGCTGTCACAATATCACCACTCAAGGTGGCGTTGAAGGCCGTATCGACTCGTGTCGTCAAATCAGCATTTTCCTTGACGAAGATCTGCCCGTTCACATTTGTTCCATGTTCAAACAGGAGCTGGTTCCCCGATCCTGTCACCGTGATCGTCCCAGTATTGAACGTCTTGACGTCGGCATTCCCCGTAACCGTCGCATTACCCAACAGATTCAGCGTATTGACGAAGGAATCGCCATTAACGACCCACTTGCCGCCATTGGAGATTTCAGTTTTGAACCCCGTCACATTGCCATGATACGGAGGCGCCTCCAACTCAACGCTTTGAATCGGATTGCCATTAACCGAGTAATACTGATAAGCACGCCCCGTCCAGACGGAACCCTCACCATGCAAGCCAAGATTCACATAAGCATTAATGTACTTCCCGCTCTGATTGGCATTGCCCGGTTCATTCGGCGTCTCAAACACGACATCACCGTTCAGAACAGTCGTATGCTTGCCGTCCGTGTTAATGTTCATCGTTGAATTACCACGCACGTCAATCGCATTTTCCGCCGTTACCGTCAGGTTGCCGTTAACATCCATCTGCCCATTGGAAAATGCGGAAAGACCGAGGGAAGCTCTTCAAAACCCTCTGTTGCCAAGCCGAATGAAACAAAAATATTCCGTTCGGTTTTTCCGTACAGCCTCAAAAAATGCTGTTTTTTTGGTTCATCTCGGAAGTCCGTGGAACGCGGCCTTGACTTTTATGGAAGCTCTTCAAAAGCCCTCTCTAATTTTGCGCCCCGAGAGCTTTTATCTATTACACAGGCCAAATTTCTGTGCAAACGATTGTTCAGGGTACTTTTGAAGAGCTTCCTTGATTATATGAGGCTTCCTCTTTTAACGTATGCCTCGCATTTCGCCGTCTTTTCCGCCATTCCTCCCCGCCTCACCGAGGCGAGGGTTCCTGGCGGATTTGGCTGAGCCAGACTCACAAATCGCGATCAAGAAATTGTCATCAGGGTCAAGCGCTTCTTCAGTAAGCACCCTATCGGGTGGTTTGCCGATAAAAATCGCCATCGTAACTGCGAAATCTATAGAAAATTCGCAATCGTACCGGCGATTTTTATCATTTTGAGCCCGATGTCAGACAAGTCTGCTGTCTGTGGCGTTGTCTGCCATGGGTTGATCGGCAAACCAAAGCCTCATCAAGTCATCTGGCGTCACGGTATCAATGGGTGCGTCCGGATAGGCAGTCGTGAATTTGCCAGGGCGCGCTTTGGCAGACGAGGAAAGCTTGCATTCAAAAGCTCGGATTCTTTCGTTTTTGACTTCAAGAAAATCGAGCTCATGAGGGTTGTTGCTGGTCGTGCGCCAGAAGTACATGTCGGTAAAGTCGTTTCGAATGCTGTGCAGTTTCACGCGTTCCATGAAGAAGAAGTTTTCCCACAGGGCGCCGCCATCCTGGCTGGGTCTGGCTACCATTGGGCTGAAGTCACCGATGATCGCGTTCCTGACGCCATTGTCGCAGAAGTAGACTTTTTTGCCCTTCTTGAGTTCGTTGCTTAGATTTCGGGAAAAGGAGGGACAAATTTTAATTATGAAGCATTGTTCCAGAAGTTGGAGATAGTCGGCGACTGTGGTTCTGCTCAGGCCGGTGTCGCGTGCTAGGTTGTCATAATTTACTTCTGAGCCTACGTTATAGGCGAGTAGCTTGACGAGGTGCATGAACTTCTCGTTCTGGCGGATCCCCGCAAGTGCAAACAAGTCTTTGTACAAAACGCCATCGCAGTAATTGCGCAGTGTCGATTCAGCATGGTCGGGATCTGTGAAGACGGCTGGATAGGTGCCATAAATCATCAGACGTTCGATGTTCTGGCTAATTTCGCCCCAACCTTTGGCGGCAGCGATTTCCGAGATGGAAAGCGGCCACATTTGTCTATGGACAAGACGGCCAACGGCGCTTTCTTTGACGCCTTTGGCAAGTTCAAGTGAGGATGAGCCAGTGGCAAAGATTTTTTTTCCGAGGTTCAAGCGAACGTTTACATCAACAAGTTGCTTGAGGATCAAACCGATATTGGGAAAACGTTGTGCTTCGTCGATGATGATCGTATCGGCTTGGCGAAGGGTGAGTTCGACATCAGTTGAAGAGCTGAATTGGAGCTGTCTATGGTCGGTGATGAGATCGCCGTTAAACCAGCGAACGGACTTTTCATACTGTGAAAGTTCAGTCAAAAGCGTCGTTTTCCCAATTTGACGAGCGCCGAAGATAACGACAGCCTTGGGAGGAGTTTCACGGGTGATTTGAGGTTGCAGTTCTCGTTGGATATAGGGCATTTGTAAAAATCTCCATCGTAACTGCGAAATCTATAGAAAATTCGCAATCGTACTGGCGAATTTTATCATTTTTTTTGTACGAGAACATAGGCTTGAGAGGGTAGGAGAGGCTGTAAAAGTAATTCCTATCTCAGTTGACGGTGCTGATAATCTGCCTGAGAAGTGAAAAACGCAATCGTAACTGCGAAATTCATAGAAAATTTGCAGTCATGCTGGCGTATCGTATTGATTTCAGACGACAGCTCACAGTAAGCACCCTATCGGGTGGTTTGCCGATAAAAAGTTCGAAATCAGGATTGCTCCTGTTTGTGTTGGGACCGAGTAGAATTCTTGGTACAGTCGTACTATCAGGTGCCAACTGTCGGCACCGGCTTTCCAAACGAATTTTAGAGGTGCCCATGAAGGCTCAACATTTTGCCCGCAACATTCTCGCCGCCGCGGTTCTCTCCGCCTTAGGCGCCCATGCAGCCGTTGCCGCAGACTTTTCCGAAGGGGTTTATGAGAACCACGGAGAGCAGGATGTGTACGATAACTTCATCGTGAAGAACACGGATGGGGCGGAGCTGGACAACAGTGCCGGCGTCCTCATCCAGAAGAGGGGGGGGGGGAATGTTGGATCCCTAACCGTCAACAAGCAGTTCCGGGTTGATGTTTCGGCCACGGAGACTCACGCCTCGCTGCTCGCTGGTGTTCGTCTCGATCCCCAAAGCCTGCTTAAGCTGCAGGATGAAGCTCTCATCTCGGTGAAGAATACGTCGAAGCCATCTGACGCAGACGCCTCAGCAGGGAAGGTGCCTTCCGCTACTTTTGGCCTTTTTGTCAACAGCTCGACTGTTGAAGCCAAAAACCTTACCGTTGGGGTGGAGTCTTATGAGTCCACAGTCACAAGTGGCGTTTTCGCTTTGGTGGGGGATTTGTCCGCCGAGACCTTGACGATCAATGTGAAGGCTGCTGAGGAAGTTGATCCTGACGTTGAGTCGATTGGTAATGCGTCCCCCGCCTTCGACTACTCTGAAGGTACTTACGGCCTTTATGCCCAGGATTCTACGGTCGAGACTGGCAACATGAACATCGTGCTCGACGCGACCAATTCGCCGTCCGCCAAAGGCATCTCAAGCTCGGGCGGGAGCCTGGCCACCAACAATCTGTCGATCAGGGGGAACGCTCAGAACGTGTCAGGTGACGACTATCAGGCCGTGGGGCTTGAAGCTACGGAGGCCAAGGTGTCCGTCACCGAAGCCATGAATGTCATGGTCGAGTCTCGCAATTCCAAGTATGCCAAGGGTGTTTCGCTCAAGGATGGCGAGCTGACGGCAGGTGACGTGTCGATCACTGTGAAAGGGCAGGCCGACCCTGGAAGCAATTACAAGGCGGATGGTTTCCTTGCGGACGAATTTACTGTGACCACAGGTAGCCTGAACATTTCGGTCACGAACACCGACAAGGCTTCGGGTATCGTTCTGGGCGACAAGGTGACGATGACTGTGAATGATCTGACGATCCTTGCGAAGTCCGACGACCGGGTGGGGGTGGGCATAGACACACATGCAGAAGCCACTGAAAAGAGCACGCTTGTCGTTACAGGCAGGACCGACATCAGGGCTGAGGGTGTCATGGCTCGTGGTTTGGCCCTCGAGTACGCCGGGACTGAGTTCAACGGCGAAGCCCGCATTGAGGCTTCCGGTAAGCAGTCGGCCGTCGGCGTTTGGGCCGGAACCCGCACACTTGTGGACTTCAATGATCATGCCGTGATCAAGACGACAGCAACAGGTGGCGAGGAATATGAAGGAGATTCCCGAGCGGTCTTTGTCGAAAACGGTGATCCCGATGGGGAGGCCACCGTACGTTTCTACAACGGTGCTGAGATTGTTTCCGACGGATATGCCTTCTATGGTGATGGGAAGGGCACCAGCGCCAACATCTACCTCTGGAGTCACGAGGATACTGTCACGAACATTGTCGGCGATGTCTACATGACCCAAAAGGCAATGGCCGATATGAACCTGTCCGAGGGCGGCACCTTCACCGGCGCGACTTCGGGTGACGGCTTGATCTACGTCAAGCTGGACAACGGCGCTCGCTGGAACGTGACGGAGGAAAGCAGCGTCACTTCGCTTACCTTGACAGAACAAAGAGACGGCAAGAGTGCCCTTCTTTCCTTCGCGTCTGCAGATGCCACCCTGAATGTGAAGGATCGCTTGACGATTGGGTCGGGCACGACGGTTGTGGAGATGAACAAGCTGCCTGCAACCGGTGAGTCTTACATTACATTCGTCGAAGCCAATTTCACAAACATGAGCTCCGGCAAGATCAATGCCGTCATGTCGGGTGATTTCAACGACGCCTACACGGGTTCTACGAGCGATGCGGTGAACGCCGCTGCGAACGCCATTTTGGGCGATGACCTCTCCAATTCCGTCACTAACGTCTACTTTGAAGAAGGCCGTCTCGCGGGCGCCGTCGAGGCATCCCGCAATGATGACGGCACCTTCACCGTGGTCCAGAAGGCCAACGAGAAGATTGAAGCCGTGAAGACGCTCTCAGTTCTGTCCGCCCTCCAGTGGCGCCACGACATGAACGATCTTATGAAACGCATGGGCGAACTTCGCACGAGTCCCGAAGGCATCGGCGGCTGGGCGCGCGTCTACGGCTCAGAACAGGCTCACGACGGCATCGACATGAAGAATGCCTCCGTTCAGGTCGGCGCCGATGCGGACGTCGGCATGGGCTGGAAGGCAGGTGCTGCGTTCTCCTACACGGACGGCTCCTCCGACATGACGGCTGGAAGTGCTGACCACAAGGCTTGCGGTCTGGCGGCCTACGGCACCTGGCTGGGCGAGGGCGGTCACTTCGTCGACCTCATCGCCAAGGTGAGCAGGGTTGAGACGGACTACGGCATCAAGGGCACCAGCGGCAGATTCGAAAACAATGCGTTCAGCCTCTCCGCCGAATACGGCCGTCACTTCGAGCTGGCGGGCGGCGCCTTTGTCGAACCGCAGGTTGAAGTGACCTGGGGTCGCATCATGGGCGACGACTTCCTCAACTCCGAGGGCGTGAGGGTCGAGCAGGACGACTTCGACAGCCTGATCGGCCGCATGGGCGTTCGCGCTGGCTTCAATTTCCCGAAGGACAAGGGCCTCGTCTACGCCCGCGCCTCCGTGCTGCATGACTTCAAGGGAGAGAGCGAGGCGGTTGCCAGCCTGGGTGCAAAGAGCGTCCGCATGTCCGACGACATCGGCGGCACCTGGGGTGAATTCGGCGTCGGCGCGAACTTCCGCCTGACGCCCGCCACCTACACCTACGTTGACCTCGAAAGGACGACGGGCGGTGAAGTGAGCGAGATGTGGCGCTGGAACGTCGGCGTGAGGCACGTGTTCTGATAAGCACGATCGGCGCACCGGACTGAGGTTCGCCGTCTCAACTTCGGAAGGGCGGGGCAGCATCAATGGGATGCCCCCCGCCTTTGCGGTCGAGCCGTAAGCCTTCATCGCCTCCTTCCGTCCAGTGGCGCGGTTTTCCAGACAATCAGCGGCTGCGACGTGATCGACCATGACGAGTTGCGGCTGCCGTTGCTTCGAACCTTTGAGGAGAGCCTTTCTCGGTTTCGGGTCCGCAACGTCGAGCGGGAATTTGCCGACGGTCCGGAACGCGTGCGTGTGCCGGATTTCGCCGAACAGGCGTTTCGCGAGGCACTGGTGAAGGCGTTCGTGCATAGGGACTATGCCGTCTCTGGTGGTGTCTGCGTCCGTATGAGCGATGAAGACATCTCCATCACAAGTCCGGGCGATTTTGTTCGCGGTATTTCCCTGGAAACCTTCTCATGACAGAGCCTCGAAGCCGAAATCCGCTGCTGGCCAACATCTTCAGGCGGATCGGGCTTGCCGAGAAATCAGGCCGCGGCATCGAGCGAATCTACTCAGCCGCTGCGCTTGATGGGCGACCGTGGCCGGATTATTCGGAGTCCACCGATGGATTCGTGCGGGTCCGAGTCCTGTGTGCCGAGCCGAACCTAGCGTTTTTCAAGCGCGTGTTGAGCTACAGGAAGCGCTTTGCGCGCAGTCTTTCGACTGCAGCCATGCTCATCATGACTGTGCTCAAGGACGCACCGGGATGCAGTGCCGCTGAGATCCGGCGCCGTACGGGCATGTGTGAACTGCGCATCATCGGGCAGATCCGCACGCTTTTGCATGAAGTGATGATCGAGGTGATCGGAGGCAGATACAGGCTTTTGTACGCTTCCGCCGCATCGCCCGACCGCATGCCGAAATACTATGGATCGCTTGAGCCGTACTCCGATCGAACGGCAGAGATCATCAGGCTGGTGCGGGAGCGGCGTGTCGTGCGGCGCGAAGACGTGGTCAAGGCGCTCGGGATGACTCCTCAACAGGCGTACAGGCTCCTCAGGAAGATGACGGAAAGCGGGCTGCTGGTTCGTTCAGGGGCGAAGAAGACGGCTATGTATGGATTGCCTGACTCGATGTGAATCGGATAGTTGTTCAAGATTCGGGCTAGGGCCGCCTTTCTTTCTGGCTCTTGCTCGCATTACCGACGAAAGCGCTAGCGAGCCCGACCAGAGTAGCTCCGACGGCGATGCTCGCAGCGGTGTATGCTTCAAAATAGGCTAAAGTCCCTGCAGCTACAAAGCCTGCGATTATGACTACGGTTGTGCAAATTACGCGAAACAGTTGTTCATGGTGCTGATATCTATCAACGGTGTTTTGCCTTTCGTGGGGAAACTTAGCTTCGTCTTCGACAAGTGCCAACGTCCTCTCGACGTACTGCGGCGACAGTTTGTGCAGGCGCTCTATATTCTGTACTGATGGAATCGGGCTTTCCTTGTGTTCTACCGCGAGTTGAAAACCTGCTTCTTGTCACCCTGATCAACGGCCTGCGCCGCCATCTTTGTTTCTTTCACGATCAACCTTTTTAGCCGCTTTTGCAACTTGTCGTTGAATGCGCTGATAGTCCGAAAAAAGTTCCCTTCTATCAGAACACGATCCCATCCACCACCCATGACGGCGTTCTGAAGGTTGCAGCCG
>OGRS01000848.1_pt1 | contig 23708 bp, 21 predicted proteins | sample 1553561 | NCBI WGS metagenome assembly OGRS01 (sample SAMEA2580103, study PRJEB22360) | human gut metagenome | biome: human gut; feature: human-associated habitat; material: faeces | place: Denmark | collected 2008/2010
CAATCGTAGAAATCTGGATCAGTCGTTTTTTCTTTTAAATGAGATAGTTTTTTTCCACAAGAAGTAGTAATTTTCTCTACTCATACTTTCTAAAATTTCTCTTTCCGGCTATAATTTAATAAGTATATATAATGTAAAAATAATCGGAGTGAAAAATTAATCTATGATTACTTTATTGTTGGCGGAGGATGAAATATACACGAGAAAGGGGCTTATAAAGCATCTGGATTTTTCATTTCTTGGAATTAATCAGATTCTTGAGGCAGAAGATGGAAGAGCAGCCCTCAGATTGGCTCAAAATCACTGCATCGATATTTTGCTTACTGATGTTAAAATGCCTCATATTGATGGAATTGAACTGGCAAAAAGTATACGTGCGCTTTATCCTGAGTGCATTATTCTATTTTTAAGCGGATATTCTGACCGGGAATATTTACGCAGTGCTCTATCTTTGCGTACTTTCCGTTATCTTGATAAACCTGTGGATATTGATATTCTTCAGGAGGCTCTTTCCGATGCAGTACGCTTCTGCAGACGAATGCAGAATTCTGCTAATTATAATCTGGGTGAAGCCAGAAAGCTGTTTACAAGAGAGTTGATTTCCCGTACGCCACGGAATCCTGACTATGCTGAATATATTAACCTTTTAAACCTTTCTCCCAGTTCCTTTGATTGCTGTAGAACAATTCTTGTCCAACTATTAAATAACAGTACAATCTCATCCTCTACTGACTTTTCACCTGTACTCTATGAAGCCAGTGAATGCTGTAACATTTTTTTGAAAAGGCAGATTCTGCTGCTCTTATAAGCGAATATAAAGAACAATATATATTAATTCATATGTTGTCATTAGATACATCTTCTATTAAAGGCTATGTTTTTCAGAACCTGTTCGCCAGATTTTCTAAGGCTTTAAACAAATGGCCGCATTTTATTGCAGTAGGAGATTTAGTACACAATGCTTACGAATTGCGTATATCATATGCCAGCGCAGTTACTTATCTTCAACAGAATTACTATTTAGGTATTAATTCCATATCCCCGATCACCAGCAGAGACTCTTTTAGTTATGAACCGCCTCATGAATTTCAGCAGTCAATCCAGCAATCCGTCGTAAACCAGAATTCAGAGTTATGCATGGAGTTACTTGAACAGCTTTATGAACAGTATCACAGTCATCCGACTACCCTGGTAAGCAATACCAGAGCCGCCTATTATCAGCTTCTACACTGGCTGTATCAATATCATTTCCGGAAAAAAGGAACTGATACCATGCATAATGAATCCTACCTGTTGGATAAGGTAACTGGTACATCTACTCTGACAGAGCTTCATAATTTTACCAAACACTATTTTCAGAACTACTTTGACAACTTTCAGGATTCCACAGATAATCAGCTTGCCAACCGTATTATTGATATTATAAGAGAAAATTATAGTAATTCGGAGTTGGGAATTCAGTTTATTTGTGATTTGGTACATCTCAGTGCTTCTCATGTCAGCGGCCTATTTAAAAATGTTACCGGTGAAACTATTAACCAATACATCCAGAATATTCGTATCGATCATGCAAAATTTCTTCTCTCAACTACCGACCTTAAAATTCAGGATGTTGGAAAAAAATGCGGATACCTGGATTCCAATTATTTTACAAAATTATTCCGTAAAAAAACCGGAAGTCTTCCTTCTGAATATCGTGAGGTTCATTCCACATGAAAATATATCAATTATTCCGAAAACTTATCCATAGCTACTTTTATGAAATACGCCTTCAGAATAAACTTCTGCTTGCGTTTCTCTCCATGTCGCTTCTGCTACTTGGTATTTTCTCTTCGGTTATTATAAGCCATGTATCATCCTTTGCCGAAAATCAGTTACTACAGTCTGCTACAGAAACCTTTCAGCAGACAACGGCTTCTCTTGAAAATACATTTTATTCTTATGAACAGATTTCTACTGGTCTCGCAAACAGTTATCTCTTTGACGATTTAATGAAGCAGGATATGAATCAGTACACTCCCGGCGAAATTACGGTAATACGCCAAAACTTTGAGCGTTCAGTTTTTGCTTCCGTACAGAATCATGTAAACAGTACTTCTTATGAAGTAGACGTCAAAATATTTTTTAATGATGACTTCCACTATTTTAATAACCGGACCCGCTACTTTTCATTAGAAAATTACCTCTCTGCTCCGTGGGCATCCTCCATTACTCAGCAATACTCTAAATCCAGAAGAGGTTTTTATATTCTTCCAGAGGATCTTTTAACTGAGGTTGAACCTGGGAATTTTTCCATGGCAAGAGTTGTGGTAGACAAGAAATATTATCCACATATCCTTGCTCTTCTGAGAATTGACATGCCCAGAAAATATCTGGATCAAATGATTACATCAACTGTATTTGACAATACACTGTCAGCAGTTATTAATCAGGATTTAAATGTTCTTGCATGTTCAAATACTACTTTAAATTCGCTACTTCCCGATTTAATTTCCAATTATGATCTTTGGAAACTGCCAACTAAAACATGGAATGAAATTACTCTGGGGCATGAAAAATACTTGTTGAGAATAGTAACTATCCCTCACTATAAGCTTATGCATTTTTCCTTAGTTCCCCAGAAAAGCCTTTACAGTGATCTCTATAGAATACGTTCCTTTTTACTCCTTTCAGTATTTCTTACCCTGTTACTCTGTATTCCTTTAGCCAGCCTTCTTTCGCACTCTCTTGTAATTCGTCTGCAACAGGTTGTAAATGTTATGCAGCAGGTAAAAACTGGTAATCCAGTTCCCTTTCAGGAAAATATTCCTCACGGAAGTGACGAAATCGGAAACCTGATCTCGTCTTATAATCATATGGTGGAACAAATGCAGCTACTAATGCAACAGGAATATGAATATGGTACGGAAATAAAAAATGCAGAACTGAAAGCTCTGCAGGCACAGGTTAATCCTCACTTTTTATATAATACGTTGGATATGATTTACTGGTTTGCCAAAGAAAATATGGTAAACGAAATTGAAACCTCAGTCCGCTCTCTTTCAACTTTTTATCGAATCGGGTTAAGCAGCGGCAAAGAGATTATCACTCTGCGCGATGAGTTATCGCAATCTAAAGCTTATATGGCTATTTGGAATTTGAGACTGCAGGATGCAATTATTTATGAATGTAAAGTAGATGATACCCTTTTGGATTGCCTTATTATAAAAACCACCCTGCAGCCAATTATCGAAAATGCAGTTTCTCATGGTATCAGGGAAAAAGATATTCCCACCGGGCGTATTTCCATTAATGTATGGGCAGATTTTGATGATCTTTTAATTACTATAGAAGATGATGGTGTTGGAATTGATTCAGAAACTTTAACTAAATTGAATACCGATGTTCTAATTCGGGAATCCGTAGGACATGGATATGGTGTCCATAATGTCCAGTCCAGACTGCAGTTGTATTACGGCTCCGCTTATGGCCTTAAATTCTCAAGTACAATAGGAAAAGGTACCTGTGTCACTATCAGAATTCCCAAAAAGACCACCGAATAAATTCAAAGCATTTTATTATTTGTTATTTTCCTCAAACCTCTCCACAGCCTCCCACCTGGCGGCCTCCTTGGCCTTTGCGTTCTGTAGGTCAACCTCCAGCATGGTTTCATAACCAAGCTCCATCACTTCCTTGTACATCTGATCGTACAGGCGGTTAAATTCCTGTTCATCGTCAGCGAATACCATATTCCAGGAATACTCCTGGATAACCTTGCGGCACTGACGCCTGATTGCGGACATTTCGGAATTTTCCTGAGGAGCCATGTAGCCGGTGCCGGGGGATACCAGAAGCTTGTTATTTTTCTTCAGGTACTCCATGGCGCTGTCCGCTCCCATTTTATCTCTCCAGTCCTGTTCCAGCGGGGAAATATCCATATTCCTTACGGAATCCCATAAAAGATAGGCATATGGATAACCCTTATCATCCAGTTCACAGGAAGCAACGGTGCTGTAATTCAGGGTGGATATGCCTTCCGACCAGGTCCCGCTTCCCCATTCACCGGGAACCTCCACATCCTCTCCCATTAATGCTTTTTTTCCAAAATCTGTTAAAACAGGGCCATCCTCACCATATTCCCAGCACAAGCCTTCCGGGCCGGCCATACCGCCGGATGTCTGTGCCCTGTTGCTGCGGATTCCCTCCGGGGAATACAGCCAGTCGATAAATGCCGCCAGCCGTTTTGGATCCTCTGCCTGGGAGCCAATGGACATAACTACCTTCTGGTTTCCTGCTGAGCTGCAGCCGTAGGAATAGATGACCATATCATTGATATCCGCCATCATGAAGCCCTTTCCTTCCTTGACTCTGGCTTCCGTATTATATGCGGGCTGGGCAACCCAGGGCCATGTACAGAACAATATCTGGCCTTCCTTATATTTATTTTCAAAGCTTTCATAGGACTGCGTACTGGATTCCGGGTCCACCAGCCCCATCTGATTTGCGTCAAAATACAATTTCAGAACCCGCATATACAGAGAATCCGGTTCAATAATGCTCTGATAATCACTGCTGTCCGCCTTCACCAGAACAAAGCCGTACTCATCATAACCATAAAAACAGCAGGGCTGTTTTACCGCATTCATCAGATTGGAATCCCAATCCTTGAAAAAAGAAAAGGCATAGGTCCTGTCCCCGTTTTCCGACGTTGGCTCCAGCTCCTGCATCTGCTTGAGCACCGGGAGCAAATCCTCCAGGGTGTCCATTTTGGGATAACCAAGCTTCTTATACAGATCCCATCTGACATAAGGGCCGTAGATAGGATCTGGATCCTCCATGGGCGTCTGGGGGGAATTCAGGGATACTTCTGAAGGGATTGCATAAATTCCGGGCTGTGATACGCTTCCGTTCAGATCACGGATGGCGCTTTCAAAGCGCATAATCTGGCGGTCTTTTATCAGCGGCTCCATATCGATCAGAAGTCCGGCCGTCACCATATCCTGAAGCGCCCCGTTTTCCGCAGGGCAAATGATCAAATCACCCAGGTTTCCGGCAGCGGATCGGACTTCAAACAGGGTATCCCCGCCGCCGGAAACATTGGGGGCTATGATATTCAGCTCCATGTTGAATTTATCTTTAACAATTTTGGCAAACCAGCCTGACTGTATTCCCTGGACATTTGCCAGGGAATCAAATACATCCACTACGATAAAATCCTCATAGGGACATTCTTCTTCCTTCTTGCCAGGCGCGCAGCTGATTATAACGAGGCTGCATAATGCCAGCACAGCCAGGGTTTTCTTCCATCCTTTTTTCATACCGTTTTCTCCTTGCATCCGATACCATCCCGGTCAGGGATATAATCAGATTATAACATGTATCCATCCTAATCCGCACCTGCAAAAAATTGTAATGAATCAGTCCCTTTACGGTTGGTTACTGTTCACTCCGTGACCAGTAACTGCATAAATCCATTAAAAATCGCCTGCGGCGATGGGATTTATGCACTCTTGAATCACTTTCTTACGTACTGTGCAGTAAATGCACAGTACTGAGTGAACAGTAACCAATTAATTTCTGCTTACATCCCGCAATTAAGAAAGACTTGACTTTTCCCTGCGGGGGAGGGTGTATATTATGTATATCGGAAGCTGTTCGGAAGGCGGGGGCCTTCTAGGAAAAGCGGAGAGGAGGAAAAATATGTATCGTATCGGTGAATTTTCCAGGATTACAAGCCTGACGGTAAAAGCGCTGCGCTATTATGATGAAGAAGGAATCCTCAGCCCCTCGGAGCGGGATAAGAACGGATATCGTCTGTATAATGAAACGGATTACGAGAAGGCAAGACAGATCGTTTTGCTTCGGGAGCTGGATTTTTCCATTATGGAGATTAAGGATGTGCTTTCCGCCTGTGTGGGAGAAGAGGATCTGGCTTTCTTTCTCAAAGAAAAGCAGGCGCAGGTCCGGCAGCGTATCTCTAAGGAAAAGGCATTGTTAAAAAAGCTGGAGGAAGCCCTTCCCTCCGGAACGGAAGCCTTCGCTGTGAACCGCAGCTATACGCTGGAGCGTAAAACGGCGGAAGAGCTTCTTGTTATTTCCATCCGTTTCAGGGGAAAATATCCGGAGGTGGGCAAATACGCCGGCAGACTGTTTAAGGCGGCAGGAAGCAAGGCCTGCGGAGCGCCCTTCAGTCTGTATTATGATGAAGAATACAGGGAGGAAGCGGATATTGAGCTTTGCCTTCCTGTAAGCAGCCGGATAGCGGTCCCGGAGATTACCTGCAGGAGACTGCCTGAAATCACGGCGCTGTGTACGATGCATGAGGGCAGCTATGAGGAGCTTGGCGCGGCCTATAAGGCGCTGCTGGACGGCGCCGCGGAAAGAGGGCTGATACCGGAAGGCCCCTCCCGCGAGATATACCTGAAAGGTCCTGGCGCCATTTTCCGGGGAAACCCGGCGCACTACAGGACAGAACTGATGCTGCCGGTGGCGGAAGAACCGGGAAAGGATAATTATGTCGGATAAATATAATTTCAAAAAAGAATACAGACAGCTGTACCAGACGAAGACGGATCCGGTGGTGATACAGGTTCCTACCAGAAAATATCTGTGTGTGGACGGCTTCGGGGATCCAAATACCAGCCGGGAATATCAGGATGCGGTTGCGCTCCTGTATGGTATCACTTATACAATAAAAATGAGCAGGACAGAAGCGCCTGCGCAGGGCTATTTTGACTATGTGGCGCCACCGCTGGAGGGCTTCTGGGATATTGATGGGAAAGGCTTTGACGGACACCGGATTACGGATAAGGAACGCTTTGCCTGGACATCTTTTATGGCGGTGCCCGATTATGTCACCCCCCAGGTGCTGAAATGGGCTGCGGAAAAGCTGCGTACCAAAAAGCCGGGGTTAAATCCGTCGGCAGTGCGCCTTGAGATTTTTGAGGAAGGACTGTGCGTGCAGTGCATGCATGTGGGAACCTATGACAGTGAACCGGAAACCATCCGGCGGATGAATGAGTTCCTGGAGCAGGAAGGCTATGAAACGGACATCACTCCACAGAGGAGGCACCACGAGATTTACCTGGGGGATCCGAGGAAACAGGCGCCGGAAAAAAGAAAAACCATAATCCGCCACCCCATAAAGCGCAAAGCAGTACCTGTGGAATAACTGAACAATTGCCGCCAAAACATCAAAAAACGGCCCGGAAGGCCTGACACTCTGTCACGGCTTCCCGGGCCGGCATTGTTTCCGCCCTGATGCGAATTGCCTGCATTGCTTTTAAACACAAAAAAAAGCACCAACCCCGAAGCTCTTAAGTCTTCAAAATCGGTACTTTCAAAGTGCGCCTTCAGGGGCTCGAACCCTGGACACCCTGATTAAGAGTCAGGTGCTCTACCAACTGAGCTAAAGGCGCATTTCACATTATTGAATTTATTTTTTCTTTAACGCAAGGAATATTATATAATATTTTTTTTACAATTTCAAGTGTTTTTTTATTTTTTATAGAATTCCTCTGCTTTTTCTCTGAATATTTTCCTGAAACGGCATCGACTTGTTTCTTTTTCACCCACAGCCTCAACCAGAATAGCTAAAACTGCAGGTAATCAGATCCGGAATAACCGGAAATAGACTTTATAATGAAATCTTCTTTTCAAACTCTTCCAGCGATTTCGATTGGAATGCTATCTTTGTCCACTGCTTCAGCACTTCCAACTCCTGCTGACTTTGGATTTGATCACAGATTGTTTCTGAAACTGTTCCAAAACTTTGCAAGCATAAAAGTAATGTACTTTTTGCATTTTCAAGTCCCAACGCAAGACCTTCTTCTCGACCTTCCGCGCGTTCATCTTTCAACATCTCTTCAAAAATCATAAAGCGTTCCTCCATCTCTCGATTCGACTTAATCTCATGAATAAATTTCTGAAGTCTCTCCACGTATGAATCGTGAAATTCTCTCTCACTTCCATCAATATCTTCTCTTATATATTTCAGAAGTGTTACCAGCTCTTTCGGGACCTCACTTTCATTCTTTCCATGCGTATTCAAGAAGACAGTTGTTCTCCCATCCTCCAAATTCATTCCTAACAACTCTTCGCATTTTGTTCGAAAAGTGTAACGATACTTGCCTTCTCCAATCGGATCAAAGTCACAAATAAAAATGACATACGTATTCGGAAGTCCCGCATAATCCTCACCCGTTAGCAGCATCTCCATATCCATCTGGCTTTGGTAATAACGACTCCTCTTTCCAAGTGCCGACTTTTTCTGTACCTGCATCTCTACATTATAACGTGTGTGATTTTCATCTTCAAAAACAGATATTGTTGCGTCTGTGTATTTACTAAACTCAATCTTCTCAGCCTCTTTAAGAAATTCTTCTAATTTTTACTTATCCGGTATCAGACATAATCTGAAAATTGCCTGATAAAGAAGTTGTATATTTGTATTCACAGTTTTCATTAAAATAATGTCTATACTCATATAGGAAGAAGATTATCAATAAAAGTGCGGCACTTATGATAAGTACCGCATTTACTATTACGCTAATTCTTTTGCCAATTCTTCCATCGCTTTTCTGCTTGTCTCATTGAGTGTGGATTTAATCGTCACTACCGGCTCACAGATTGTAATGTTTTTCATTCCTTCCAGAATCGCTTTCATCTGTTTCGCAGCCGAAGGTGCCCAACTTCCGTTTTCAATAATTCCCACTGTACGTTTTTGGTAATTTTTCGCTTTCAAATGATGTAAGAAATCTTCCATACATGGGAATACTCCCGCGTCATAAGAAGCTGCCGCAACAACCAGTTTCGAATAACGGAATGCATCTTCCACAGCCTCCGCCATGTCTTCTCTGGAAAGGTCTGCAATCACTACTTTTTCTGCGCCATTTTTCCTTAACATCTCAACGAACTCTTTTGCCGCTTCTGCTGTATTCCCGTGAATAGATGCATATGCCACAAACACGCCTTCGTCTTCCGGTTCATAACTGCTCCATGTATTATATTTATCAATATAAAATGCAAGATTTTCTTTTAAAATCGGTCCATGAAGCGGGCAGATCATCTTGATGTCCAATGTTGCCGCTTTTTTCAACAACGCCTGCACCTGCGCGCCGTATTTTCCTACGATATTAAAATAATATCTTCTTGCTTCACACGCCCATGACTCTTCCACATCAAGCGCTCCGAATTTTCCAAATCCGTCCGCTGAAAACAAGATCTTTTCTGACTGTTCATATGTCACCATGACTTCCGGCCAGTGCACCATCGGTGCCATAATGAACTGCAATGTATGAGCTCCGAGATTCAGTGTATCTCCTTCTTTTACAACAACAGATCTGCCCGTGAGATCCACATCAAAGAACTGAGACATCATAGCGAAAGTCTTTGCATTTCCTACAATCTTCATATTCGGAAATTTGTCGATCAATGTTTTTGCATTCGCTGCATGATCCGGTTCCATATGGGAAACCACAAGATAATCAATCGTTCTTCCTTCCAGTACAGCGTCAAGATTTTCCAACCACTCTTTTGTAGCTCTTTGATCCACTGTATCCATCAAAGTAACCTTTTCGTCTAAAATCACATATGAATTATAAGAAACTCCATTCGGAACTACATACTGACTTTCAAACAAATCCAAGTCTTTATCGTCTACACCAACATATAAAATAGAGTCTGTAATTTTCGTATCTTTCATCTTGCACTCTCCTTATCTTCATTCTCTAAAACATTCTAAAGCCAAAAAAAGAGCGAAAACCTTATTCTTTTAAGACCTTCACTCTCATTCCTTCAATGCCGCAGACCGGAATCGAACCGGTACGGGAGTATAAGTCCCGCAGGATTTTAAGTCCTGTGCGTCTGCCTGTTCCGCCACTGCGGCAAAAGAAAAGTATGGATGGAGAAGGATTCGAACCTTCGAAGGCGGTGCCAACAGATTTACAGTCTGCCCCCTTTGGCCACTCGGGAATCCATCCATATATGTCAGTCTTTATTAAGCCTGACAATATATATTTATATCATATTTTTTTTAGAAACGCAATACTTTTTTAAGATTTATAAGTCATAACTACCGCAGAATATTTCCCCATGTTCAGAACGACTTCTCCATCTTCCACAAGGTACTGCTCACTGTCCATCTTATATCCATGTTCATAGCTATATATATTACTCTGCATTTTACATTTCATCGGAACTTCCGCTCTCCATACCGGCACGGTCACTTCACTTAATTCACTCCGGTTGTGGATAATGATGATTACCTTTTCTGTTTCTGTAAAACGCCCATACGCCAAAAGATTTTCTTCTCCGAGCAGAATCTCCAGCGAACCATAACGAAGCGCTTCACTCTCTTTGTGAATCCGTATAATATCTTTGTGAAATGCGATCAGTTCATGATTTTCATGCCCCCACGGATAGGTTCTCCGATTATCCGGATCGGTAAAACCACACACACCTGCCTCATCTCCGTAGTAAACCGTCGGAGCGCCGACCCATGTCATCTGCATAATGACTGCCTCACGCATAACCGCCTCATTTGTATATTCGCTTGCCGACTCATATCCCAGCTTATCAACTCTTCCAACCATATGATTGGTACGCGTCAGGAAACGTGAATGATCGTGGTTAGACAATTCGTTCATCGCCACATACAAAGATGGGGTGAGCATGTTTGCCATATGATATTTCATCGCCTGAATGAAATAATCGGCATTGCCGCGAAGTTCCACTCGATCTTCATCACTGTGTTTTTCCATTCCCGTCAGGAACCATGTGACCGGCTCCATAAACGCATCATAGTTCATCACAGTATCCCACTCATCTCCCTGAAGCCATTCACTCGGATCACCATAATGCTCCGCCAAAATAATGGCATCTGGATTTGCCGATTTTACGGTCTCTCTGAACTTTTTCCAAAATTCATGATTGTATTCATTGCTATGTCCCAAATCTGCTGCAACATCAAGTCTCCAGCCATCAATATTATATGGAGGCGACACCCATTTTTTCCCAATGGAAAGAATATAATTTTCCAGTTTAACAGATTCCTCATAGTTCAATTTCGGCAGTGTATCGTGCCCCCACCAGCCATCATAATTTCCATTGTAAGGCCATTCTTCTCCAAAGAACTGGAAGAACTTCCGATATGGACTTTCCTCAGATATATATGCTCCTGGCTCATAGCCATCTGCTCCTTCATAAATCCGCTCACGGTCGAGCCACTTATTAAAAGAGCCACAGTGGTTGAACACACCGTCCAAAATCACCTTCATTCCGCGGCGATGCATCTCCTCCACCAGACGGATAAACAGGCGATTACTCGCTTCTAAATTCTCTTTATCCGTCACCCGGCATTTATATTTTTCAGCATAGCGGTTTTCTCTCTGATCTTCTGTCAGCACATCACCACCGTCATTCACGATCACACCAAAATGCGGATCGATATAATCATAATCCTGAATGTCATATTTGTGATTCGACGGAGAAACAAACAGGGGATTGAAATAAATTACTTCGATCCCCAGCTCTTGCAGATAGTCCAGCTTTTCCAGTACCCCCTTAAGATCACCGCCATAAAATTCCCGCACTCCCATCAGCGCCGGATATTTATCCCAGTCATCCACCTTTGTACACGGCTCTCCAATATACATATACTCACCGGACTCTACATCATTATTTGTATCTCCATTATAAAAACGATCCACAAAAATCTGATACATTACTGCGCCTTTTGCCCAGTCCGGCGTTGCAAACCCCGGAGCGATGGAAAATGCGTAATATCCGATTATCTCGTTTGTGACACCGTATCTGTTGTAATAACAGATCTCCTCTCCTTTTTGTATCTCAAAGCAATATCGGAATGTATCCTCTCCCATTCTCCAGTTCACTTCATAAAAGTCAAATTCACCCTTTGTATATACTTTTTGCAAATCATATTTCGCGTCTCTGGTCAAAAGGCGAACGGCATCTACATCATCTTTCGCAGTACGAAAACGCAGCGTGATTGCCTCATTTGCATCGGGCTGCGGGGGAATGACATACGCCCCCGTCCCGTCACAAAACAGTGCCTGCTCATTCATATTTCTTATCCTCTTTCCTAAGACTCAGCTATTTCTTCATCAAACAATGCACTAAATTCTTCTCTCGTGATCTTCTCTTTTTCAAGAAGCAAGTCTGCACAGGACTCTAATACATGATTATATTTTTGAATGATCTCTTTCGCATTCGCATAGCATTCGTCTATAATCTTCTTCACTTCACGGTCAATCTTTCCTGCGACTTCCTCTCCATATCCTCTTGAAGCGTGGCCGAAATCCCTTCCCACAAACACTTCTTCACTGTCGCTGTCATAGTTGACAAGTCCAAGTTCTTCAGACATACCAAACTTCATGACCATAGATTTTGCAAGCGCTGTAGCCTGCTTGATATCCTGTGAAGCCCCTGTTGTAATATCGTCAAACACAAGTTCCTCTGCAATACGTCCGCCAAGCGCTACCGTAATCTCCTGTAACATCTTTCCACGTGTATTGAACATCTCATCATTTTCCGGAAGCGGCATCGTATATCCGGCAGCACCCACTCCAGTAGGAATGATAGACACGCTGTAGACAGGTCCCACATCCGGAAGCACATGAAATAAAATCGCATGCCCCGCTTCATGGTAAGCCGTAATTTTCTTTTCTTTTTCAGATACCACTTTACTTTTCTTTTCTGCTCCGATTCCAACCTTCACAAACGCATGGCGGATATCAGACTGTTGAATGTATACCCGATTCTCTTTCGCTGCCAAAATTGCAGCCTCATTTAACAGGTTCTCAAGATCTGCCCCCGTAAATCCGGAAGTTGTCTGTGCAATCTGCGCCAAATCCACATCATCACCGAGCGGTTTCCCTTTCGCGTGAACTTCCAAAATCTCTTTTCTTCCTTTCACGTCCGGTCTTCCGACCATCACTTTTCGGTCAAAACGCCCCGGTCTTAAAATTGCCGGATCCAAAATATCCACACGGTTCGTCGCTGACATTACGATAATTCCTTCATTTACACCGAAACCATCCATCTCAACAAGAAGCTGATTCAATGTCTGCTCTCTTTCGTCATGTCCGCCGCCCATTCCGGTACCACGACGTCTTGCAACCGCATCAATCTCATCAATGAAAATAATACATGGCGCATGTTTCTTCGCATCCTCAAACAAATCACGCACACGAGAAGCTCCCACACCGACAAACATCTCTACAAAATCAGAACCGGAAATCGTGAAGAACGGAACACCCGCTTCTCCTGCCACGGCTTTTGCAAGCAATGTCTTTCCTGTTCCCGGAGGTCCCACCAAAAGAACACCCTTCGGGATTCTGGCTCCCACCTGAATGTATTTCTTCGGACTTTTCAAGAAATCTACAATTTCTTCCAATTCTTCTTTTTCCTCTTGAAGCCCTGCAACCTGTGCAAATTTCACCTGCTTATCCGAACCACTTGTCATACGCGCACGGCTCTTTCCAAAGTTCATCGCTTTTGCATTGGCACCGCCGCCCTGTCTGTTCATCATCATAAACAAGAAAATCACAACCCCGACCATCAAAAGAGTCGGAAACATCGTGGTCATAAACCATGACTCTTTCGGCACATCGTCAAGTGTGCACTTTACATCTGCTTTACTCAACAACTCCTGTATCTCATTTACATCAGAAACATTCAGATATTTGACGTCTTCGCTCTGATCTTTCATCTGAATCTCAAGCCGTCCAGTCGGCACCTCTTTATTCTGCCGGATGATGACTGAATCCACATCTCCATCCTGAACTGCCTGCGTAAATTCCTGATACGTATATTCACGCTGCTTCATGTTCATCTGGCCAATAAACCAGTACACTAATAAGGCAAGCGCCACAACCATAAAGATTGAAGCACCTCCCATTCCTCTGCTTTTCTTACTATTCAATTCTTAGCTCCTTCCTACTCCACACCTTCTACAACACCGATGTATGGCAGATTTCTATATTTTTGTGCATAGTCAAGTCCGTATCCCACAACGAATTCATCCGGAATATTGAACCCTACATAATCTACTTTTACATCGCGCACACGTCTCTCCGGCTTGTCAAGCAGTGTGCAAAGTCTCATACTCTTTGGTCCTCTCTTTGCCAAAATTTCAAGCAGGTAAGACAGCGTTCTTCCGGAATCAATAATATCTTCCACAACAATTACGTCTTTTCCTTCCAATGTCTCATCTAAGTCTTTGGCAATCTTTACAACGCCGCTGGATGTCGTTCCGTCCCCATAACTGCTCACACTCATAAAATCCATGGATACCGGAACTGTAATTCTTTTTGCAAGTTCACACATAAAAAATACGCCACCTTTCAGCACACAGATAAGGTGTACCTGTTTTCCCGCATAATCCTCACTGATCTGCTTTCCAAGCGCCTCAATTCTTGCATCTACCTCTTCTTCTGATACTAATACTTTAATTGTCTCTGCCATGATTCTTCTCCTTCGTTTATTTGTATTTCTAATATTGTTTTTGTATTCTTAGTTACCCGGTAAGCGCTGCTCGTACGATAACCGACAACCCACAATATATGACTGCCTTCTGCGATCAAGGGAATCTTTCCTCTTTCCTCCGCCGAAATCTTCTCATTGATAAAATAAGACTTCAGTTTCTGCGTCTTGCCATCGCTATGAATCGCCAAGTAATCTCCGGGCTTTCTTGTTCTAATACTCACCGCGTCCCTTATTATATCATAATCAAACCATTTCGTGTAAACTTTTTCAGAAGCCTCCTGTGGCACTTGGTCTGCCACGAATACGCGGCTTTTGATCTGCCAGCCACACCATTCACACAAATGTGTTTCCTGCCCTTCACAGTCCAATATTTTCTCTTCTGCTTTTTGCGGCTCAGGCTCTGTTTTTTTCCTGCACACAACACCGTCATACGTCCGCCAGGCTTCCATATCATACGGCAAATCCACCCTTCTTCCGACTTGCTTTTCAAACAACTCCTGAAGCATCTGCAGATGAACAGCTTCAATATCTTTCTCTCGCCTGCAGACTTCCCAAAGTACCTTTTTCAAAACAAATGACTGTATCACATGCGGAATCTGTTGAAATTCAGCCTGCAGGATAACAGTCCCTGTTTCTTCGGTTCTAGTACACTGTCTCCACGAAATCTCAGTCTGCTCTTCCAAAAATCCTTCAATCTCCCTCAGCCGCTCCATTGTCTCATTAATGTGAGTAACTGTCCTTTTATTCACCTGCTCCTCAAAATACGGCAAAATGTGATTCCGGATACGGTTTCTCATGTACGCATCACTTTTATTGGTCTCATCCACACAAAAGGCAATCCCCTCTTCTTCCAGATATTTCTCAACCTCACCACGCTCCACTGCAAGAAGCGGACGAATCACATTTCCATTTACCGGACGTATGCCGCCAAGCCCTTTCAGACCTGCTCCGCGAGCCACATTCATCAGAAATGTCTCTGCATTGTCATTTTGATGATGCGCAAGCGCAATTTTAGTTCCTCCATATCGCTTCAAAGTTTTCACAAAGGCTTCCCGGCGCACTTCACGCCCCGCCTCCTCCAAAGATTGTTTCCTTTTTTTTGCAATTAATGCAACATCTTCCCGATAAATTTCACATGGGACACAATGCTTCTCGCACATTTTTTTTACATACATTTCGTCCGCATCCGCATCTATCCCTCTCAATCCATGGTTCACATGAACACAGACCAACTCAAACGGAATCTCTTTTTGCAGCTGTATCAATACAAAAAGAAGGCATATAGAATCTGCACCTCCTGATACGCCTACAATTATCTTATCGCCATTCTCGATCATATGCCATTTTTCCACATACCTTCTTATTTTTTCTAACATTATCCACATTTTCCTTTGTAATTATTCACCCGCACTAATTTTATCTTATTCCTTTTTATTTTGCAAGACTCCACATGCCCACGACCATAATCGTCATATCATCCAAAGGGATCTCCCCGGAACATTCCAAAACCTGCTCTAAAATGTGATGCGCCATCTCTTTTGGGTTGGTTATACTTGTCCCCTCGATGATCATTTTCATGATCAGCTCCTGCTCTCCAACCGGAAGCGCATCAAGCACCCCATCTGTCACCATCACAACAAAATTCCCATCGCACAAGCTTCGCACAACACAATCCACCTCCAATTTAGGCAAAACTCCTATCGGAAGACTGGTTGATTTGATTGTCTCTACCTTATCCTCATATTTTACAAACGTAGTGGATGCCCCCGCCTTCACAAACTCACATTTCCCACTATACAGGTCAAATACACTCATATCAATTGTAGAAAACCGCACCTCTTCGCGCCCCATCACCAGCGCTGTATTCAACATCTGAATTGCTGTCTCTTTCGGGAATCCAGCTGCCAGAAGTTCCTCTAACATTTCCACCACCATGGCGCTTTCCTTAAATGCTGCTTCCCCTGCCCCCATTCCGTCGGAGAGTATGATGCCCTTCCTGCCGCCCGGCATCTCCATCATCGAAAAGCTGTCCCCCGATATCTTACGGCATCCCTTTCCGATTTTCGCAATTCCCTGAAGCGTATGAAAACGTGGCCCTTCCACACAGGTGACTGTACAATACTCTTCTCCAAGCACCGGCCTTTCGTCGCGGTCCGCCACCATCTTTCTTCCGACACACTCCGATATGATCTGCACAAGCTCTTTCGTGGATACACACTGCCCTTTGATAGATTTTGCCGTAACATGAACCTCATATTTCCCATCTTCTGTCACAAAAAATACCGTACTTAAAAGCCGTACCCCAATTTGGGAAAATCTCCCCCGTATTTTCTTTTCCAAATGCTCGTCCGCAAAAATACTGGCATCCAGTTCTCTTGTGGCATGCTGAATCATCTGGGCAAATGTGTCAAGCTGCACCGCACATCCTTCCCTGTTCTGTGCCATTTTATTATTCCACATCAGATTCTGTCTCGCGCCTTTAAACACCTCAAGCGCCGTCCGCAAAAAGCGCGGCGCCTGCACACATCTTTTCTGTATCTTACGTTTCACCTCAGTGTTCAGTTCCACACCATATTCTTCTATGGTACAAAAAATCTCATGTACCATCTGGTAGGTCAGAAACGCCTCTTGTCCAAGACACACTTCTTTATTCGCACAATTGCCGCACACTTTCTCATTTACTTTTTCGTACATTTCTTCCATTTCCGCTTTTGTAAATAAATCATGTTTTCTCTCCAGCTGCAAAAATACCTTGGTCAATTTTTCCAAAGACTGCACAAACCGATCCATCTGTATCACGTATGGGTTCGCCTGCACAGCTCGTCCTATTTTTAACTCCTCCATCATGAATAACCCCTTTTCCAGAAATTCCGTCTAAACAAAAAGAATGTGCTCAAACACATTCTATCTTTTGTATGGTATTATGAAATTTTTCCATTATGGTTCCTGCTCAAACAATATCTCATTCTTATGGATGAGCCCCAGCTTATCTTTTGCAACATCTTCTATGTACGCATCTGTTCCTGCATACTCTTCAAATTCTTTAATCTCTTCTGTACGCTCTTTTTCTTCTTTCAACTGTGCCGTAAGCTCCGCTTCCTGCTGCTTATAACGCTTGTTCTTTGCCTGAAGTGACATACTTCCCACAGACAATATGATTGTCAATAATAAAATCACACCACATATCGAAAGAATACTCGCTTTGTGACGGCGCATTCTTGTCCGCTGACGTTTATCACGGTTCCGCTGCTTTACACTTCTCATCATTGATACACCCTTATAAATCTATTTTTTGTCCCAATATAGTTATATTACCTTTTTTCCTTTGATTTATCAATAGATTTTTCGTCTTTTTCACGAATCCTGGCAACCAGTTTTTTCCCCATCTCAGACAAAAAATGCAGCACAAAAAATGAACAAACTCCCCCGACCACAACACCTATGGTAAAGAACCAACGTATACTACCATCACTAGTGTCATAGATCTTGACAAACAGATACAAACCTGCCCATACCCAAAAGAAAAAATCTTCTAAAGAAACGAAAAACAGATCGTGTTTTATAAGTCTTCTAAAAACTCTAATGCACGTATAAACCAAAAGTACAATATTGCCCGCCAATAACGCCTGCAAAAAAATGGATATTTCATCACCGATTCCAAGCATAACTCACCTACTTAAATAATTTCATAAAGAAATTCTCGCTTTGACCGGCATTTTGATGGACATCCGAGTACGCAATGCTGTCGATATGTCCGGATAAATCCACTTCCCCTTTTTCTACACTCAGACGATTTACATGCAGATCCTTCCCCTTGACCATGAGCATACCCTGTTCCGTCTCCAGCAATATCTCATTCAAATCAAACGACAGTACATCAAGCACACCTGTAACCATACTTGTCTTTCTATTGTTCACTACCAGCTTATGTGGTTTTTGTACCTGTTTTTCTTCCAAGATTCCACAACCTTTCTCCTTATTTCAGACTGCCGCCGGTATTTTTACCGGAAGTAATATCAATTTTGATATATCCTAATTATATGAAAGGTCTTGCTGTATTATGACTGTTTTATAAATATTTAAACAAATCTTTTGCTTCTTCTTTTTTTGTTGTGTCCTGAATATCCAGCACTTCTACTTTTACATTCTTCGTTCCGAATTGAATCTCAATAACATCTCCCGGCTTTACTTTCACGGATGCTTTGGCAACATTTCCATTCACAAGCACTCTCCCCGCATCACACGCCTCATTTGCCACTGTTCTTCTTTTAATCAATCTTGATACTTTTAAAAATTTATCCAGTCTCATCTTTTCTCCTCCACCTTTATTTTTCTTTTTTTATAACTTTGCACATGACTAAACTGTTTATAGAAAAAAAGAATGTGCCAAGCACATTCTTTTTTTCATGAACATTTATTATGCATTTACAGCGTCTTTTAATGCTTTTCCAGCTTTGAATTTTGGAGCTTTGCAAGCTTCAATCTTCATTGTCTCACCAGTCTGAGGGTTTCTTCCTTCTCTTGCTGCTCTTTCACTTACTTCGAATGTTCCAAATCCAACTAACTGGATCTTTTCACCTTTCTTCAGTTCTTCTTCCACTACGTCTGTGAAAGCTTTTAAAGCCTTTTCTGCATCTTTCTTTGATAACTCTGCTTTCTCAGCGATTGCTGAGATAAATTCTGTTTTGTTCATGGATTATGTTCCTCCTCTTATTTCAAACATAGAATGTATTCATCAATAAATTCTATCGGTTTTTTCGCATGTTTCACACGCTTTTTCTGTATGAATATGCCTTTAAATACTGTTATACCGTTTCACCCGTCTTTTGTCAAGTGTATTTGCCCACTTTTCCTTGTTTTTTCGGGGTTTTCGGGCACTTTTGACACCCTTTTACAGCATTTTATCAATCATCGCAAGAACTTCTTTTCCCAGCGCTTCTGATTTGGCATCCGCATCCTCTAAAGAAGTACCTTTTACACCATAATAGAATTTTACTTTCGGCTCTGTTCCGGATGGACGTACACACAGCCATGCATCATCTGTCAGGTCGTAATATAAGACATTAGAGTTCGGAAGTCCCGTTCCTGTCACCTCGCCTGTAGCGAGATCCTTGATTGTATCAGCCTGATAATCTCTTGCTTTCAGCACTTCGTAAGCACCGATTTTTACCGGCGGCTCTTTGCGCAGCGTCTCAAGGATTTCCTGAATCTTTGCCAACCCTTCAATTCCTTTTAATGTAATCGCCTGAATATCATCCTTATAATATCCAAATCTCTCATACATATCAACCATGGCATCCCAAAGTGTCATACCTTTTGTCTTATAGTATGCGGCCGCCTCACACAGTGCCATCGTCGCAACAATTGCATCTTTATCTCTTGCATGAGTTCCAATCAGACAACCATAACTCTCCTCAAATCCGAATAAATATGTGCCTTTTTTACTCTGCTCAAAACCGAGAATCTGCTGTCCGATAAACTTAAATCCTGTCAGAACTTCGATCAATCCTGTACCATATCCTTTTGCAATCGCATCTGCCATATTCGATGTCACGATTGTCTTGATCAGATAACCGTCTTCCGGCAATCCTACAGTCGCTTTTCGTTGTCCAATTTCATAGTCCGCAAGCAGACATCCTGACATATTCCCTGTCAGAACTTTATATTCTCCGGATTTACTGTCTTTCACATATACACCGAGACGGTCTGCATCCGGGTCTGTCGCCAGAACAAGATCCGCATCTACTTCTTTTGCCAGTTTTAATCCCAACTCAAATGCTTCCTCAGCCTCCGGGTTCGGGTAAGAGACTGTCGGAAATTCTCCATCCGGTAATTCCTGCTCTTTTACAACATATACATTTTCAAATCCAAGCTCTTTCAAAATACGTCTTGCCGGAATATTTCCTGTTCCATGAAGAGGACTGTAAACAATCTTTAATTCTTTCCCCATCTCTTTGATCGCATCCCAATGGATTACCTGCTTTTTCAATTCTTCCATATAAGCATCGTCAATCTCACTGCCGATCACCACATAAAGTCCTGCCGCCTTAGCCGCCTCCAGCGTCATCGTCTTCACGGTATTGAAATCAGTCACTTTTTTCACTTCATCCATGATTCCTTTATCATGAGGAGGAGTGATCTGAGCTCCGTCTTCCCAATACACTTTATATCCGTTATATTCCGGCGGGTTGTGACTTGCCGTGATATTGATTCCCGCAACACAATTCAACTTTCTTACGGCATAGGAAAGCTCCGGTGTAGGACGGAGTGATTCAAATACGTACGCTTTGATTCCATTTGCATTCAGACACAAAGCCGCCTCATCCGCAAACTCCGGCGACATCCTTCTTGAGTCATATGCGATTGCCACGCCTTTTTCCTGAAGTCCTTTTTGCAAAATATAATTCGCAAGTCCCTGTGTTGCTTTTCTCACTGTATAGATATTCAAACGGTTTGTTCCTGCACCGATCACACCGCGCAGCCCCGCTGTTCCAAATTCTAAGTCTTTATAAAATCTTTCTTTTATCTCATTTTCATTATCTGCAATTGCTTTTAATTCCTGTTTTGTCTCTTCATCAAAATATGGATTTGTGAGCCATTCTTGATACTGTTCCTGATAATTCATACCATTTGTTCCTCCTTTGCATTTTCCCTACTATTATACACCAGCATTTTACAAATGAAAAGAAAATATCGCCTCTAAAAAATGTTTCTTTTCTTCCGTCTGATGAATTGCAACCTCCAATTTCTCAACACTCTTCATCGGAATCCACGCTTTGCTGGACCGATAATAAGAGTTTGCCGCCTTCCAAAACTTTTCTGGATAAGACAGGCTGATTGCAAGATATTCCATCTCCCGCTCCCCAAGCGGCAAAATTTCACTGTAAGCCTCAAGCATCTTGTCACCAAGCATCACATTCCAATGATTCTTTTCCATCGTCTTCCTAAGGAAATAGTACAGATCCGCCAACTGAACATCTTGGTGAAAATGCTCGAAATTTGTTGTTGCAATTCCATCCTGCATCATCAGAACATTGTGATAATTGTATTCACCATGCGTAATCGTTGTTTTCTCTCTGCTTTGCTGCATCAACAACTCATATTCCGATTGTTCCAATCGGGCGCTCGCACTCTGCGCCCAGTCATACATCGCATCAAAATATTTCAAAAACATCAGCTCAAACTCACCTTTTCCTACTTTCCCGCGGATAAACGCCCGTACCTTTTTCATCTCACGGTTATGCCGGCAGTACTCCTTTCGCAAATCCTCGCCTTCCATAACAAAGGTCTCTGATTCCTCTCCAAAATCAATGGGTCCTCGCAAGACTTTATGCAGTTTTGCAAGATTTTTTGTCGCCCCCACAATTTCCTGTTCTTTTCGGATATCACATTCTTTTCCGTCATACCAACGTTTGACCACATACTTAATCCCATCTTCTGATGTGCTGAATAATTCATGCTCTTTATTTTCTATGACCGCATCTACCCTGTCACATCCATTTTCCATCATGTGCACATATAATTTGTGCAGCATTGGAATTCTCTTTTCTGAAATCATAAGCTCCCTGAGCACAAAGAGCCCCTGATTTGTAGCACATAAAATAGCACCCCTGATTCTGCGGGTGCTTTTTATATCTATATCATATTGATCCAACACACTTACTTCGTTCTCTTTCATCGCTGCCCCCTACATTCATTATTTCCTATTCTCTCTAAATGTATGACGGACATCTTGTAAGTATGTGTATTTCTACAAAAGAGTTTCCTTGCGCAGTTTCCTGCTTTGCTCCAATAAAATCTCCTTTGTATTGTATTCCGGCTGCTCAATCACAAGCTCCAACAACGCCTGCAAGACGGCGCCAATCTGTTTTCCAGGCTGCATACCGTCCGCGATCAGATCGCTCCCCGAAACTGCTAACATCTTCAGAGAAACACACTCTTTTTTCTTCAGAATCTCTTTGTAGCATCGCTCGATTCCGGCAATATTTGAAAGCTTCTCCTCCCGCATATATTCACTCTGTGCCATTGTATCCGCTTTTCTGATCTCCAGATAATACGGAAACAATTCTTCACCGATCTTATTCATGGCTCTTCTGACGTTCTTCGGCTGTGCTGGCATGCGATAATCATGATACTGCACAAGTTTTGTCACTTTTCCAAGTGTATCATTATCAAACTTCAGTCTCTTCAAAATTCTTTTTGCAACTTCCGCTCCTTTTACATCATGCATCTTAAAATGTGCAACACCGTCTGCGTCCACCGTCTTCATCTGAGGTTTTGCAACATCATGAAGCAGCATCGTAAGTCTCAAGACTTTATCAGCTCTGACCTGTTCGACCGCCTTCAACGTGTGCATTCCTACTGAATACATATGATGCGGCGTCTCCTGACCTGTCCGCATCATCTCATCAAATTCCGGAAGAATCACTTTGGTAATTCCAAGCTCATATGAAAGCGCCAGCAAACCCGGATTCGGCGATACGAGCATCTTGACCAGTTCCACCTGAATCCGCTCTGCACTGATATTTGCAAGTGTCGGCGCAAGCTTTCGAATCCCTTCCATCGTCTCGTCTTCAATCCGAAATCCAAGCTGTGCCGCAAATCGCACCGCGCGCAAAATCCGAAGCGCATCTTCCCCAAAGCGCTCCCTCGCATTGCCCACACAACGGATTATTTTTCGCTGCAGATCTTCGATTCCGCCGAAAATATCCACCAGACCTTCCTCTTCATTATATGCCATCGCATTGATCGTAAAGTCTCTTCTTAAAAGGTCTTCTTTCAGACTTCGTGTAAACACAACCTCCCTCGGATGTCTGCTGTCCTCATATTCTCCATCCACACGGTATGTTGTCACCTCGAACGCCTCTTTGTCGACCAGCACCGTAATTGTCCCGTGCTCAATCCCTGTATCAAATGTTCTCCTAAACAGTGCTTTCGTCTCATTCGGAGTCGCCGACGTCGTAATATCCCAGTCATCAGGCACTCGTCCCAAAACAGAATCCCTCACGCAGCCACCAACCGCATACGCCTCGTAGCCGTTCTCCTTCAATTTGTTGATAATAAAATTTACTTTCTCAGGCAAAAAAATTTTCATATGCACTCCTTCGAGTTCCTTTGACTTTACAAAACTCACTGCAATTCGTCTCATTTTCCATATAAATGGATAGCAAAAAAGCGGGTGATGGGAATCGAACCCACGTATCTAGCTTGGAAGGCTAGTGTTC
>OGRS01000855.1_pt1 | contig 23610 bp, 20 predicted proteins | sample 1553561 | NCBI WGS metagenome assembly OGRS01 (sample SAMEA2580103, study PRJEB22360) | human gut metagenome | biome: human gut; feature: human-associated habitat; material: faeces | place: Denmark | collected 2008/2010
TAATTTCTGTTTTAAAAACTATTGTGGATATTTTAACAAATGTTCTTTCTCCAAAAATAGGAAATTTTATAGCTAAGCATACAAAAATTGAAATTTATGATAATTTTAAAAAAATTAATATCTTTTATTGTTTTATAGCAACTATTTTTACATATTGTATGTATATTTTAATCAATAGTTTTGTTACTCTTTGGTTAGAAAAAACAATGCTTTTAAATAATTTTACTATAGGGTTGATTTGTTTTAATCTTTGGGTTAATTTATTTAGAGGAATACTAGACAGATTTAAAGAAGGAGCAGGATTTTTTGATGATATCAAGGCTCCAATATTAGAAAGTATAATAAATCTAATTGTATCAATTATACTTGGATTAAAAATGGGATTAGATGGAGTAATTATTGGAACGATTACTTCAAATATTGTAGTGATATTAATTTATAAACCTGTTTTAGTATTTGAAAGATGCTTTGATAAGGATTGGAAAGAATATATTAAGGTTTATAGGAATTATTTTATTCTTGTAACTATTTCTTTAATAATTCTTAATTTTATAACTAAACCATTTATTCAAGAAAATATTAATTCTTGGCTAGAATGGATAATTTATGCTATAAAAATATCAAGCATTTCTTTAGTCGTTATAACTTTGATTTTTTTATTAAATAAAGATTTTAGAAATTTAATTCAAGAAAATATTAGAATAGGAAGAACTTAAATAAAAAATATTTAATAATACAATGAGAGAGGTTAAAATATTTACAACCTCTCTCTTCTATTGTTAAACATATATTAAATACAAAACACTGAATATAAAGGAACACTTTTTATTCCATTCTCAAATCCAAAATTTTTTCCAGAAATTCTTATAGAATACAGAGGAGAATATTTTTTTATATAATTATTAAGACTTGTAGCTCTTACGTGTTCCCCACTTTTTACTTCTACAGGAATAATATTTCCTTCTTTATCTTGAATTATAAAGTCAATCTCCAAAGTTTGATTTTTTTCAAAATAATAAGGAGTATAATTATTCATAGACAAAGCTGTACAAACATAATTTTCGGTTAAAGCTCCTCTGAATTCCGAAAATTTATCATTGCCATATAAAATTATATTAGCTGGAATTTCAAATTTTGAGCATAATAAACCTGTATCAGCTAAATATATTTTAAATGAAGAAGGTTCAGAATAAGATTTTAATGGCAATTTTCCTTCAGTAACTTTTATGCATTTTGTAATTATTCCTGAAGAAACTAGCCATTCAATTGGAACTTCATATTCATTTGCCCTTGCTCCAGATTTAATAACTTTATATTGAAATTTTTTATTTTCTTTTGCTAATTGAGCGGGTATACTATTAAAAGTATTCATTATTTTTACAGTTTCATAAGGAGAAGCATATTTTGCCATATCAGCTATATAGGAGTCATTAAGAGTTTTTTGAGACGAATAAACAAAATCAAAATTTTCTGTTTCAATATAATCTAAAATAATTCTGGGCATTCCTCCTATAACAAGATATTTTTTATAATACTCCATCGCTTTATTATGTAAAGAAAATTCTTCATTATTATTAAAATGCTCTCTTATCATTTTAGAAAGTTCTTTTTCATTTAAAGCCCACAAAAATTCCTCAAAATCTAAAGGGTACATTCTTAATATTTCTACTTTTCCTACTGGAAAAGAGTAAGATTCTCTATTTAATGCAACTCCCAAAAGACTTCCAGCACATATAATATCATAGTTTGGTTTTTCTTCAAAAAAATATTTTAAAGAAGTCAAAGCTTTTTCACTAGCTTGAATTTCATCAAAAATAATAAGAGTATCTTTTTCTAAAATATTATTTCCTGAAAACACCGAAAGTTCTTTTATAATTCTTTCTGGATTTAAGTCTTTTTCAAAAATTTTATTTAAATCTTTTGAATTTTCAAAGTTAAAATACACAGTATTTTTATAATTTTCTTTTCCAAAAGAAAAAGATATATAAGTTTTTCCCACTTGTCTTGCACCGTCTATTATAAGGGGTTTGTGATTTTTTCTATTTTTCCATTCAATCAACTTTTCTTCAATTTTTCTCTTCATTCTACCACCTTTTAAAATGCTATGTATATACATTATTTTATCATAAAAAGTGTATATAAACAACATTTTTCAATAAAATTTTCTAAATTTCGAAATCTAGCTTAAATTATAACTTTTTTATCAAATAAATTTAAATTTTATTCTATATATTTTCTCAAAAAATAGTAAAAATGGACTGCTCTCAAAACAGTCCATTCCTTTATATTATTCATTTAAGAATTTCTTATTATAAATTATCTACAAAATCTAAGAATTTAGCTTTTGTATCAGCAAGTTTAGCCTCAGCTTTTTCTTTGCTAGTATCCTTTACATACATATAGTATTTAATTTTTGGTTCAGTTCCAGATGGTCTTACTGTAATCATAGTTCCATCTTCTAATATGAATTGTAATACATCAGCTTTTGGAAGTTCAATAGCTTTTTTAGTTCCATTAGCATAATCAGTTTCAACTTGTTTTTGGAAATCTTTCATAACAGCAACTTTTTTACCAACAATTTCAGTTATCTCTTTTTCTCTTAAGTTAGCCATTATACCAGCTATTTCTTTGGCTCCGTCCATTCCTTTTTTAGTTACAGGAACAGTTTCTTCTCCGTACCAACCATAAGTTTCGTAGATTTTTTCTATTTCTTTAGCTATAGATGTACCTTGGCTATGGTAGTAAGCACCGATTTCAGCAAGTAGAAGAGAAGCAACAACTGCGTCTTTATCTCTTACATGAGTTCCTTTTAAGTATCCTATTGATTCTTCAAATCCAAATAGATAAGTTCCGTCTAAAACTTTATTTTTAAATTCTTCTATTTTTTCTCCAATATATTTAAATCCTGTTAAAGTTCTCCAAACTTTTACCCCATAAGCTTTTCCGATTTCATCTAGGATTGGAGTAGAAACTATTGTTGATACAACAGCTCCATTTGATGGTAGAGGTTTTGTCATTTTTAAGATATAGTCCATAAATAACATACCAATTTGGTTTCCGTTTGGATATAACCAATTTCCATTTTCATCTTTAACAGCGATACCTGTTCTATCTCCATCAGGGTCATTAGCTATACATAAATCTGCTCCAACTTCATCAGCTAATTTTGTTGATAGAGCAAAAACTGTTGTATCTTCTGGGTTAGCATAAGAGCAAGTTGGGAACATTCCATCTGGTTGTTCTTGTTCTTTTACTACATATATACTTTCAAATCCCATTTCAGCTAAAATTCTTTTAACTGGTCTTCCAGCAGTTCCGTGTAATGGAGAGTAAACTATTTTATAATCTTTTTTACCAGGAATATCTGTATGTATTGCTTCTTTTTTAACTTTTTCTATAAATCTGTCATCTAATTTTTGTCCAACGATTTCAAGTAAACCTTTTGCTTTAGCTTCTTCTTCAGATATCATTTTTATTTCTGCAAAATCTTTTATATCATTAACAGAATTTATTATTCCAGAAGCTTCTGGTTCAACTATTTGTCCACCAATATCCCAGTAAACTTTATATCCATTATATTCTTGTGGGTTATGAGAAGCAGTAACCATTATACCAGCTTGAGCTTTTAATTCTCTTACAGCAAAAGAAAGTTCCGGTGTAGTTCTTAAAGATTCAAATAGATAAGATTTTATTCCATTTCCAGCAAGTACAAGAGCTGAGTTTATAGCATATTCATAAGAACCAATTCTACAGTCATAAGCTATTGCTACACCTTTTTTAGCTCCCTCTTCTCCAGTCATTTTTAACATATAGTTAGCAAGACCTTGAGTAGCTTTTCTAACCATATATTTATTTATTCTATTAGTTCCAACCCCTCTAACTCCTCTCATTCCAGCAGTTCCGAAGCTAATATTAGTATAGAATCTTTCTTGTATCTCTTTTTCGTTACCAGCTAATTTTTTTAATTCATCTCTGTCAGCTTCATCTATGTATGATGAGTTCAACCAAAGATTGTACATTTCTAAAGTTTTTTCGTCCATACTTATCTCCCTTCATTTGTAATTATATTTTTAATTCTTCTTTTAAATATTTTATAAGGTCATCACGAGTTTCCTCATTTCTTAGACCAAATTCAATATTTGCTTTTAATAACCCTATTTTGTTTCCTATATCGTATCTTTTTCCCTCAAAGTTATGAGCTACAACTTTATTTCCAGCCTTTAACATTTTAAGTATAGCATCTGTAAGTTGTATCTCTCCACCTTTTCCAGCTTCTGTCTCTTCTAAGAATTTGAAAATCTTTCCATCTAAAAGATATCTTCCAAGACAAGCCATAGTAGATGGAGCTTCTTCCATACTAGGTTTTTCAACGAAATCCTCTACCCTAACAGTTTTACTATCAAGGATTTCACTTGGTTTCACAATTCCATATTTTGTAACATCTTCTTTTGGTACTTCTTGAACTCCCAATACACTAGCTCCATATTTTTCATATGTTTCTATTAATTGAGAAGTTGCAGTTTTTTCATTATAGACAATGTCATCTCCTAAAGCAATTACAAAAGGATCATCTCCTATAAATGGTTTTGCTTTAAGTATAGCATGTCCAAGTCCCAATGGGTGATTTTGTCTTACATAAAATATATTAGCAATCTCTGAAAGGTGTTTTACTTTTTCTAAAAGCTCATCTTTCTCTTTTTCTTTTAAAGTTTCTTCTAATTCATAAGAATAGTCGAAATGGTCTTCAATAGAATTTTTATTTCTTCCTGTAATAATAACTATATCTGTTATTCCAGATTCAACTAACTCCTCTACTATATATTGAAGAGAAGGTTTATCTACTATTACTAGCATCTCTTTTGGTTGAGCTTTTGTTGCTGGCAAAACTCTAGTTCCAAGTCCAGCTGCTGGTATTACAGCTTTAGTTACTTTTTTCATAACATTTCACCTCGAATTTTTTACTATTTTATTTTTGAACCAACTTTTACTGATGGATCAACTTCAACTAGTTTTATTCTTTTCTTTTCTTCAGAACTTAAAAGCATTCCTTGAGATAATTCTCCTTTTAATACTACTGGCTCTAAGTTTACAACAGCAAGAACTTTTTTACCAACTAGTTCTTCATAGTTAGGATAGTATTTTGCTATTCCAGAAACTATTTGTCTTATATTTTTTCCATCATTTACTTTGAATTTTAAAAGTTTATCAGAATCTTTTACTTTATCAGCTTCTAAAATTTCAACAACTTTTATTTGAACTTTTGAAAAATCATCTATATTAATAGGATTTTCGATTTTTAAATCTTTATTTACTGGATTTTTTTCTTTAACTTCTTTTTCAACTTCAAGTCTTGGGAAGATTGGAGTAGGTGTTCCAAGTTTATGACCAGCAGGTAATAAATCCCAACCTTCTACATCAGAAATTTGTGCAGTTTCTATATCTTTTTCAATTCCAAGTTGTGACCAGATTTTTTGTCCAGCTTCTGGCATATATGGAGCTACTAAAACAGCGATTTTTTCTAATGAGTAAACTAGCATATTCATTATTGTAGCAAGTCTTTCTTTTTGAGTTTCATCTTTTGCTAGTAACCAAGGACCAGTTTCATCTATGTATTTATTCATTCTAGAGATAAATTTCCAAATAAATTCTAATGCTCTTGAGAACTCAAGTCTTGACATAGCATCGTCAACTAAGTCTAAAGTTTCATCAAATAGTTTTTGAGCACCTAAATCTATTTCTTGGAACTCTCCACCTTTTACAATTTCATCTCCAAAATATTTTTTATACATTCCAAGAGTTCTGTTTAGTAAGTTTCCAAGGTCGTTAGCAAGGTCTGAGTTAATTCTATTTATTATAGCTTTTGTAGAATAGTCTCCGTCATTTCCAAATGAAACTTCTCTTAATAGATAATATCTAAATGCGTCAACACCATATTTTTTAACTTCATCTAATGGAGCAACTACATTTCCTTTAGATTTTGACATTTTTTCTCCCTCAGAAGTCCACCAACCGTGAGCAACTATTTTATCTGGTAATTTTACACCAGCAGAAAGTAACATACAAGGCCAAATTATAGCATGGAATCTAACAATATCTTTTCCAAGTAAATGAACAACTTCTCCATTTGTCCATCTTTTTTCAAATGTAGCTGGGTCGTTTTCATATCCAACAGCTGTTAAATAATTTGTTAAAGCGTCAAACCAAACATAAGTAATATGTCCTGGTGCAAATTCAATAGGGATTCCCCATTCAAAAGTATTTCTTGATATTGATAAATCTTGTAAACCTTGTTTAATGAAAGAAATTACTTCATTTCTTCTTGAACGAGGTAGGATAAAATCAGGGTGTTCATCTATATGTTTTAAAAGAGCGTCTTGATATTTTGACATTCTGAAGAAATATGATTCCTCTTTTACCATTCTTAATTGTTTTCCACAGTCAGGACAGCAATTATCTCCAACGATTTGATTTTCAGGAACGAAAGTTTCACAAGAAACGCAATATTTTCCTTCATATTCTCCTTTGTAGATATCTCCTTTTTCCCAAACTGTTTGAAGTATTTTCTTAACAGCTTTTTTATGTCTTTCTTGAGTAGTTCTGATGAAGTCATCATTTTTTATATTTAAAGCTTTCCACATCTCAATAAATCTTGGAGCCATAAGGTCTGTCCATTCTTGTGGTGTCATTCCTTTGGCTTTTGCTGTTTCTTCTACTTTTTGTCCATGTTCGTCAGTTCCTGTTAGGAAATATACATCATAACCTTGAGTTTTTTTGTATCTTGCCATAACGTCAGCAGCTATTGTAGTATAAGCACTTCCAACATGTGGATCTCCATTAACATAATATATCGGTGTTGTTATATAAAAGTTTTTACTTTCCATTATCTCTCCTTATCTTTTATTAAATTTTCTGCAACTTCATTTATGTCGTTAAGTTTTTTTTCAACAATCTCTTTGTAATCTTCTACTGGAATAGATTTTTCAAGGTAAAAAGGCTCACTTATTACACAAACAACCTTTGAGAAAGGTTTTGGTATTTGGCATTTGTCCCAAGTTTTTGATAAAACCCATTTTTTACTGTAAGCAGCTCCCATAAAAACCATTGGTCTTCCAGATTTTTGAGCTACATACATCATTCCTTGTTTTGCTTCAAATCTTGGTCCTTTTGGCCCATCTAGTGGAGTTCCAATAGTATATCCCTCTTTTACAGCTTTTATAAGTTGAACCAATCCTTTTACAGAATCTTTTCCTGATGAACCTCTTATCATTTTGTAACCTAATTTTTCAAGAGGCACAGAGATAAGCTCTCCATCAGCAGAGGGACTAGCAAGTCCAGCTCTTTTTTTAATAAATCCTAAAGCCAAAACTGTAGCAACTACTTTGTTGTGCCAAAGAGCCAATACATAAGGTTTATCCTCTGACATATTTTCTTTTCCAATAATTTCAATTTTTAGTGTCAATTTTATTAACATAATAATATAGTACACTAATAATCCATAAAATTTGTACATTTTATCTCCTGACAATTATTTTACTTATAACTTGATTATACCACTTGATAAAACATTTTTCAAGTAACTTGACTTTTTTTATAAAAAAAGCTACTATCTTTAGTTATTTTTAAGATAATAGCCTTTGAGTATTTATTTAACTACAAACTAGAATAGTCCTGGGATATTCATTCCACCAGTTACTCTAGACATTTCTTTTTCTGATAATTCTTCTGCTTGTCTCATAGCTTCTTTTACTGCTGAAAGAACTAAATCTTCTAACATTTCTTTGTCAGTTGCTGCATCTTTTATTGTTTCTTCAGAGATTGTTATGCTAGTAACTTCTTTTTGTCCGTTAACTTTAACAACAACAGCTCCTCCACCAACAGAAGCTTCAACTTCTTTTCCTTTTAACTCCTCTTGTATTTTTAACATCTCTTGCTGCATAGCTTGAGCTTGTCTTATGATATCCATTTGATTTGCACTACCTTTAGCTGTTTTTAATTTTCTTACCACTTTTAAATCCTCCTAAACACATTTATATATAACTTATTATACATAATTTTAACTATTTTTTCAATAAAAAGTTTCTAAATTTGGAGTATAAACAACGGGTTTATAAAATAACTCCTCTGATAAATCATATTTTGGAATTATTTTTGATATATTTTTATCCATTAACACACTAGAAAATATATATTTAGGAAGGAATTTTTTTAGTATCTCTTCCAATTTTCTACTTTCCAAACTTTCTATTACTTCATACTCTTTTAAATTTAAATCTTTTGCTAAATCAGATATAGTTTTTTCAAGTCCACCGATTTCATCTACAAGTCCCAAGTCTTTTGCTTCTTCTCCTAGCCAAACACGTCCTTCAGCTATTTTTTGAACATCTTCAACAGACATTTTTCTTCCAAGAGCCACTTTTTCAACAAACTCATTATATCCAATCAAACTTGATCTGTATATTTTTTCTTTTTCGTTATCTGATAATGGTTTTGTAACATCATAAAGATTTGTATATTTTCCATTGGAAATCTCGTCAAAATTAATTCCAATTTTTTCAGCAAGTTTTGATAGATCTGGTATTATACTTACTACCCCAATTGAACCAGTAATAGTCCCCTTATCACTATATATTTTATCTCCAGCTGAAGCAATATAATATCCACCAGAAGCAGCTACTCCGCCCATTGAAATATAAACTGGAATTTCTGTTGTTCTGACAGCTTCATAAATAATATCTGATGCTAGAGCGGAACCTCCTGGAGAGTTTATTCTAAGAACAATCCCTTTTACATTAGGTAGCTCGTCAGCCTTTTCTAGTTTTTCTTTTATATCTTTTGGAATAACTTTATTTTCTATTTTAGGAGAGTCTTCAGAAACTATTGTTCCCTCTGCATAGATAATTGCAATCTTATCTTTTTTCTCAATTTTATATTCTAACTCTTCAGCCACTCTTTCAAAATATTCCTCTATTGTTATTTTTGAATCAATCTTATTTTCTTTGATAAAATCTTCGTAATAAATAGTTTCATCTATTAAGTTGCTTTCTCTTAGAACTTTTGGAGAAGACATTACAAAATCTCCATCAAGAATTTTTTTATTTATAAGATTTTCTGGGATTCCTCTTTTTAAAGCTATATCACTTACAAAATTCATATATCTTTTATCTAAAATTCTTTTTGTATTAGTCTTAAACTCCTCACTCATTTTTGAGCTTGTATAATTTTCTCCCATTGATTTATAATCACCTATATGAATAACATTGGCACTGATAAGAAGATTATCTCCAAGATTTTTATAATATGGATATCTTGCAGAATAACCACTTATATCAGACCCAGCCCAACTATTATTAGGCATAATTATTTTATCAGCTTCAAGAGCAAGAGAATAATTTCTATTATCTAAATTTTCACTATAAACATAGATTTTTTTACCAGAATATTTAAGTTCGGATATTTTTAGCTTAAGTTCTTCAATCTGAGCATTATTTAAGGACATATATCCAAGTTTAAAAATTATCCCTTGAACTCTTTTATCATTTTTAATTTGATTTAATTTTTTTAAGAATCCATAAAAATTCATCTTATTATCTATATCAAATGGATTTTTTATTCTATTTTCATTTACTTTTTCAGCTAAAGATACTTCTAAATAAACTTTTTCAGGCACTGATGGTTTTCTGTTATCAATTTTTATAAGTTTACTTATAGTAAATATTGCAAGTCCTAAGATTATTAATCTAAAAATAGCTTTAAAAAGTTCTAAAAATAAAAATCCTAAAGTTCTTTTTAGCCACCTAAAAAATTTCTTTTTCTTCTTTTTAGGAGTCACAGGAACATTTTCTGTTTTTTTATCATTTATATTTTCTTTCATATTATTTTCTAAGTTTTCCAATATTTTCTCCACCTTTAATAATTATAAAATACACTTCCTCCAATAAATTCTTTTAGAAGAGAATCAGATGGAACAAGTTCTGTTTCTATATCTACAAAACAACTTAAAAGTTCCACAAGTTTTTTTGCCTCTTCATATTGAGGAGATTCTATATCTATTTTGATAAGTTCACGAATTGCATAAGGTTTTAAAACTCCAAGTTCATAGCAAAGACTTGAATTGAATATGGCGTCCGCTTCTTCTTGGAATGGGAATATCCATTTTTCTTCACCTTTTCTAACAGAATTCCACATCTCAAGAGTTTCTTCTCCAGTAGTTGCACGAGATAAACTATCTCTTACAATTCTTCTTATTTTTCTTACATCTGTTGTATGAACTCTATTATGTCTATCCATATTTGTTTGAGTTAAACAACTAATATATATTTTATATTTATTTTCTCTAGGAATATATTTTGTAAGTTCATCATTTAATCCGTGAATTCCCTCTAAAATTATTATTCCATTCTCTTCTAATTTTTCTATATGTCCAACTGGTTTTCTTTCTCCAGTGAAGAAATCATATAAAGGCAGTTCTACTTCTTTACCTGCAATCAAATCTCTTAAATTTTCATTTAAAAGTTTTGTATCAAGAGCGTGAATTATTTCAAAATCTTTATTTCCATTTTCATCAAGTGGCACATTGGCTCTTCCTACATAATAATCATCTAAAGAGATTGCCAAAGTCTTTATTCCGCTAGTTTGAAGATGTAATCTTAATTTTTTAGAAAGAGTTGTCTTTCCTGATGACGATGGTCCAGCTATTGTAACTATTTTTATTTTATCATTTTTTATAATTTCATTTGCAAATTTATTAATTTTTTTTGTGTGAAGAGTTTCGTTTAGCATAATAAGTTCTGCTATCTCTCTTTTAAAAACTTTTTTATTCAAGCTTCCTGCAAAATTGATACCCATTATTCTTTCCCAGTCATTTCCCTCTTGGAAAGCTTGAGCTATTTTAGGAGTATCTTTCATAGGAGCTACATTCCAATCAAAAACTTCCATTGGAGTTTTTAATATAAATCCTCTGTCATATTTATAAAGATCAAAATCTTTTACAAGGCCAGTTAATTTTTCTGGTTCAAGATAGAAATAATCTGTATATCCTCCAACTTGAAAAGCTTTTATTTTTGCCCAACCACAATTTTTTAAAAGCTCTCTTATATCATCTCTTTCAATCTTTCTCCAATTTTTTTTCATAAGCTCTATATCATCTGTAGCAAGAGTTATTGGAAGATTTTCAGTAATAGTTTTTCTCATTTGTTCTTTGACTTTTTCATAATCTTCATTAGAAAGCTCTACAATTTCATTTTTATCAAAAACTTCTCCATAAGAACCATTATTTAATGAATTTTGCAATTCAACATCATAGGTTGGAAATAGTTCTGACATAGATTTTAAAAATATTATTTTTATTGTTTCATATTGTCTACTCTCTGTAATTTTTTCCATAAGTAACCTCCAATACTGTTTTAGCTTTCAATTAAATTATACTATATAAATTGGTTTTTCTCAACTTATTATAGTTATTTTATAGAATTAGATTGTATAATCAAGATAAAAGTTTAATTTTCAAAAAATAAAAAAACTGCTACAAAAAAATGATAAAAATCATTAAATTATAGCAGAATATTTTATTTCAACAGATTAACAAGACCTCTTAATGCCAAAGTATATCCTTCAAAACCTAAACCAGAGATTTGCCCAATACACCCCTCTGCAGTTACAGATTTTTTTCTAAAATCTTCCCTTTGATGAATATTACTTATATGAACTTCTATTGCAGGAATATTTACAGATTTTAGTGCATCTAAAATCCCAATACTATAATGAGTATAAGCAGCAGGATTAATAATTATTCCATCATAAACTCCCAATGCTTTTTGAATAGAAGTTATTATTTCTCCTTCAATATTACTTTGAAAAAAATCAACTTGGCAATCTAATTCACTAGCCTCTTTTTTTATTTTTTCAACTAAGGAATTATAATCATTGACGCCATAAATATTTTTTTCTCTTATTCCAAGCATATTAATATTTGGTCCATTTATAACAAGTATTCTCATAACTCCTCCTTCATTATATTCTTGATAACTTCGTTACTTATTTTTCTTTCTTGCCATATTTCTTCAGCCTCAGCAGCTTGAGCAATAAGCATATAAAAACCATTTACAGATTTTTTCCCTGAACTTTTTGCATATTTTAAAAATTTTGTTTCACTTGGATTATAAATAAGATCCACAGAGTTTTCATATTTTTTTGACACCTCTTTACTTATAGGAGAAACGTCAATATTTGGATACATTCCAACAGGTGTGCAATTAACTATTAAATATCCCTCTTCCTCTCTTCTTTCAAAACTTTCAAAATCCATAAAACTTATATTTTTTCTATTTTTTACCAAGTCTTTTAGTTCTTTTTTAGCTTTTTCAAGATTTCTTACAACGATTAATATATTTTTAGCATTTTCATCTATTAGATATTTAATAACAGCTCTAGCTCCACCACCAGCTCCAAGAACTACTGAATTTTTTTCACTTACAAAGATTTTATTTTCTTCTAGCATTCTTTTAAAACCAAAGTAATCAGTATTATATCCATATAGTTTTCCATCTTTTTGAAAAATAGTATTAATAGCTCCAATATCACGAGCCTCTTTTGAAATTTCGTCCATAAATTCCATAACTTTTATCTTATAAGGAATAGTTACATTAAGTCCTCTATAATTTTTAATCTCATTTTTAAAAAAATTCTCTATTTGATTTTCTTCTAATTCAACCAATGAATAATCTTCATCAATATTTAGATTTTTAAATATTTCTTTGTGAATTTTAGGAGATATACTATGCCCTAGTTTCTTTCCAAGCAAACCAAATTTTATTTTATCTTTTTTCAGTTCTTTTTCTTGAATATCACAACTAAAATCCATAATATCTCTCAAAACTTTTTTAAGTCCCTCTGCGTATTCTTTATTTTCAACCAAGGTTTCACATTTAGCGAGAATTTTTTCTTCACGATCCATATCTTTTACAGGAAGATTATTTTGTCTTTTATACTCAGCAACTTTTAAAACTATATCCATTCTTTTTTCAAAAAGACAAGCAAGTTCTCTATCAATTATATCTATCTCTTCTCTTATCTTTTGTAAATCAAGCTTTTCCATTTTTCCTCCTTAGTTTGATAAAAGTAGATCCAAAATAGCAAAAGCTGTAATACTTTCTATAACTGGTACAGCCCTTTGAACTATACAAGGATCGTGGCGCCCTTTTATCTCTAAGATTTCATTTGTTTTTTCTGATATATTTATTGTATTTTGTGGCAGTGATATTGATGGAGTTGGTTTTATAGCCACTCTGAAAATAATCGGCATTCCATTTGTTATTCCACCTAATATTCCACCATTATTATTAGTTTTTGTTTTTATATTTTTTTCTTCATCAAAATAGTACTGATCATTAGCATTACTTCCAAAAAGTTTTGTAATATCAAAACCTTTTCCAAACTCAAGCCCTTTTACACTTGGTATTGAGAAAACTCCGTGAGAAATTACACTTTCAACAGAGTCAAAAAATGGAAATCCTAATCCAGCTTCTACATTATTTATCATACATTCTATAACTCCACCAACAGAATCTCCTATTGATTTAGCTTTTAAAATCTCATCTTCCATAAGAAGTATTTTTTCATCATCTAATACAGGGAGTTTTTTTTCTAAAAGTTTAGATAAAATTTCTTTAGGCTCTCCAATTAAATTAAAAGGTCTATCCTCTATATTTTTAATTGAATAAATATGAGAAAATATCTCTATATTGTATCTCTCTTTTAAAATTTGTTTAGCAATACTTCCAGCAAAAACAATGGGGGCAGTAAGTCTACCTGAAAAACTTCCACCACCACGATAATCATTAAAACCTTTATACTTTACAAATCCAGGATAATCTCCGTGAGATGGACGCATAAGATTTTTTAAAATAGAATAATCTTTTGAGTGAGTATCACTATTTTTAATTCTTATACAAAGAGGCGTACCAGTTGTATATCCATTAAAAAATCCACTTTCTATTATAAAATCATCTGTTTCTTTTCTAGCAGTTGAGATTTTATTTTTTCCGGGAGCTCTCCTTGACATCTCGCTTTTTATAAAATCTAAGTTAAGCTCTATACCTGATGGAAGTCCATCGATAACTGCTCCAATAGATAAACCATGAGATTCTCCAAAAATTGTAAGTTTTAATTTTCTTCCAAAACTGTTCATATCAGATCTCCTCTATTTTTCCACCAAGATTTACAAAATCTTTCCAAAATTCTGGATAAGATTTTTCAACACACTCAGTTCCTCTTAAAATTAATTTTTCACTACATTTTATTGAGGCAATTGCTAAACTCATAGCTATTCTATGGTCATTCCAACAAGAAACTTCCCCACCTTTTAAAGATTTTTTACCATTTATAATAAGTCCGTCTGAAAGTTCTTCTATATCTGCTCCGATTTTATTAAGTTCCGTAGCAATAGCTGTAAGTCTATCACACTCTTTATATCTTAAACGTTTTGAATTTATTATTTTTGTTACTCCTTCACTTACTGAGGCAAGAACTGTAAGTATTGGAATAATATCTGGACAATCAGAGCCGTCTATTATAGTTCCTCTAGTTTTACTTTCTATTGATATTATCTCATTTTCAGAAATTTTTAAATTAACATTCATTTTTTTTAAAATATCAACTATCTTTTGGTCACCCTGAATCGAACCAAACCCGAGTCCAATAGATTTAATATTTTCTGATAAAGCTCCAGCCACTAACCAAAAAGCTCCTTGAGAATAATCTCCCTCAACAGATGTTTTAATATTTTTATATTTTTGATTTCCCTTTATAATATATCTTTTATAATTTTCATTGATAATCTCAATTCCATATTTTTTTAAAGCGTCTAAAGTCAGATTTATATAACTTTCTGATTCAAGTTTTGTAGTAATCTCTATAACAGAATCTCCATCACAAAGAGGTAGAGAAAACAAAAGTCCAGAGATAAATTGAGAACTAATATTTCCAACCAGTGAATAAACACCAGATTTTAATTTACCATTTATTTCTAAGGGAAGATTTATTTTATCACTAAAAGTTATATACTCTATTCTCTTTTTATTAAAAATCTCAAAATATGGGTCAAGTGGTCTTTCAACAAGTTTTCCAGAACCAGTAAAAATTATTTTTTCATTTGATAAAATCCCAAGTGGTATAAGAAACCTTAAAGTTGAGCCAGATTCTCTACAATCTATAATTTTATTTTTTAGATTTATCTTTCCATCTGTTCCCTCAATAGAAAAAGCACATCTTCCTTGAAATTTTGATGGAATTTCATTTATCTTTGCACCAAAACTTTTAAGTCCCTCAATAGTAGCCTCAATATCTTTTGATATACTTATATTATCCACTATACTTTTTCCACTGGCTAGACCACTACAAATTATCTCTCTATGTCCAATACTTTTTGAAGAGGGGATTACAACCTCTCCTTTTAAAGAATTTGGTGTTATTACTAGACTTTTCATTCTGTCTCCTTAAACTATATATTTTTCTAAATCCTTTGAATCAATTTTAAAAATTTCTCCATTTCCAATATCTTTTAGAATTATTAAATTTATCTTGTTTCCAAAATTTTTCTTATCACTAGATATCCCCTCTAATATTTTTTCTTTTGAAAGAGTTGTTGTAGTCGGAAGAGAGAATTTTTCTAAGAGATTTTTTATTCTGTCAGCTGTTCCTTTTGGAGTTAGTCCTAACTTTTCAGAAATTTTTGTTATCTCACACATTCCTATACTTACACATTCTCCATGAGTATATGTTTCATAGTTATAATTTTTTTCAATAGAGTGACCAATAGTATGTCCAAAGTTTAAAATCATTCTATCTCCTCTATCAAATTCATCATTTTCAACCATAACTTTTTTAACCATACAGCAACCAAAAATTATCTCTTCAGCTCTTTCTAAAACTTCACTGTCATCTTTTATATTTTCAAAAAGTTCAAATAGTTTTTTATCTCTTATTAAGCCACATTTAATAGCCTCTCCAAGTCCATCATGAAGGTATCTTGTAGGCAAAGTTTTCAAAAGTTCTGGATCTATAAAAACTCCTTTTGGTTGGTAAAAACTTCCCACCATATTTTTTCCACTAGGCAGATCAACTGCAACTTTTCCACCGATACTACTATCAATTTGAGAAAGAAGTGACGTAGGCACTTGAATAAAATCTATCCCTCTTAAAAAAGTTGATGCAACAAATCCTCCAAGATCTCCTACAACTCCACCACCTAAAGTGATAATAAGATCTCCTCTTGTAATTTTATAAAGAGCTAAGTCATTATAAATTTTTTCCGCTTCATAAAGATTTTTGCTTTTTTCACCAGCAGGAATTATAATATCATAGACTAAAAAATTTTCTTTTCTAAGAGTTTTTGTAAGTCTATCAAGATAAAGTTTTCCAACATTTTCATCAGTTATAATGACGATTTTGTTGTATTCTTTTATCTTTTTTATTTTTTTACCAACCTCTTCTAAAATTCCTCTTTTAATCTCTATCTTATATGATCTTTCTTTCAAATCTATAAATATTTCTTTTTCTCTATTCATAATTTTCTCCTAAAAATTAAACCGAAATATCTCTAGCTCCATTTTCAATATCCTTTAGATACCCTTTAATTTTATTCTTAAACTCCTCATTTGGCATTTTTTCTAAAGCATCAAGTATTGCTTTATTTCCAACCTCTCTTAAATGCTCGTCTGCATAATCAAGTAAAAATTCTTTTAAAGTCATAAGTGCATTTGCTTCACACATAACATTTATTTTTCCACTTTTTGCAATCTCCATAAATCTATCTCCAGTACGTCCAGATCTATAACAAGCAGTACAATAGCTAGGAATATAACCTGATTTTATTAAACTTTCAAGCATTTCCAATGGTGAACGATGATCTCCAACTTCAAATTGAGCTGTATTTTCACTAGCTTCTGAATATCCTCCAACTCCTGTGCAAGAACCTGTACTTACTTGAGAAATTCCAAGTTCGATAACACTATCTCTAAAACCTGCTTCCTCTCTTGTAGATAAAATCATTCCTGTGTAAGGTACAGCAAGTCTTAGTACTGCAACTATTTTTTTAAATTTCTCATCGTCTACAAGATGTGGATATTCTTTTAAAGTTACGTTGCTTGCTGCTCTAAGTCTTGGGACAGAGATTGTGTGAGGTCCAACTCCAGTTACTCTTTCAAGTTGATTAGCATACATTATCATTGCCACAGTTTCATAAGTTGAATCATAAAGTCCGTATAAAACTCCAATTCCTACATCATCAATTCCAGCTTCTCTTGCTCTGAACATTGCTGTTGTATGATAATAATAATCTTTTTTAGGTCCACTTAAGTGCATTTTTTCGTAAGTAGGTTTGTGGAAACTTTCTTGGAAAAGTGTATAAGTTCCAATCTCTGCTTCTTTTAATCTTTTATAATCTTCAACTGTTGTAGCAGCAATATTTATGTTTATTCTTCTTATGTTTCCGTTTTCAAATTTTATAGAATAAATATCTTTTATACATTGAATAATATAATCAAGAGAACAGTTAATTGGATCTTCTCCAGCCTCTAAAACTATTCTTTTGTGCCCTAATTTTTCCAAAGCTTTTACTTCATTGATTAATTCTTCTCTTGTTAATTTTTTTCTATTAAGATTGTCATTACAATGTTGATATCCACAGTAGTGACAGTTATTTACACAATAGTTACTTACATAAAGTGGTGCAAACATAACTATTCTTTTCCCATAGATTTTTTCTTTTATAAGTTTTGCTATCTTAAACATCTCATCTAAAAGATTTTTATCTTCTATATTTAAAAGTATAGCTGATTCAAGAGGAGTTATTCCCTCTGCAAGTTTTGCTTTTTCAAAAATTCTTCTTATCTCTTTTTCATCTTTTGATTTTTCTTTTGCCTCAGCTAAAATAGAATTTATTTTTTCTTCTGCTAAAAAGCTAATATCATATTTTTCTTCTCTCATTCCTTTTCCTCTTTTAATTATGTTAAATTTTATTAGTAATATTTTTAAATGCTTTTTCTGCTACCTCTAAAGTTTTTGCTATATCTTCATCAGTTAATGCAAGTGATATAAAATGTGCCTCAAATTGTGATGGTGGAATAACAATTCCATTGTCTAGCATTGTATTAAAGTAAGTTGCAAAATTTTCTGTGTTTGATGATAATGCATCTTCAAGATTTTTAACTTCATCTCTTTCAGTAAAGAATATTGTATAAAGTGAGCCAAGTCTATTGATACAAACTGGCACATTATATTTTTTAGCTAATTTTTCTAGATTTTCAGTTATATATTTTGTTTTATTTTCAAGTTCTTTGTAGATAGTTTCTTTATTATTATAAAGATAGCTTACTGTTTCAAGTCCAGCTCTTACAGAGATTGGATTTCCTGATAAAGTTCCTGCGTGATATACTCTTCCGATTGGTGCTACAAGATTCATTATCTCTTCTTTTCCACCAAAAGCTCCAACAGGATATCCACCACCGATTATTTTTCCAAGAGTTGTCATATCTGGAGTGATACCAAAATATTCTTGAGCCCCTCCAAGTGATAATCTAAATCCAGAGATAACCTCGTCAAAAATTAAAACTGTAGAAGTCGCTGTACAAATCTCTCTTACAAATTTTAAAAATTCTACATCTGGAGAAATAACTCCCATATTTGCTGGAACTGGCTCCATTATAAGACAAGCGATATTATTTTTTTCTAAGACTTCTTTTATTTTTTCTCTATCCCCAAATGGAACTGTTAAAGTATCTTTTAAAACTCCCTCAGTAATTCCGTTACTATCTTGATAACCATCTGTTAAAAGTCCTGAACCAGATTTTACAAGAAGTGCGTCAGAATGTCCGTGATAACAACCTTCAAATTTTAAAATTTTATTTCTACCAGTGTAAGCTCTCGCAAGTCTTACAGCTGACATTGTTGCTTCAGTTCCAGAAGTTGTAAGTCTTACTTTATCCATTGATGGACAACATTTTGTGATAAGTTCTGCAAGCTCCACTTCTAATTTTGTAGGAAGTCCATATGAACTACCATTTTCTACCTCTTCCCTTACACCTTCAATTACATTTTTAAAATTATGTCCTAAAATCATTGGTCCCCAAGAACAGATATAATCAATATATTCATTTCCATCTTCGTCCCAAAGTTTTGACCCTTTAGCTTTTTTTACAAAAATAGGAGCCTCTCTGTGAACAGATTTAAAAGCTCTTACTGGACTATTTACTCCACCAGGAATAAATTTTACTGCTTTATCATATATCTCTTTTGAATTTTTATAACTCATATTATTTTGACTTTTATATTTTTAATTGATAGATAATTTTTTTATTATAGTTTAAAAATTATGTAATTTATGTAAGAAATTTAGATTTAGCAAGTGATGTTGAACGCTAAAAATCACAACTGTTTGAGCAAAGCGAGTTTTGTGATTTTAGTGAAACGAACTTAGTCTAAATCAGATTTCTGGAATATGGAATAATTTTTAAAACTAATTAACAAAAGTCAACCCTCCTTATAAATAATATTTAAAAAATTTATCTTTCTGATATTATATCACATTAAACCAATTTTTTTAATATTTCCTTTCTTTTTATAAAATTATTTAACCATTTTTAAAATTTAACAGTCTAAAAAATCGAATGAAAAAATTTAGGAGGTTTTTAATGTTTGGAATAGATTATAAAGTGATAGTGTCAGATATAAATTATGGAGGGCATATGGGAAATGAAAGAGCCCTTATAATTTTTCAACAATGTAGAATGGATTGGTTAAACTCTTTAGGTTTTGACGAAATAAATATTGGAGAAAACAAAGGGATTATCCAGCTTGAATCTCATGTTTATTATTTAAAAGAGGTAAAACTTGGAGAAAATTTAAAATGTTTTGTTAAAAATATAGATTTTTCAAAAACTACCTTTGAAACTTTTTATGAAGTTTTAAATGAAAATGACGAAATAGTTTTAAAAGGAAGTACAAAACATATGGCATTTGATTACCAAAGAAAAAGACCATCAAGATTACCAAAAGAGTTTTTAGAAAAATTAGAAAATATTAAAACAGAAGAAAATTAATTTTTGAGGTGAATATTTTGGAAAAAAATCTAATAATATCAAAATTAAAATCAGAGATAGGAAAAAAAGTCATCGGTCAAGAAAATATGATTGATAAAATTTTAATTGGAATTTTGACAGAGGGACATATTTTACTTGAAGGGTTACCAGGACTTGCAAAATCTCTTACAGTAAATACAATAGCTGAAACTTTAGGGCTTAAATTTTCAAGAATCCAATTTACTCCAGATTTACTTCCAAGTGATATAATTGGAACTGAGATTTATAATGAAAAAACTGGGGAGTTTTATACTAAGAAAGGTCCTATATTTGCAAATATAATTTTAGCTGACGAGATAAACAGAGCTCCTGCAAAAGTTCAATCTGCACTTTTAGAGGCAATGCAAGAACGACAAGTTACAATCTCAAATGAAACTTTTCCTCTTGAAAGACCGTTTATAGTTCTTGCAACTCAAAACCCTATTGAACAAAATGGAACTTATCCACTTCCTGAAGCTCAACAAGACAGATTCCTTATGAAAGTAAAAGTTGATTATCCTACAAAAGAGGAAGAGAAAAAGTTTTTAGAATTAATTACTGGAGAAAATGATTTTGAAAATATAGAAATCACTAAAATTTTAACAAAAGAAAATCTTGATGAATTAAAATCTCAAGTAAAAAAAGTATATATTGATGAAAAACTTAAAGAATATATTTTAAATATTATTTTTAAAACTAGAGAGAAGTCTAATGACATTCTTTGTGGAGCATCTCCTCGTGCAAGTATTGCTCTTGTAAAAGCATCAAAAGCTAATGCTTTTATAGAAGGTAGAGATTTTGTAATGCCTGAAGATATTAAAAAAGTAATTTATGATGTATTACGTCATAGAATTATTTTATCTTATGAGGCTGTGGCTGACGAAAAAACAGTTGATGAAATTATAATGGAAGTAATGGAATCGGTAGAACTTCCATAATCTAGAGGTTTATTATGACAAAAGAGGAACTTTTAAGAAAAATTAAAAAAATAAACATAAGGACAAAAGCTGTGGCTGATGAATTTTTTGTTGGGAATTATTGTTCTATCTTTAAAGGAAATGGAATGGAATTTTCTGATGTAAGACCTTATGAAATCGGCGATGATGTAAAAAGAATTGATTGGAAAATTACAGCAAGACAAAGAAGAACATATATAAAACAATATGAGGAAGAGAGAGAACTTTCTATATTTTTAGTTGTAGATATATCCCTGTCAAATAATTTCCAATCAAAGGAAGATTTGATAGCTCAAATTACATCTTCTCTTGCATATAGTGGCTGTGAAAATGGAGATAATGTCGGTTTAATTCTTTTTAGTGACAAAGTAGAAAAATTTATTCCACCACAAAAAAATAGAAATCAAATTTTAAGGATCATTGAGGCGATACTTACTACAAAAGCCAGTGGAGTTGGCACTAATATTTCTGTGGCTTTAGATTTTCTTGGAAAAATTCAAAAAAGGCATTCAATAGTTTTCTTGATTTCTGATTTTTTAGATGAAAATTATACTCACTCTCTAAAAATTACCCAAAGACAACATACTTTGATACCTATAAGGATTTTAGATAAAAGATTTGAAAGTTTGCCAAAGGGATTTCTTTTTAATCTTTTGGATTCCGAATCTGGAGAGGTTGTAACTGTTGGAAATTTTAAAAACAATATGAATTTTCAAGAGGATAATGATATAAAAACTTTAGATATTTACACAGATGATGATTATGCAAAAGTTCTGGCTAAATTTTTTAAAAGAGGAGGGGCAGTATGACAAAACCAATCTATATCGGAGATAAAATCAATTTAAAAATAGAAAACCTTTCTCAAAATGAGATTAGCCAAGCTTTTAAAGATTTTCACATTGATAAAGTGCAAAATGAAAAAATATCTTTTAGAACTTTCAAAACTGGTGAAAATATAATTGATTTAGGAGAAAATCAAATAAATCTAATTGTTACATCGACTATCACACCAGATGATAAAAATATCTATCCTAATCTTTCAGATATTAGTGATACAAAGGTAATTAATCCAAATTTTCCTTTTGGATTTTTTATTGGAACTAGTATATTTATAATATCTTTAATTGGAATTATAAAAAATCTAATCCATAGAAAAAAACTTGCTAAAACTTTAGATCCAAAAGAAAAATGTAGAAGTATTTTAAATAGTTTAAGCAATGATAATTTTCCTTTTGAGATTAGTTTTGCTCTTAGAGAATATATAGATAAAATTTATAAAACATCTTTTTTATCAGGAGTTTATGTAGAAATTAATAATATTGATAAAGATGATATAGATTTTTTTAAATCTTTAGATTATTATAAATTTTCAAAAAACAGTTCTTATGATAGAAAAATTTTAAAAGAGAGAGCTTGGGAAATTTTTAATAAATTAGAAGAGGGGGATAAAAATGTTTAAATTTAATGATCCATATTTTTTTATTCTCATTCCTTTTATTATATATCTATTTTTTAAAAAGGAAAAATCAAAGGGAATAAAAGTTCCAAGTATCCAAGGAATAAAAAAATATTCTCTAAACTCTAAAAGATATCTGATTGGAAAATATTTCATACTGATTTCTTGTATCTTAATGGTTATTGGACTTGCTCGTCCTCAAAGAATAAGTGACAAGAAAATAAAAAAAGACGGTATAGATATAGTGGTGGTTTTGGATTTGTCAAAATCTATGTTGCAGGAGGATTTTAATCCCAATAGACTTGAAAAATCAAAAGAATTGCTTTCAAAATTTATCTCTCAAAGGGTTAACGATAGAATGGGACTTGTGATTTTTGGTGGTGACGCCTATACAAAAATCCCTTTGACTTTTGATAATTCAATGTTAAGAGAGGTTGTTGAAAAAATAAAAGTAAACGATATCACCAGCAATAATCGAACTGCTATCGGAATGGGAGTTGGAGTGGCTATCAACCGTCTAAAAGAATCAGAGTCAAAATCAAAGGTTATAATTCTTATGACTGACGGAGAAAATAACTATGGAGAGCTTTCACCAATTGACGCTACAAAACTTGCAAAAGAGCTTGGAATAAAAATTTATACAATAGGAATTGGAGCTTATGAAAGAAATGTTCCGTCATTCTTCGGAGTTATGAGAAAAGTCAAAAATAATGAGCTTGATGAAAATCTTTTGACAAAAATGGCTGAAGAGACCAACGGAAAATATTTTAGAGCCAGTGATGAAAAATCCTTTGAAGAGATTTTCTCTGAAATAAATAAACTTGAAAAAACTGAGATAGAAAAACAAGACTTTGTACAAAAAGAAGAACTTTATATGAGTTTTGTAAAAGCCTCACTTATTTTTCTATTAATCGGTTTGTTTTTTGAATTTTTACTATTTATAAGATTACCATAATCGAAAGGAGATAAAATGGAATTTGGAAATCTTGAAAATCTGATATATTTTATTTTTCCTGTTCTTTCTCTTATTCTTTTGATTATGGGATATGAGAAAAAGAAAAAAGGTTTAAAATTTTTAAATATATCA
>OGRS01000858.1_pt1 | contig 23543 bp, 18 predicted proteins | sample 1553561 | NCBI WGS metagenome assembly OGRS01 (sample SAMEA2580103, study PRJEB22360) | human gut metagenome | biome: human gut; feature: human-associated habitat; material: faeces | place: Denmark | collected 2008/2010
CTTTCAGCACTTCTATCATATCTTTGACTTTTAACGGCTCTCTTTCCTTTGTCAAGCCTCTGAAATTTTCCGGTTTGTCATATTCGCTGACTCCAATACATACCAACACAATTCCAATTGCTGCCAACAGTAGACACACCTTGCATGCTGCACTTAAAAACTCTTGGTTATATGTACCACCAAATTTCGGTAGCATTACGACATTCAACACAATTGTCAATACCATCGGAACCATATAATTCAATGCTGTCACCCACACCCCGAGCGTTGGACGCTGCCTCGGATCGTTAGTCATCAGCGGTGGAATCGTCTGAGCTGTCATATTCACAATTGTATAACCAATCACATAGATAACATAAAACAATACAAACGCCACTGTTCCAAGACCTTTTCCTGCTGCCCAGTCATACATACACAACAGAGCAACTGCTTCAATTGCAAATCCGGCAACCAACAAAATCCGGATTTTTCCATATTTTGTATTTACCTTATCATATAAAAATGCTAACATCGGATCTGTCACACCGTCCAAGATACGCGTTCCCGTCAGGATCACACCGATCACAGCCGTTCCGATCCCGAATCCGATACTTGCCGCATAGCTCGCCATTCCGATCAATGAATACACGCTCATTCCTACAAATGCATTACATGCATACAAAATAATCTGCCACAATTTTGCCCGACGGTACTGTACGCCGTCGATTTCACTCGCACTTAATTTTTTGCCCATGATTTTCATTCTCCTTTTTGTTTTTTCCCTTTTGTATTACGGTATTCACTCGGCGACATGCCCTCTGCTTTCTGAAAACAGGTATAAAAATAACTCCGGCTTCCAAATGCGAGACTGTCCCCGATCTTCTGTATACTTTCGTCACTGCTTGTGAGCATCACCTTTGCCTGTTCGATTTTTTCATGTAAAATATATTCTTTTACACTGACGCCCATTTCTTTTTTAAACTTATGTGAAAAATAATATTCCGCTGGTTTTTCATCCAACATTTTGGAATAATACAGGACCGCATCGCACATAACATCACCTACATTATATACACCTTCTGTCAGTCCCTCTTTTTTCAAGTTCTCAACAGCTACGTCTGTAGGGCATAATAATAAAGTGGAGATTCTATCTGTCAAAATTCGGTTTTGTTCTTCTGGCATGCGCATATTAAAAGAACGCAACCCCGCTTCTACATGAATAATTGGAATATGAATTTTAGAGGCAGCAAGTGCTCCTGCAAGTGTTGAATTTGTGTCACCATATACCAGCAAATAATCCGGCTCTTCTTTCAACAAAATTTCTTCGATTCCAACCATCATCTCCGCCGTTTGTTTTGCATGCGTTCCGGAGCCAACACCAAGGTTAATATCTGGTTTTGGAATATGCAGTTCTTCAAAAAACACCTCTGACATATTATTATCATAATGTTGACCTGTATGAACCAATATTTCAGTATGTTTTTCTCGAATCACACGAGATACTGCAGCCGCTTTTACAAACTGCGGTCTCGCTCCTACAATTGTAACTATTTTCATGTTCATTTCTCCTATAATACTTCGATATTTTCTCTATCTTCAATGTTTTTCATAACATTCTTTGTATCAAAGATTGCAGCTGCATTTTTCTGAATCATATCATAATCTACATTTGTATGTGCAGCAGTAATCATAATTAAATCATATGAAGCAATGATTTCCGGGCTAATTTCTTTTAATCCTTGATGTTTTTCACCTTTATATTTATATTCTGAAATCCATGGATCATAGAATTCTACATTCGCCATCTCGCGTTTCAATACCTCAATTACACGAAGTGCAGGACTTTCACGATAATCATCGATATCCTGTTTGTAAGCGACACCTACTACAAGTACTTTTGCTCCATTCATTGCTTTTGCATGACGGTTCAAAATTTTGCTTGCTCTTTCTACACAGTATTCGGGCATCTGATCATTGATCATCATAGAGCTCTCAATCATAGATGTATGGAATCCGTATTCTCTTGCTTTCCATGACAAATAATATGGATCTAATGGAATACAGTGTCCACCAAGTCCTGGACCTGGATAAAATGCCTGGAATCCATATGGTTTTGTCTTCGCAGCATCCACTACTTCCCACATGCTGATTCCTAATTTATTGCAAAGCATTGTCAATTCATTTACCAATCCGATATTGATGTTTCTGTATGTGTTTTCTAAGATTTTTTCCATTTCAGCAATTGCAGGTGAAGATACTTCGTAAACATCGCCTTCCAATACTGCTCTGTACATTGTTGCAATTACTTCTGTAGCATCTTTTCCGATTGCTCCAACTACTTTTGGCGTATTTTTTGTTTTGTAAATCAAGTTACCTGGATCAACACGTTCCGGTGAAAATCCTAAATAGAAATCTTCTCCACATTTTAATCCTGAACCTTCCTCCAAGATAGGTTTAATCAATTCTTCCGTTGTTCCCGGATATGTTGTAGACTCTAATACTACCATAGTACCTTTTGTCAAATATTTTGAAATTGCTTCTGTAGAAGATTTTACATAGCTGATATCCGGCTGCTGATGTGCATCTAATGGTGTCGGTACACAAATAGCAACAAAATCAACATCTTTTACAAAGCTAAAATCTGTTGTTGCTGTAAGCATCTTATTCTCTACTAGCTCTTTCAGATCGCTGTCCACAACATCTCCAATGTAGTTATGACCCTCGTTTACCAGGTTTACTTTTTCATCCTGCACATCAAACCCGATTGTCTTAAATCCAGCTTTTGCCTTTTCTACTGCAAGCGGTAAACCTACATACCCTAATCCTACTACACCTACTACAATTGATTTTTCCTCGATTTTTTTTAATAACTGCTGTTTCATTTTTATTTCCTCCTAATAGTTATTCTTACCACTTAAATCTTTTTCAACTTGATAAGCTCTTGCTTTCCAAGTGTTTTTCTCTAATGTATTACAAATATTATTTTCCATTTTTTCAAGAGTTTGTTTATTGTCGTTTATCTCTTTTAATAGATTTCTTAAATCCTCTTCACTATATGGCACTTCCCACCCAACTGCATTTTCTCGTACAAACTCTCCTGCCGCTGTATTTTCAGTTGCAATAACTGGTTTTTTATGACCTAAATATTCGAAAAGTTTAATTGGCATTGCAAAACTTCTATATTCTTCACTTTCAAAGAACAATGAACAAATATCCGTTTCTGCATAATATTTCTCCAACTCTTCCCCTGATTTATGAATAATTTCCACTCTATCATTCAAGTAGCGGGAATAACCTGCTTTATATTCTTTCCACTCATTTTCTCTGCAACAAACAACTAACTTCACAAATGGTAATTCCTTTACAACTTTAAACAATTTTGTCAAATTATATAGTCCACTAATTCCACCAACATAAAAAATATTCAGTTTTTGATTTACCTTTTTCTTACAGTGTTCCTCTTCATTCAAAGTTCTCGCCTCACAACCTGGCGGTAATTCCTTGCATATAATTGGAATATCAACATATTTCTTCATTCTTTTGGAAGGAAGATACAATATATCCACATACCTTTTGTATTTTTTCAAGTCATAATAAAACATTGGCAATGTAACCATTCTTTTCCCAAATGAAACTCCCTGCTTATATAGTGGAAATTTCCAATAGACATCTCGATAAAAAAGCCCAATCTTAATTCCATATTTTTTACAAAATTTAAAAAAACCAAAATCTAAAAATGGATACTTGGGAATATGATTTTTTTCTGTCAGTAATGTTGGTGTTGTTGAATTCTCAGCATATAAAAATTCGTATTTAACCCCATTTCTAATATTTCGTTTTATTTTTTCAATCTGTGATTTTCTTTCTTTTCCATATCCCATTACATAGTCGACATGGTAGCCTATCTCTTCAAATGCTTTTATCATCATTTGTGGTCTGACACTTGACCCCGACTTGCTAGTCTTATCTATATAATTGGGAATATGAAAAATACATCTTTTTTCTTTCACTCTTTTTTCACTCTCACTTCTTCATATAATTTTTCCATTGTATCAACATTCTTTTCCCAATCATACAATTCCTCTACTCGTTTTCTTCCAGCTTTTCCCATGCATTCTCTTTTTTCTGTATCCATAATCAATTCTTGTAATTTCGATGCAATCGCCTTTTCATTTCCTATTGGAACAATATAACCATTCTCGCCATCTGCAACAACCTCTTTAAAACCGTCTGTATCTGTCACTACAACCGGAAGGCTCATAGCCATCGCTTCTACCACAGCCACTCCAAAGCTTTCTTTAAAGCTTGTTGCACAAAAAACATCAAATTGGGATAGCACGTGAGGTACATCTTTGTTTGGGATCTGACCTTTTAAGTATACCACATTCTCTAATGAAAGTTCTTGAATTAGTTTTTCTAGTTCTTCTTTTTGTGGTCCATCTCCATAGATTTCCACCTGCAATTGTTTACAAATTTCTTCGTATCCGTCTTTTACCAAATTTTCACTTAAAATCTTTACTGCCTTTATTAGCTCTGCAATTCCATACAAAGGTTTCAACGTTTTTATTGTTCCTATCAAAATCTTATGATTTTTCTTTTCTTTTTCTTCCGTGCAACCTTTAAATTTCTCTAAATCAACTCCAAATGGTGTAATCCCTATTTGTAATTTAGGCATTTTCAAAACGTCTCTAAGTTCGTTTGCCATACAATTGCTAGTAGATGCGATTTTCTTCGCATGAAAAACATTCTTTTTCAGAATACTTTTATTGACAAAACTTTTATTTGGAAAATCATATACGTCACTTCCCCATACCGACAATAATATTGGGCACAATTTGCTTTTTCTGGCCAATGTTCCATATCCACTTGCATAATGAACATTTATTATATCCGGCGAAATCTCTTTCTTCAGTTTTCGCAATTCTTTCGCATTCAAATAATATCCTACTCCACCCTTATATTTCAACTGGTGCTGATGTATATTTTTATTTATTTGATCCATCTTTGGCTCATGCCCTTTATTATATACCAAATAAACTTCATGTCCCCTACTCGCTAGTGCATTTATCCATTTGACAGTATGTATGCTGTTCGCAGCCGATAAAAAAAGTATCTTCATCATTTTTCTCCTACTACATTACTGAATATTTTTTCCAAACACGTTGTCAGATATTGATAATCATATTCTTTCTTCAGTTTTTTTGCATTCTCACGGACAGCTCTTCTTTCTTCCTCAGTAATGTCTACCAACTCTTTGATCCTTTTTGCATAATCTCTGCTAGATGCAAACTTTTCACTCTTTCCTAAATGATACTCATTTATCAAGTCATATTTCTGTGGAAAATTACAAACTATTGGATTCTCACTTGCAATATACTCAAAAAGTTTATTCCAACTACACCCATATTTCGTCAATCCGGTATTTTTCACATTGATAATATTTACATCTGCCTTACTCAATATATATGGTATATATTTTTTCTCAACCTTCCCCTTGAACACTACATTTAACTTTTCTTCGCAAGCAAATTTCTCCAGTTGCTCCTTTTCAGTCCCATCACCATATATCAAAAATTTAATATCGTCTCTATGCTTCTCTTTTAGAACCTTTGCAGCTTTTATTAATTGTCCCAAGTTATTTGCAAGGCGAATCGAACCCACATAAACTATTCTTTTATCATTTGACTCCAAATCTTCATCACAAATATGGTTGTTTCGTTTATTGTATTCAAACTCCTCTAAATCTACTCCATTGTTAATATGGTGTACTTTTCGTAAATCTATTGCTTTATCCCAGCCTTTATCTTTAATATACTCTTTGCCTCCTGGCATAGTAAAAATCAATCTGTCCGCCTTCTTATAAATCCACTTTTCCAACTGGTACAACACCTGAATAACCGGATTTTTTCTGGACATCCTTTTATACTCTACAATCGACTCCGGCCAAAGATCTCGGACTTCCACAACAACTGGAATTTTTTTCTTTCGACCAAACACCAACGCAAAAAATGCCACAAACAAATCCGGTGACGAAGTGTAGATTACATCGGGTTTTTCTTTTTTGAAAAAAAGCTTCATTGTTTTCCACATTTGAAACGGCAATTCAACCATATTCAGTATTCTTTGCAAACCATTCCCTTTGTAATCTCTGCTCTTCACAAACGTGTACTCAATTCCGTCCACTATCTCTTCTTTATAAAGCGATTTATCACGAATCATATTAATGTCCGTATTGTGTATCTTACTGGAAGTAAATATTTTTACTGTATGACCATTTTTCTGTAGATATTTCGAAAAATAATAATGTCTTACTAATCCTCCCATACTCGGTGGAATTGCATAATGATTAACAATCCATACATTCATGCGTGTCGTTCTCCTCTACTATTTTATCACCGCTATCACAGTGGCAAACATTGTTTTTATATCATCCCAAAAACTGAATTTTTCAATTGCTCTTAAATTATACTTCATCTTCTCCGGAAGTACCTGATGGATATATACCTCATCTGCATTCTCTGCCGACTCAAGCAATCGTTCCTCATCTTTATACTCTATACTTGCTCTTGAGGTTATTCCAGCCGGCATAAGCAGAGTTGCTTTCATCTCATCTGTATAATGTGCAACATATTTTTCTACTTCCGGTCTTGTCCCAACAAAAGACATCTCACCTTTTAACACATTAAAAAGCTGTGGCAACTCATCCAATCGACAACCTCTAAGCATCTTTCCCATACGAGTTACTCTGGAATCTCCCTTTGTTGTTACCTGTGTTCCGATCTTATCCGCATTATTTACCATTGTGCGGAATTTAAAGATACGAAACGGTTTTCCATATGTTGTCACTCTTACCTGACGAAACATCACCGGTCCCGGTGAATCTATTTTGATCAAAATACTCAGCAAAAATAATATCGGTGAAAGAATTACGACAAGCAGACTCGCAACTATGATATCAAAAATTCGTTTTGCCAGCAAACTTCCCTTATGGCATTGCAGTATTTCATAATATTTTTTTACTTGTTCCACTTGCATTTCTTTCGGAAGGTCATTCCACTTTCTCATGATCTACTTAATTCCTATTCTATACATTCTTTAAAATTTTGAATTACATAATCCACTTCTTCATCAGTCAATTTCGTATGAAGCGGCAAGGTGATTGCATTTTCAAACAAATCGCACGCATTCGGATAATCCGCCTGATCAAATCCCAGACTCTTATATGCTGTCAACATTGGCAACGGCTTATAATGTACATTCGTAGCGATTCCACGCTCTGCCATCTTTATAATAATGTCATTGCACTCCTGTCTTGTCTTTCCGTTCACTCGTACCAAATACAGATGTCCGCTTGAAACAAAATTTTCTCCATAATGCTGCAGCACAGTAATCGGAAGATCTTTTAAGCCCTCATTATATTTTTCAATAAGCGCCTTTCTTCTCTCCAAAATTCCCGGATATCTTTTCAACTGCACAAGTCCTAATGAAGCCATAATATCCGTCATGTTGCATTTAAAATAAGGCGCCACAATATCATATTCCCACGCGCCAAGCTGTGTTTTTGCCAACGCATCTTTAGACTGCCCATGCAGTGATAACAGCATAAACTGTTTATACAGCGCATCATTATCCACACCGTCTATATCTCTCCACACTAAAGCTCCACCTTCCGCTGTCGTAAGGTTCTTCACGGCATGAAAAGAAAAGCTTGTAAAATCAGCAATTTCTCCACAATGTTTTCCATCACGCATTGCGCCAAACGCATGTGCTGCATCTGCAACTACTGCAATACGTCCTAATTTTTCCTGCAGTTCGCTGCTCGCCTGAAACAAACTCTTCTTTCTCTCTATAATCTCATATATTTTTTCGTAATCGCAGATTACTCCGGCTATGTCGACCGGAATAATTGCTTTTGTTTTTTCTGTAATAGCTTCTTCTAACGCCTCATAATCCATCTCATACGAATCTTTCTGCGTATCTACCAAAACTAATTTTGCTCCCACATGACAGACAACACTAGCAGATGCAGTGTAGGTGTAGGCGCTTGTAATCACCTCATCTCCTGGTCCTATTCCCAGAACACGCAATGCCATCTCTGCACACGCTGTTGCAGAATTCAAGCACACCGCTTTGCTTGTATTGCAAAACTTTGCAATGTTCTGCTCAAACAACTTTGTTTTGGGACCGGTTGTAATCCATCCGCTTTTCAGTGTATCGACTACTTCTTCGATCTCTTCCTCCGTGATATCCGGTGGTGAAAATAATATATTCATTTTACTCATAACTACTCCTCCATGACTGGTCCTTCATGACTCGCTCTTCCAAGCTTGTAAAATTCCTGATAGATTGCAGAATCACGTTCTTTATCTTCTTCTCTGATATGATATGTCGGCACAATACCAGAAACAATTTCTTTTACATCAAACCGTTCATCAATTGCTGCCTGCTCTAACTTTCTCAATTCACTCAAGAAATGAACCTCGTCAAATTCCAATGGCTTTCCTATATATATTAATTCGTTTTCTGTTTTTTGTAAACCTTCTTCTTTTGTCAGAAGCTCTTCGTACAATTTTTCTCCTGGGCGAAGTCCTGTATATTTAATTTCCATGTCTACACCTAAAGTATAACCAGAAAGACGGATCAAATTCTTTGCAAGATCCGCAATCTTAACCGGCTCTCCCATATCCAGCACAAAGATTTCTCCACCTTTCGCATATGCCCCTGCCTGAAGCACAAGTGAAACAGCCTCTGGAATTGTCATAAAATAACGAATGATATCTGGATGAGTGACCGTCACCGGTCCGCCAGCTGCCATCTGCTTTTTAAACAGTGGAATTACACTTCCATTACTTCCAAGCACGTTTCCAAATCGAACCGCTACAAACTCTGTATTAGAATATCTACTAAATGTCTGAATAATCATCTCACACATTCTCTTAGATGCGCCCATGATATTTGTCGGATTTACAGCTTTATCTGTAGAAATTAAAACAAATTTCTTCACACCATACTTGTCCGCCGCACGTGCTGTCTTATAAGTTCCAAATACATTGTTTTTAATCGCTTCATTTGGGCTGTCTTCCATAAGCGGTACATGCTTATGCGCTGCTGCATGATATACAATATCCGGCCGGTATAATTCCATAACACTCTCGATACGCTTTGTATTTCTTACAGAACCAATCAATGTCTCTAAATGCAGCATCGGATATTTCTTTTTCAATTCCTGTCGAATATCATATGCATTATTTTCATAGATATCAAATATAATCAAACATTTCGGATTATATTTTGCCACCTGTCGGCAAAGTTCGCTTCCGATAGAGCCACCGCCACCTGTAACAAGAACTGTTTTTCCTTTTACATATCCAAGAACACTGTCTAAATCAATATCAATTGCATCTCTTCCAAGCAGATCCTCAATCGAAACTTCACGAAGTTTTGAAACGCTGACTTCTTCTGTAATAAACTGATACATTCCCGGAAGCACTTTCAATTTACATTCTGTCTGATTGCAAATTCTCAAAATGTCTCTTGTGACTTTTGTCCCTGCTGAAGGAATTGCCAATACAATTTCGTCCACGTTATATTCCTTGGCTTTCTCAATGATCGTATCTTTATTGCCCACAATCGGAACACCGTGTAGATATTTTCCTTTTTTTGATGGATTATCATCAATGACACATACAACCTTGCGGTTCAAATGTTTGCTGAATTTCAACTCATGAATAATCATGCTTCCAGCTTCTCCGGCTCCAATGACCATCGTATTTAAAATTCTTTCTTCCGGTCTGTTCAAACCGTGCATCACAATACGAAGCCCTCTATATGAAAATCTTGTGACAGTTGTTGTCATCAATAGCAAGAAGAAATAAAAGATATAGTAACTTCTCGGCACTTTCAATACTAAGAACTGCATTCCCAATGCCTGAAATGCGGTCGACAAAATACAGGCTCCAAAAATAAGCGTAAATTCATGCACACTCGCAAATGACCATACACTCTTATATAGTTTCATCAAGATAAAGATCACAATTGTTGTGATAATGTTAATCAGCATATAACTCTTGATACTGTTAATATATTCCTGTGGTATCCAGCTATAGTGCAGCTCATGTCTGATAATCAAAGACAGATATGCATTCACAACAATGGTCAACACATCTACGATAAACAGCATAAACATTCTTGTTCTTGAGCTTCTCCAGTTTATTATATTTTTCATACTACTCCCTCTTTACAATTTTATTGCAAATTCTTACAATTTTTTTACATACTTTATTATAATATCAGATTTGGTGTGTTTATACAATATTTATCTTCTTAAGTTTTTCTATACAAAAACAGAGATGTAAAAATACATCTCCATTTTATCCTATATACTATAATTCTTTTATCAATCGAAGGATTTTATACCCATAATCTTCCGCTGTTGCCCAACCATATCCATTTGGGTTCTCTTTCTGCCCTAACCATTCTACATATTTTGCTGATCCTCGTTTTACCAAATGGAACCTTGGATCAACCTGTGTATTATTGAGTGGCTTTTCATTCGCATAGGCTTTTAAATGTTGTATCTGCGCCCTGACACCTTCTCTTACAGTTTTAAACGTTGCTCCTTGTGCACCGCCATCTAAAGCACCAATACCAGCGAAATTATACTGAGAAATCTGTACTGCTCCGCCAAATTTCAACCAGCCCGTTTCAACCATAGCTTGCATAAATGCGACTTCTACTTTGATACCTTCTGCCTTTGCTTCTTCTACATAGATTTGGCAAAACTCTTCAAGCGTCGAAGCATCTGACCCTTGATAAAAACTCGGATAAGATACTCCTTTACTTCTAAAATACGACGACAATTCCGCCGCGGTCACCGCACTAGTTCCTTCGATCAAGTAACCTTCTTGTTTGATTCCATTCTCATCAAAATAGTATTCTTTTCCTTCTATCGTCTGCCAGCCCGTTACTCTTATCCCCTCACTATTTAAATAATAGTAGGTACTTCCGAATGACAGCCAACCTGTATGCATATGACCATCCGGCATCATATAATAATAAGTACTTCCAAATGATAGCCATCCATTACTATATCTTGTTCCATCCGGCATAAAATAGTATTTCTTTCCGGCTATCGTCTGCCAGCCTGTTACACGCAACCCTTCATCATTCATATAATAATAGGTACTTCCAAATGATAACCAACCGGTATGCATATAGCCATCCGGCATCATATAATAATACCGACTCCCGAATGATAACCAACCGGTGTGCATATGACCATCTGACATAAAGTAATATTTCTTTCCGGCTATCGTCTGCCAGCCTGTTACATACTCTCCATTTTTATCAAAGTAATATTTCTTCCCATTTATTGTCTGCCAACCACTCTTTTTTATATTATCTTTCCTTACTCCATTTTGGTCAAAATAATATTCTTTTCCTTCTATTGTCTGCCAGCCCGTTACTCTTATCCCCTCACTATTCAAATAATAGTAGGTACTTCCAAACGATAGCCAACCGGTGTGCATATGGCCATCCGGCATCATATAATAATATCGACTCCCAAACGATAACCAGCCGGTGTGCATATGACCATCTGACATAAAGTAATATTTCTTTCCGGCTATTGTCTGCCATCCTGTTACCCGATATCCATTTCCATCGAAATAGTATGTTTCTCCTGAAATATTCATCCACTGGTTTACTACGTACTTCCCATTCGTTAGATATTTCCACTTATCCCCGACCTGAACCCACTGTCCTTTACTCAGTCCCAAGTACTTTGCGATTCCAGTTGCATCTGCAACACCGAGCTTCTTTAATCCTGCCTCAGTTTTCAAGAACTTGTTCACATCATTTGCATTGCTCAAGAAAGCATGTTCCACAATAATTCCCGGTATTCCAGCTTCTTTCGCACAGATTTGAACTGAATAATAATCTGAAATAGAACCATCTGGATATTTCTCATTGACAGTAGTATCTTTGCTGTAAATCGGTGTCGGACGTTTGTTTAAACCAACTACTGCCAGTTCATTTAATATTTTCTCTGCAAGTTCTTTTCCCTGCGTTGACAATTGCGGTTTCCAACTACTATTCGGGATAATAATTTCTGCACCATTTGCGCTGGCAGCTCCTGAATTCAAATGAAGACTTACATATATTTTTGCTCCTGCCTCTGCTGCTGCCTGTACTCTTTTCTCAATACAAGCTCCCGAAGTTCCCGTTTCCGGATAAGGACACGCTGCAGTTGTTCTTGTCATATAAACTTTCACACCATTATATGTCTCTAATTCTGCCTTTGCATACTTCGCTATTTTTAAAGTCAATTCTTGTTCTGTCAGACCTGACCCACTTGTCCCGCCATGTCTGTTATCATGTCCAGGATCCAGCGCCACGACAATCTCACCCGCTTTTTCTGCGCTTCTTATTCCCGCCACTGCTCCCATCTCTTCTGAAACGGCAGTTAACGCTGATGCAATATTATCCTGTGCCTCAGTTTCTCCATTTTCGTCAATCGTTACTATCGATGTCTCCACTGCATCTTCCGGATCCAACGGCTGCAATTCTTCAATCCCATCGTATGCTTTGTTCACTCCAAATTCTGCTTCTACATTTAAGTCAGTTAATAAAAAACATTGTTCTTGCTGATTTTCCTCAAATCTGATGTCTGTTACCTTATATGTGCTCTGCTCACTTTCATCCACATATTCTTTCGAGAACACATACAGATATCCAGACTGATTACTGCATGTCCATTCTTCTGTTGAACCATCTTCTTTTTGCACAGTAATCCGCATATTGCTTATCTGTTCTGTTCCATCTCCCCAAGACACAACAATGTTTTGTGTGTTCGGTGATTCCAAATAGGGACTTTCTACCAAAATATAATTCAATCTGTTTTCTGCTTTTACTGTATTGGCCGCGTCTGTTTCAGCTACTTCTGTTTCTTCTACCGCCGAACTATTGTCCATTGCCAATGATGTGCTCATCTGAAAATCAGAAAACACCATCACTGCAAGCAGAATAATTGCCACAAACCTTTTTCTTATGCTTTTCATCTTTTTTTCCTCTTCACTCTCACCTAATCATAGCTGATATATCCTTCCAAAACGGCATGTCCTGTATCAAGCGGATTTCCGTTTTCTGTAATTTTAACTCCATCACAATCATACGCCTCTGAGTATGTCCTAACAACACATTCTAGTACCTGTTCCGAACCGGTCGTCCCCATTCCTCTTAGATAATCACCAAATGCTGTATTAACATCTAAATCAATCTTCTCTTCGGAATCATTCACAGAAACACTTTGAACCTCACAAGTTTCAGATAATACAGATGCTTCTTTTAATTTGGCAACAATTACTTCCTGTAACTCTCCTGCCACAGTCACCTCATCTCTAGTAATTTCTCCTGTTGTTTCGTCTATATAATAGACTCCTAATTTCTGCTCTATTTTATCTGTGCCATTCTCTAATTCCTCTTCTGCATCATCTTTTACGCTCTCATTTTTCTCTGGTTCCTTTTCCGGCTGACTTGTCTCCCCTTTGCTACAACCAGAAAAAGCCAACATCACAGCAAATAGTACCACTACTATTTTTCTTTTCACTTTTTCACCTCCTAATTAATTACATTCAGTTCCAATTTACTATATCTTCCTACATTTTTCAACAAAAAAGCATAATATTGTCTTTTTTCTTCTATCTATAGAATTCCTCTGTTTCTCTTTTTTGAATATTTGCCCGAAACGGCATCGACTTATTTTCATTCATCGGCAAGCTTAGCCAGAACTGCTAAACTTGCCGACAATCAGACTCGGGGACTCCCCGAAATGAATTTTCTAAAACAACTTTTCCGGATACACACCGCCATCTACAAGCGCACGCACAGAAGCGACCACCGCCGCTTTATCCTCTTTGTAAGTCACTCCAAACCACTTGTCGTGTGAACGCAATACTTTTACATCTGCGCTTCCATCCGCCAATAAATCTCCAACAATTGTAGGTAAAAGGTATTCTGCTTTTAAGCTATTTTCTTCAACCTTTGATAAAAATTCTCGAAATCCCTTCTCAAGTACTTCAAAAAACTCGGGATGTAATCCCCACATATTCATAGAAACAGGAGAATGTACATCAACTTCTACCATTCCATCTTCCGTGCGAACAGCAGCTCCTTTTTCCGTCTTTTCAATATTGGAAGTCTCAACAATATCTGTCAGCATATGATTTTCATCCACTTTACAGATTCCTCTTGTCACTCCGCCATTTTCACTCAAAGTATTTCCCAGGACAAATCCAACCATACTCACCTGAAGTTTATCATTTCTTTCCTGCTCCTGAATCAGATGATTATACGCCTCCACATAAGCTTCTTTTCCGTAATAATCATCTGCATTAATTACTAAAAACGGTTCACTCACAACATCTTTACAGCAAAGAATTGCCTGACCGGTTCCCCAAGGTTTTGCTCTGTCAGCATATTTTCCTTTAAATTCTTCCGGAATATCCGAAATCTCTTGATATGCATAAGCGACCTCTACAACTTTTTCAATCCTGTTTCCAATCACTTCTTTAAAATCTTTTTCTAAATCCTTGCGGATAACAAATACAACCTTATCAAACCCAGCTTCCATAGCGTCATAGATAGAATAATCCATAATGATCTCGCCATTTGGTCCTACTGGTTCCAACTGTTTAATTCCTCCGCCAAAACGACTTCCAATACCTGCTGCCATAATTACTAACGTTGCTTTTGCCATCTTCTTCCTCCTGTTCGCTATTCGCCAAGCCCTTCTTCTACGATTCTCGCCATCTCTTGCATAGCTTTTTCTTCATCTTCACCTTCACAAATTAACTCAATCACATCACCTTTTTTTATACAAGCACCCAATACGCTCAACACACTCTTGGCATTGGCAGTTGTATTCTTGGAAAGAAATGTAATTTTACTTTGGAACTGCATTGCAGTCTTGCAAAACAGCCCGGCAGGTCTCAAATGAAGACCTGTTGGATTATTGATTGTCAATTTTCTTCGTACCATTCTCTTAGCTCCCCTCATTTTATTTTTTTGTCAAAATAACCTGTATCGTGGCGCCTCCGACAAAACTGCATCCTTCCGGAAGACTCGCTATTGTAACCGGAACATCATAGGTTCCTTCTTCACTGTAACTTTTCAAATCAATAGATGCCGCAATCTTCTCTGCAGACATATTTTCTAATGCTTCATCAAGTCCTTCAAACTGCAATTCTACATTTTGCTCCGGACCATATGAAAGTTCCATGCCTTCCGGCAAATTGTTTACCGCTATCGACCGTACCGGAATTGCAATATTTTTGATTCCTTCTTTTTCAACCAAAATATTTACCACTACGCTTCCCGCTGAACTGTCTGCCAAACTAATTCCATCTGGGAGATAATCTGTAATATTCACTACAACCTTTGTCGTCTCTGTAAGATTTTCCTGTTTGAGCGCACTGCTTGCAACCTCTATGTCATCTATCTTTTCCACGTCTTCGCGATTTCCCATAATCGTAATACGCTGAGGTTCGATCTGAAGTCCTGACACTGCATACCCGCTTTCAGTTCCAATCTCTGATTGGTCAAACTTCAACTCCACTTCCTTTGTCTCCAGCAAATGCACTTTAATATTCACACCACTGCTGTCCACATCGCTGGATAGCAAGCTTTTATCTATAACATTGTCCGCTGAATCATAATAGATCAGTTCATCCGCCTTTAAGGTTGTATCTTCCGACAACCCCGACACATCTACTCTCGCAACCACTTTACTGATTCTTCCAAGTGATGACTTTGGACCACTGATATCAATGGACTGTGGTTCTGCTTCCAGCTCACCTATCACATAACCACTTTGCAAATCTCCTGTCGCAATCGCCGTAACCGGAAATGTCTTATTTTCGATATTTTCTTTCACAATCTGAATATTTCTCGGATTAGGTAATGCCTCCTTGTAATCTCCTTCAAAACCTTCTATGGTAATTCTTACCGGAACAGAACCTGATTGCTCTTCTTTTAAATCTGCAACCGCCTTAATATCCTCCGTCTTGATTTTTTCCATAATCGAACGTTCTGCCTTCACTGTAACTGCAATCTGCTTTACATCATCCGCAATTTTAAAGGTCTGCCCATGCTCTGTTACCACCTCCGGGTTTGCGACTGTGATCTCCGGATAAAACGTCTTTGTGACAATCGGTCTCGAAATATTCATCACAATAAGCCACAAAAACGCTGAAAAAAGGAGTGCTATGAACTTTAGGACAAAATTATTTGTCAGTTTGTTTTTCATTCTTTCGCCTTCCTTTCCATATCATAAACCGTTTTTCTTCCAAAGATTTATTCTGTACATGGACAAGCTTCTCTCTTAGGAATTCCGGCTTCACATTCCGTGTAAGATGTCCTCCCATTGCTATAGACACATATCCAGTCTCCTCTGAAACTGTAATCACAAGCGCATCGCTCACTTCACTCATTCCTACCGCTGCTCTATGTCTCGTTCCAAGCTCTTTGCTAAGTCCCATATTATCAGACAACGGCAGATAACATGTTGCCGAAACAATTCGATTGCCTCTCACAATAACTGCTCCGTCATGAAGCGGTGTATTATGTTCGAAGATATTAATCAGCACCTGACTGGATACCAGACAGTCCAACTCAATACCTGTATTCTGATACTCTGTAAGCATAATCTCTTGCTCTACCACAATCAATGCTCCGGTCTTTACCTTTCCCATCTCATAACATGCCGTCACAAGTGCATCGATCGTCTTATCATCAAACCTTCCTGATTCTTTGCTTCGTTCAAACGGAACTACTGCAATCCAAAAATCTTTTTGCCCGAGACGCTCCAACGCTCTTCGCAGTTCCGGCTGAAACACGACAACTGCTGCTGTTGCCAGGACGCTGATGGAATTCGTTGCAATCCACAGAATTGTGTGCATCTTGAAGATAGCCGCGAGTAAAATAAAGACAAGCAGAACAATAATTCCCCGCAAAAGCATCCATGCTTTCGTATGTTTGATCCACACCATCAACTGATAAACCAAAAATGCAATAATAATAATCTCAACAACATCTGTCACCTGTATTTTCGGGAAATACAACTCTTTAAAATATATTTCAAAGAAATTCTGTAATTTCTGTCCCATTTTCTCACCTCCATCTCTTTCACATCTTTTTTACTAATGTTTTAATTCTTCTTCTAGTAATTCTTGAATCTCAAGTTCTTCTTGCAACGCTTTCGTAAGAAGCATCTCGTCGGTCTGGTTCTTCAGGATTTTTTCCTGCTTCAACTCATCCATCCGCGACGTCTCCTGACGTTCATTAATTCGTTTTACTGTTTTCTCAGGTGCAGTCACCGTCACTTTCGGAACTGCTTTTACATAATAAAAATACTCATCATCTTCAAATTGAAGATTCTCTGTTCTTGAGTAGTCGACCGCAAATGCAAAAAATTCTAACACAAGCGCCAATAAAATCGAAACAATTGTCCCAATAATGACCGCCACATACGGAACATCTACATGCATCGTGACTCTTCCGATCACCACTACGATCACATATACAAGTGCGCCTGAAACAATCGCAATCTTCCACGCATTATCAACTGATAATTTTCTCACACTATATACTACAAGTAAGCAGATCACAAATGCAATAATCGCAGTCCCCATCTCCTTATTGTTAAATAACTGTTGCGCAAAAGCGGTGAGTTGGGCAAACATCTCTGAATCCCCTGCTCCTTTTATCGTTGTCTCATACGCTTTTACATATGTAACCATATAACACGCAATCGTTCCAAATGCAATCGGAACTGCACATAAAGGTCCTCCTGTCAATCCGTATACAATCGGTATCAGCATCGGTATCTTCAGTGTGAACGCAATCGGCATCAACAATAGAACAATCGCCTTATCCGGCGTAAATCGGAAATACAAAATAAACATGATTAAAAAAATCACTGCTGCCACCGCAGCCACACCCACGGACAACGCATAAAACTGTACAACTGTAAGTGCCACAGCCACTACCACTGTCGCTGTAATCGGCAAAAATGTGCAAATCACTGCAAGACCAAGTGTGACCATCGGATTCGCTGAAATCTTCATAAACCCAATGTTACTGCTGATAAACATAAAAGTTGCCAACGCTAAAATAAACTGAACTCCTTTATCCACAATTTTAGAATATCTCGCATATAGTCTCAGTATAGTCTCTCTTACCTCAATCAAACGATCCATCTACATATTCTCCTTCTCGTAAAGCTTGTTTAACACTAACAGATTATGGCTATATTTTTTCACGCGAGTTCTGGCTTCACTATGCTTTTTCTGATAAAACCGCCCGCTCGCTATCCAATATGCGACTAACACAATCACATAGATTATCAAAATCACTGCTACTAAAATAATTGCTTTTACCAACGTCAGTTCTTCTAAAACCTGATCCATATATGCAATTCCAATCAGTCCGGCAACCATCGCATATCCGATTGTCGTCCAGATCATTGTCGCCAGCCTATGAAAGCTCACATAATCTTTCTTATAGTAAGAACTCACCTTAAAATCTTCTTTTCCTTCTTTTTGTTCGTAGGAAGCAAGCTGCACCATAAGTTTTACTCGTTCTTCATTCAACATAAACGTCACCTCTAAACTTGTTTTCCCCTCAAGACATTAGTTTCAGTATAGCATTATTCAGTATCCTTGTCCAATACTTATAGTCAAAAAACACACTTTTTGAACACCTCTGCTTTTCAATTCCTCTGCCACTGTATCAATTGTGCTTCCTGTCGTATAAATATCGTCAATGACCAACACCGTTTTGTAGTTCTTCCATTGACCTGTAACTGAAAATGCGTGCTTCAAATTTTGTTTTCGTTCCTTATCGTTCAGTTCTTTTTGCGGTCTCGTGTATCTGCTGCGTATTACAGATCTGCTGTCAACCGGAATTCCCATCATCTCTCCAAGATGCTTTGCTACAATCTCCGCCTGATTATATCCACGAAATCTCTTTTTCTTACGATGCAGCGGAATCGGAACAATCACCTCTATCTCCCACTCCCGTATCAGTCTGCCATAGATTCGAATCATCTCTTTCGCATAAAACTCTCCGTAAATACGTCTGTTTTTATATTTGAACTGATATATCGACATACTGACCGGCATCTTGTGTATCCAGATACTTCTTCCTTGATCATATGCATGCACATTTTTCTGACAGTCATAACAATATTCTTGTTCAGCATAGCGAACCGGTTTCCCACACTTTTTGCATCTCGGCTCCGTTATATAAACTACCTTTTCTGCACAATCCTTGCACAATTCCTTGTCGCTGACTTTTCCACAAAAGCAGCATGTTTTCGGATAAATTATCCCCAAAATCTTTTTCCAAATGTTCATTATTTTACGGACTCTTGACACATCTCCTGGTTATCGTCTAAAAATCCTGTATGCATTCCGCCAGACTTGTATATCTGTTCTGCTCATTTGCATTTCGAATCATCTCTTGAAATGTCACATCGCTTCCAACAAGTGTTACACATTTTTTAGCTCTCGTCACCGCCGTATAGATCAAATTTCGGTGATAAAGCTGCCTTGGTCCCTGCAGAAGCGGAATCACAACCGCAGGGTACTCACTTCCCTGCGATTTATGTATGGTGATAGCATATGCCAACTCCAACTCGTCTAATAACTGGAATGGATAATTTACTTTCTTTTTTTCCTCATATTCGACTTCTACCGTCTCCGTATAAGAATTAATTGATGTAATTCTTCCGATATCTCCATTGAATACGCCGATTCCTTTATCTACGACAAGACCGTATTTCGTTGCAATCTCCCATTCCAGCTGATAATTATTTTTTATCTGCATTACTTTGTCACCAACACGAAAAAGCTTATCTCCATATTCTTTTTCTTCTTTACTTTTATCGGGCGGATTCAGATACTGCTGCAAAATCGTATTCAGCCGTTCCACACCCAAAAGCCCTTTCCGCATCGGAGTTAAAACCTGTATATCAAACGGATCTGCCCCCACATATTTCGGTAATTTCTTTTGAATCAGCGCAATCACAACACTGATGATCGTGTTGGCATCCTGTCTTTTTAAAAAGAAAAAGTCTCTGCTCTTATTATCTAAAACGACCTCTTCACCACGATTGATCTTATGAGCATTCACCACAATGTCACTTTGTTCTGCCTGACGGAAAATCTTTGTCAATGTAATAACAGGAAAACATTCTGATTTGATCAAATCTTTCAAAACACTTCCCGCCCCTACAGAAGGAAGCTGATCCTGGTCTCCCACAAGAATCAGTCTTGTCCCTACCATAACCGCATTAAGCAGCACATGCATCAACGGCAGATCCACCATCGACATCTCATCGATAATGATAACATCTGTCTCCAGCGGATTCTCTTGATTTCTCGCAAATTCCATACGATTATCGTCATTTCCTGGCGCGTATGCCAATTCCAGCATCCGGTGAATTGTCCTCGCCTCGCACCCGGTCGCCTCCGTCATACGTTTTGCAGCTCGTCCCGTCGGTGCCGCCAGAAAAATATCCATACCTTCACTCTCAAAAAAATGAATCATCGCATTGATTGTTGTTGTCTTTCCGGTTCCAGGTCCTCCTGTCAGAACCAGCACTCCATTCCTCACAGCTTCTTTCACTGCCGTCCGCTGAAGTTCGTCCAATGAAAGTTCTGCATCTTCCTCAATTTGCCGGAGTCTCTTTTCAATCGCATCCTCCGCAATATCGTAAGAAACATTCAAATCGTGAAGCATCTTTGCCGTATTTAACTCTAAATAATAGTAGTGCGCCGGATACACCCGGATTCCATCTTCTTTCTCTTTTAGAACAACTTTCTTTTCCATCGCTAAGTCCATGAGATACTTCTGTATATCACAGATCTCGACTTCCAAAAGCTGCATCGTTCGCCTGAGCAGCTCTTCCTGTGGAAGATAGACATGTCCGTCTGTCACACTCTGCAGCAGCACATAAAAAATCCCACTTCGTATCCTGAAATCGGAATCTGTATGAATTCCTACTTTCGATGCAATCTCGTCTGCTGTTTTAAAACCAACGCCCTGAACATGGTCTGCAATCTGATACGGATTCTCCTCCATCACACGATAAACACTCTGACCATAATGCTCATAGATTTTGGCTGACAAAGCAAGCGATATCCCATATTTTTGAAGATAAATCATTGCTTTTCGCATATCCTTCTTCTCTTCCACCTGCTCTGAAATCTCACGTGCTTTCCGTTCACTGATTCCTTTTACTTCCGCAAGACGCTCTGGTTCTTCTTCAATAATACGAAATGTATCGTCTTTAAATTTGCGTACAATTCTCCCTGCAAGCGCAGCTCCAAGCCCCTTGATCGCACCAGATCCCAAATATCGTTCAATTGATATCAAATCCTCTGGCTCTTTCACTTCATGTGAAATCACTTGCAGCTGCATGCCATACACATTGTGATTCGTATATTCCCCGGACACTTCCAGCATCTCACCCTCACTAATATAGGGAAAAGTCCCGACACATGTAAGCTCTCCATCTTTATTTGTTAAATGAAACACCGTATAGCCATTCTCTTCATTTCGGAATACGATATGTTCTACATATCCCTTTATGACTTCCAAAACCTCATCCTCCATATTCTCCGAGCAAAATTATTTTGCCGCCAGACGACAAGAGCCGTCTCTTCAAGAGACAGCCCTCAATCACTCTACACACTTACGCTTCTTTTCTTCCACTCATAAATTCTACAAACTGACCGGTTCCAACCGCAACAACTTTCATCGGATCTTCGGCAGTCATCGTGTTGATTCCTGTCTTTTCCTCGATCAACTCTTCCAATCCACGAAGGAGAGCTCCTCCTCCGGTCAGAACAATTCCTCGATCCAAAATATCCGCTGATAATTCCGGTGGTGTTCTTTCCAATACCGCAATAACAGCTTCCACAATCTGACTTGTTGTCTCTTTCAAAGCTTCTTCTGTCTCTGAAGATGTCACTGTCACAGTCTTTGGAAGACCTGTCACAAGATTACGTCCACGCACTTCCATCGTCTCTTCTTCCACCAATGGATAAGTTGTCCCGATTTTAATCTTGATATCTTCCGCAGTACGCTCTCCGATCAATAGATTATGCTTTTTACGCATAAATCTTACAATTGCTTCGTCAAAATCATCGCCTGCAATTTTAATTGATGTATTTACTACTGTTCCTCCAAGTGAGATAACCGCAATATCTGCAGTTCCTCCACCGATATCTACAATCATGTTTCCACATGGCTTTGCAATATCAATTCCTGCTCCAATTGCCGCTGCAACCGGCTCTTCAATCAAATGTACCTCTCTTGCACCAGCTGCAAAAGTCGCTTCTTCCACTGCCTTCTTTTCTACTTCTGTAACACCGCTCGGCACACAAATACTGATACGCGGCTTCTTAAAAGTTCTCTTTCCTACCGCTTTCTGTACGAAGTACTTAATCATCTTTTCTGTCACTGTATAGTCTGAAATAACTCCCTGTCTCAGCGGTCTTACAGCTATAATATTCCCCGGTGTTCTTCCAAGCATCAGTCTCGCTTCTTCTCCAATCGCCTTGATCGCATTGGTATCTCTGTCAAAAGCGACTACGGAAGGTTCTTTCAATACAACACCTTTTCCTTTTACATATACGAGAACACTGGCGGTTCCTAAATCAATTCCGATATCAACTGACATCTGATTTCTCCTTTCACTGCACTTATCTATTCTATCATCTTTCGTTATTATACATATACCTTACCTATTATAATAAAAATTCCAATAAATGCAAAGAGTTTTTTTTAATTTAAACTTTTTTTAAGGATTGCATCAATATATTTGCCTGTATGCGATGCCGGATTGGCAGCAATCTCCTCAGGAGTTCCCGTTGCCACAACGGTTCCCCCTTTGTCTCCACCCTCTGGTCCTATGTCGATAATATAGTCCGCAGTCTTGATCACATCTAAATTATGTTCAATCACAATTACGGTATTTCCATCTGCTGACAGACGATGTAAAATTTCTGTCAATTTGTGCACATCCGCAAAATGAAGCCCTGTTGTCGGTTCATCTAAAATATAAACTGTTCTTCCTGTGCTCCTCTTACTCAATTCGGTTGCCAATTTAATTCTCTGTGCTTCACCACCCGAAAGTGTAGTGGACGGCTGACCTAATCGAATGTAGGAAAGTCCAACATCATACAGGGTCTCCATCTTTCTTCGAATGCTAGGAACATTCTCAAAGAAATGAAGTGCCTCCTCCACAGTCATATTCAGCACATCATAAATGCTCTTTCCTTTGTATTTTACTTCTAATGTCTCTCTGTTATATCGCTTTCCATCACAGACTTCACACGGAACATATACATCCGGAAGAAAATGCATCTCAATCTTTAAAATTCCATCTCCTGAACAAGCCTCACATCTCCCGCCTTTGACATTAAAACTAAATCTTCCTTTTTTGTATCCTCTTGCCTTTGCATCCGCAGTTGCTGCAAAGAGATCGCGGATTAAATCAA
>OGRS01000860.1_pt1 | contig 23480 bp, 23 predicted proteins | sample 1553561 | NCBI WGS metagenome assembly OGRS01 (sample SAMEA2580103, study PRJEB22360) | human gut metagenome | biome: human gut; feature: human-associated habitat; material: faeces | place: Denmark | collected 2008/2010
GGTCTGCCGCCTAAAGCGGCCGGAAGCACGTGACTTTAGTCATGTGAGGTTCACGTAATTATGCAGTCTTATAATGAAAAAGCAGGGGAAAAAGTGGCATTTTTACAGATAAAAAATTACTGCATAGAGACTTTTGAAAATGGGAAGGCGGAAATGTCAGACGGTGCATACCAACATGTTGCACTTGATGTGGAAGACATTGAAATTCAGCTCAGAAAATATCATTGTGCTACACAGACAATTGCACAGATCTCTACCGAAAAATGTACACCTGCCCAGTTAAAACAAATGTATTATATGCAGATTTTACTGGCAGCAGAAGCGGGAGATACCGATGCATGGAACCGATCTTAATGGAAAAGCAGCTAGGCGTATGATTGCTGTTTCTTATGTTGCACTGACTCTTTTTTTACTTTCATTGATCGGATACAGCTTTTTAAATGTAAGCTTTGGCGTAGAAGGAACGGAAACGGTAACCGGACAAGATCAGCGTTATACCTATCTCTCCGTACAGCCTGATTATGGGATCGCCACACAGTATCGGACGGATAACCTGATTTACATGTAAAAAACAGGTTTGTTTTTTCCAGATACCAACACTTTGTCAGAATCTTCTATACCGGATTCTGAACGGAATGATTCTGAAATACAAAATAGTAGTACCGTTGATTCCTCGGAAGATTCTCTGACACAGGAATCACAGACAATTTCCAGACTTCAGGATGAAATGCGTGCTGTTTATCAGTATATTCAGCAGCAGAATACGATTCCGGATGTGAATTTCACTTACACGGCAAATGCAAAGGGAGAAAATTACGCGATCCTCTTTGAAACAACAGAAGAGAAGGATGGCATAATGGCCAATGTTAATTATTGCCTGTATGATAACGGTTCTAAAACTGACGAAAACAATCATATCTTCGAGGAGCTTGTTCTGGAAAAAGTATATCCCAATGGTGAATATGAGACAGAGCTGGTTGATTTCTATCTGGTAGATCCAGAAACTCTGGAAGTTATAGATGAACAGAAATCAACTTGGTAGTTCCGGTACATCATTTTCGAAAGAACTGCTTCGTCAATTTCTGTTAAATAGATTGAACAAATTTCTCTACATAATGCAGGGCAGCACCGATCGCCGGTGTATACTGTCCATGCGTACCGACCAGTATCTGCGTGTTATCCGGTATGGATGGTGCGGCAGTATGGAGATACTCTGTCAGATACGTCAAATCCTCCTCTGTAAAATAAGGTGCAAGGTAGCCACTAAGGATGATCGGTGCATCGATCATCAGGTTAAGATTCTTCATGGCAAATGCCAGGTGGTTTAAATAGTCTTTCCAGATCTGTAGGATCTGGGGAGATTTTTTTGCGCGAAGAAGAGGAAAAAATTCTTTGACAGGTATACCTGCAGCCTGTTCCAGTGCATTGGCAGAGCAGTAGGTCTCCAGACAGCCACGGCTGCCGCAATAACAAAGTGGCCCATCGGGATGAATACACATATGTTCCAGTGTTCCGCTGTGCATGGAGACTCCCTGATGAACTTGATGATCCGTAATGATACCGCCGCCCAGATTTCGGTTCAGCAGAATGATAACAGCGCTGTCAAGCTCCGGATGATTCCATAATTCCAGGAACGCAGCTGATTTTGAGTCATGTTCCAGATAACAGGGATAAGGAAGGTATCTGGAAAAATCATCCAGCTTCATGCCGACGTTATTCATAATATCTCCATATAATACCGTAGTATGATCTAAAGAGGTAATACCCTGTGTGGCAATGGAGATACCAAGAACTTTGTCATGGTCATATTGGTGTGACGAAAGGAATTCCTTTACGGTGTCAGTAACCTGTTTATAGTAATCCGGTGTGTCAGAATAGGGAAGCAGAATAGTATCTGTGTAGAAAGCATTTCCGTACAGATCTACAGCAGTTATATGAAACATTCCTTTTAAAATACCGATACCAATAGAAATTTTAAAATCGGATACAATCTGAATGGCGTTTGCTTTTCTTCCGCCGGTGGATGCAAAAAAGCCGTTTTTTTCTATCAGACCTTCCTGCTCCAGAAGGTTGAGGTTCTGGCTGACTGTGGATAAACCCATCTGCAGTTCCTGAACGATCTGCTGCTTGGAGGTCTTTTTCTTTCTGTAAATATATTGGTAAACCTTTGATTTATTTATTTTTTTGAGACTAATGTTGGTCAATCCCTTTTCGCTCATGTTGTTCTCCTGATTACGTTGCAAGATAATGTTAAGTTTATTGTAGCATAGAACGAAAAAAAAGCAATAAAAAGGATATGTATTATAGAAAGCTGACGGAAAAGCAACAACGATACACAAATATGTTGGAATGATTCCCGGAAAGGGTTTACATATCTTCAAAATGCCATTAATATAAGGAAGGGATCTTCCCATCCATAAAAAATAAGATACGGAGAATTAACATGAAAAAACAACTGAAGGATACTCAGATTCTGTTGGAAATCCTGATCCTGACAGCAGCTGTTGCTATTATTGCAGCGGCAGTCTATTTTTTTCTGGTACCAAGCCATACTTCTGTCAGCAGTATTTCGGGTCTTGGTATCGTACTTTCCAATTTTGTACCGTTGCCCCTTTCCGCCATCACCATGATTCTGAACGTAGTACTTCTGATCATCGGCTTTTTTACCTGCGGAAGAGAATTTGGTGTAAAAACCGTCTACACCAGTATCATGCTTCCTGTTTTTCTTGGACTTTTTGAAAAAATCTTCCCGGATTTTGGTTCGATGACAAACAGTCAGGAGCTGGATGTTCTGTGCTATACACTTGTAGTCAGTGTGGGACTCAGTATTCTTTTTAACAGAAATGCTTCTTCCGGCGGACTTGATATTGTAGCAAAGATCATGAATAAATATCTTCATATGGAGCTTGGAAAAGCTATGTCGCTGTCCGGTATGTGCGTTGCCCTGTCTGCAGCACTCGTTTACGACAAAAAAACGGTAGTCCTGAGTATTCTTGGAACGTATTTTAACGGAATTGTTCTGGATCATTTTATTTTTGACCATAATATCAAACGCCGGGTATGTATCATCACTCCAAAGGAAGAAGAACTTCGGGAATTTATTCTTCATGAGCTGCACAGCGGTGCTACGATCTATGAAGCCTATGGTGCCTATAACATGCAGAAGCGCAAAGAAATCATCACAATCGTAGACAAGACCGAATACCAGAAGCTGATGAATTTTATCAACAAACTTGATCCGAAAGCGTTTATCACAGTTTATAATGTATCCAACATGAGATATCAGCCTAAAATGTAAAAAAGTTCCGCAGCACCTCAATCACAGAAGTGCTGCGGAATTTTTTTACCGTAATTTCCTGTGAAAACGTTTCTTGAATTATTCCATGGAGCAAAAACTCCGGCGCGGCGGAAGGAGAAGAAGAGCGGACGGATGCAGATGGATACGATCAATGACATTGCTATAGTGCAAATAAGGACACTTTTTTAGACAAAGCGTGTTCTTTTTTTACCACATAAAGTTATCTATAATTAGAGACAGAAAATGGAGGAAGGGTATGAAAAGATATTATTTAGCAATTGATATAGGAGCATCCAGCGGAAGACATATTCTTGGGCATATGGAAGATGGGAAAATGGTTCTCGAGGAAATTTACCGTTTCCCGAATGGAATGCAGAAACGGGACGGTGAGAAGGTGTGGGATATCGAGGCACTCTTTGAAGCCGTGTTGGCCGGAATGAAGAAATGCAGAGAACTTGGAAAGATCCCGGTGAGTGTCGGAATTGATACATGGGCAGTTGATTTTGTCCTTCTGGACAAGGATGATCAGCGGATCGGAAATGCCGTTGCTTATCGCGATGACCGCACGAAAGGAATGGATGAGGAGGTTTATCGCACAGTGCCGGAGGAAGAACTCTATGCATCGACCGGTATTCAGAAACAGATTTTTAACAGTATTTATCAGCTTATGGCGTGGAAGAAGAAAAAACCGGAACAGCTGGAAAAAGCAGAGACGTTGCTGATGATTCCGGATTACCTGAATTTCCTGCTTTCCGGCGTGAAAGCGCAGGAATACACAAATGCAACAACGACCCAGCTCGTCAATCCGGAAACCGGGGACTGGAACAGGGAGATGATTCAAAAACTGGGATACCCGGAGAAAATCTTTCTGCCGATCCGTGAGCCGGGGACTGTGATCGGCCATCTGAAAAAAGAAATCCGGGAGCAGGTCGGTTTCGACTGTGAAATTGTTCTTCCCGCAACACACGACACTGGCTCTGCGGTAGTCGCTGTGCCAAGCAATGAGGAGCACGTGCTCTATATCAGCTCCGGAACCTGGTCTCTGATGGGAACAGAATTAAAAGAGGCCGATTGCGGAACAGAAGCTATGCAGCACAATTTTACCAATGAAGGCGGCTACAACAGAAAATACCGTTTCCTGAAAAATATCATGGGCCTGTGGATGGTCCAGTCTGTGAAAAAAGAAATCGCAGAAGATTTAAGCTTTGGAACGATCTGCGAAATGGCATCGAAATGCACCATCCAATCTATCGTGGATGCAAACGACGACCGTTTCCTTGCACCGGAAAATATGACAGCCGAGGTACAGAAGGCATGTGAAGAAAGTGGCCAGCAGATACCACAGGGAATTGCAGAGGTTGCAGCAGTGATCTATAACAGCCTGGCAGTATGCTATGCAAAGACATTAAAAGAACTGGAAGAACAAACAGGCTGCCGGTACCGAACTATTCATATCGTAGGCGGCGGCTCCAATGCCGACGATCTGAACCGACTGACGGCAGAAAGGACCGGAAGAACCGTGCTGGCGGGACCGACCGAGGCAACTGCCATCGGAAATCTGGCGGTACAGATGATCACCGGAAAAGAATGCAATGATCTGAAAGATGCGAGAAACTGTATTTTCCATTCCTTCGAAATCAAACAATATGAGCCATAAAAAATGAGACGAAAGGTTAAAAGGGGCAAAGAATATGTTAGTTGAAACAAAAGCAAAAGTAGGTGTATTTGCAATTGCACTGGGTGCATATCTGCCGCAGTTCCCGACGCTGGTTCCGGAATTTGAGGCACAGTATGATGCGTTCAAAAAGACGATTCCGGATACCGTTGAAATGATCGATGGTGGAATCGTTACAACGAAAGAATTATCGATGGAAGCAGGAGATAAGTTTCGTGCAGCGGATGTAGATCTTGTTATTTTACAGCTTCTGACCTACGCGACCAGCTACAATATGCTCCCGGCAGTCCGTGACCTGAATGTGCCGGTTGTGCTTGTGAATGTACAGAAACGGAAAGCACCGGATTATGCCAATACCGATACACAAAAATGGCTCGGTGAGCTGTATGCCTGTGGAGCAGTCGGTGAGATGGTAGCCGATCTGGAGCGTGCGGGCAAACGTCATGCCGTCATCACCGGTGTTGTAGAAGGCGGAGATGATTACGTAGCTAAGGAAATCGATGAGTGGTGCCGGGCAGCTCAGGTACGCAGAAGATTCCGCTACACCAATATTGCCCAGATCGGAAGACCATATCCGGGAATGATGGACCTGTATATCGATGAAACCAATCTTTACAACCGGATGGGACTTTATACGAAACAGTTCGACTGGGAGAAAATGTGGGCAATCGCGGATCCTGTTACAGATGAGGCCGCAATCCGCGCCAAGGCAGAGGAGATTCTGGATACCTTTGACATCGAGGGCGGTGCAACGGTAGAGACCGTATGGGATATGGCAAAATATGTCGTTGCATTTGAAGAGTGGGTGAAGAAAGAAGAGCTTGGTATGGTGGCATCCCATTATGACGGTTTTGCCAAAGGGGTTGCCGGAAAACTGGACAGCATGCTGATTCCGGCATTTTCCATGCTGATCAAACAGGGTACAGCCTGTGCCGTAGAGGGTGATATGAAAGTTGCAATGGCAATGAGCATTCTGAAAACAATCGCCGGAACCGGTCAGCTTTCTGAGATGTATTCGATCGATTTCAATGAGGATATCTGTATTATCGGCCACTCCGGATCGGGAGATGCTGATATTTCGCAGGCGAAAAAACCGTCCATGAAAATCGTTGATGTTTTTCATGGCAAGACGGGCGGCGGATATCTGACGCAGTTTTATCCGCCAGTCGGAGATGTTACATATCTTGGAATTACGCAGGATAAAGATGGTCATTTTAAATTTGTTGCTGCAGAGGGTGTCAATGAGGATGGTCCGATCTTTACCTTTGGCGATACAAACATGAGAACACGTTTCTCCATTGGGGCAAGAGAGTTCTGCAACAGATGGAGTGAGGCGGGACCAACACATCATATGGCAGCTGCTGTCGGACATCATATTGATACGATTCTGAAAGTGGCAAAAATCCTGGATGTGCCGGTAGAGGTTGTGTGCCGGTAAATATCGATAAAAGAAGAGGAAAAGAGAGAAAGAAGAGGGAAAAAACATGAAATTTTTAGATGCAGAATTTGTAAAGGGCTTTATCCGCATGGCAAATGACGGCTGGGAGCAGGGATGGCATGAGAGAAACGGCGGAAACCTTTCTTACCGTGTGAAACCAGAAGAGGTTGAAGAGGTAAAAGAAAACTTTGAGGCCAGAGAGTGGAATCCGATCGGAACCGCCGTTCCAAATCTTGCGGGAGAGTATTTCCTGGTAACCGGAAGCGGAAAATATTTCCGAAATGTCACAATCAAACCGGAAGACAGCATCTGCATGATTGAGCTGGATGAAAAAGGTGAAAATTACCGCATCGTCTGGGGTCTCGTCAACGGAGGACGTCCGACCTCAGAGCTTCCGAGCCATCTGATGAACCTGGAGGTAAAAAAACTTCAGGACGAAAGATATCGCGTTGTGTACCATGCACATACCACCAACGTGATCGCGCTTACCTTTGTTCTGCCGCTGGAAGATAAAGTATTTACCCGCGAACTCTGGGAGATGGCAACCGAGTGCCCTGTTGTATTCCCGTCCGGAATCGGTGTCGTTCCGTGGATGGTTCCGGGAGGCAGAGAGATCGCCGTTGCCACGAGCGAGCTGATGAAGAAATATGATCTTGCTATCTGGGCACACCACGGCATGTTCGCCGCCGGCTTTGATTTTGACCTGACCTTCGGTCTGATGCATACCGCAGAAAAATCTGCAGAAATCCTGGTAAAAACACTTTCTATGCAGCCAACGAAACGCCAGACGATCACACCGGATGAATTCCGCCATCTGGCAAAAGACTTCGGCGTAACACTTCCGGAAGAGTTTTTGTATGAGAAATAAAACTGGAAACTGATAGTGAAAAATGGCCGTCTGATCCGTGCACTGAGGAATGGGACGGCCATTTTTTTGCTGTGCAGAAGAAAAAGTCTATTAATTTCTTTCGGAATTTGATAAACTATAAGATAAGATTATCGATTAGAAAACAGTGGAACATTTCATTATCAGACAGAAAATGCTGGTGTGTCTGCGCTCAGAAAGGAAAGATGAAATATGACTTCAGCGATTAGTATAGGAAAGCAGGATTTTGCTTCCCTTCGAGAAAATCATTATTTTTATGTTGATAAAACCGATTTTATCAGACAATGGTGGGAAAGTGGAGATGACATTACGCTGATCACACGTCCGAGAAGATTTGGCAAAACATTGAATATGAGCATGCTGAATTGTTTCTTTTCCAGACAGTATGCAGAAAAAGGTACCATCTTTGAAGGGCTTTCCATCTGGAAACAGGAAAAATACCGCAGACTGCAGGGAACTTATCCGGTGATTTTTCTGAGCTTTGCGGACGTAAAACAGAATAACTATCAGGATGCAGTGCAGAAGATAAAAAATATTATTGTAGATGCTTATCGCCAACATCGGTATTTGGAGCAGGAAGAATGCTTTACGCAAAATGAGAAACAGCAGATGCTGGAAATTACAGAAAAAATGAGTGATGTGACAGCACAGGATGCATTAAAAAATCTTTCCAGTTATTTGAATCTTTTATATGGAAAAAAAGTTTTGATCTTTCTGGATGAATATGACACGCCCATGCAGGAAGCCTATATTCATGGATCCTGGGATGAATTTGTAGGATTTATGAGAAGCCTTTTCAATGCGACATTCAAAACAAATCCATATCTGGAACGCGCTGTGATGACTGGAATTACCCGTATTTCCAAAGAATCTGTTTTTTCGGACCTTAATAATCTGACGGTTATTACAACAACATCGGATGCCTATGCAGACTGTTTTGGTTTTACAGAAGAAGAGGTATTTCAATCATTAGATCAATTTGGAATGCCGGAAAAGAAAGATCTGGTAAAGCAATGGTATGACGGATTTTGCTTTGGCACGCATCGTGATATTTACAATCCGTGGTCTATTACAAATTATCTGAAAGAGAAAAAACTGCGGCCCTACTGGGCAGCTACAAGTTCCAATGGATTGATCAGCAAACTCCTGCAGTCGGCATCGGTAAATATGAAGGAAGAACTGGAAAAACTGATCAACAGACAACAAATTGTAGTTAATTTTGATGAGCAGATTATATTTGGACAATTAGAACAGGATGAAAGTGCGGTATGGAGTCTGTTGGTGGCAAGCGGTTATCTGAAAGTGGAGGAGATTGAATACAGAGGACTGACGCTGGAGCCGTGGTATTCTCTTTCCATCACAAATCTGGAGACTGTGAGCATGTTTTCGAATATGTTCAAAAGCTGGTTTGCAGCGGCATCTGCCAATTATAATGAATTTATCAAAGCATTGCTGAATGGGGATGTAAAAGCGATGAACCTCTATATGAATGATATTGCACTTGCTACATTTAGTAATTTTGATGCTGGAAAACATGCGTCCGAGCGGAGCCAGCCAGAGCGGTTTTATCATGGATTTGTACTTGGGCTGCTGGTGGAAGTGCGAGATCTTTATGAGGTGCGTTCCAATCGGGAAAGTGGGTATGGAAGATACGATGTGATTCTAATTCCCAGAAATTTGGATCGAGATGCTATGATTCTGGAATTTAAAGTAAAAGAAACGGAAGAAAAAACGCTGCAGGAAACGGTACAAAAAGCACTGGCGCAGATTGAAATAAAGAAATACGACGCGGAACTGAAAGAACGGGGAATCCCAAAAGAAAGAATCCGGCATTATGGATTTGCGTTTGAAGGGAAAAAGGTACTAATTGGGTAATAGAAAACGCTGTCAATGCTTCTCTGGAAGGGGAAGCGGGACAGCGTTTTTCTGTTAATTGTGATTAGATTACCATCTGAAGCAGCATCACCAAAAGCGGCATCGTCACAATAGAAGCCAGCGTAGTAACAACATTGATGGCACTGGCATAGCGCGAATCGTTGCCGTATACCTGGCACATCTGGGTAACCGTGGAAGCAGATGGCGTGATGATGGCGAGAAAAACGATCAGAATCAGTGTCGGTCCGTCAGCGGAAAGGTCGGCGAGATGGCTGAGTTTTAAGAGAACAAGCGCCATCAGCGGAACGGCGATCAGGCGGAGAAAGGTCACGAAGTAAATCCGTTTATTCGCAAAAATCTGCCGGAAGTCCATGCCGGCAAAAAGCATACCCGTAACAATCATACTGGCAGGGCCAACCATGCTTCCGACAGAATGAAGCGTATTGTTGACCAGCGCAGGAAGCCGGATGCCCGTGAAAAAAAGAAGAATTCCGACGAAAATAGAAATAATATTGAGGTTCAGAACAATCTTCTTCCAGTCATAGGAAGCCTCACGGCTGATCACCTTTTTACAGTGTGTCCAGAAAAAGACAAGCTGTACGCTCATATAAACACAGCTGTAAAGCACCCATTCCGCTCCTAAAACAGCCGTCACAAGCGGCACAATCAGATTGCCGGAATTGGAGTAGTAAACAGAAGTTATCTCAACCGCATCCAAATGAAACACCCGTCCAAGAGCTGAAACCGCAAAAAGAAGCACAACCTGCATCAGAAGCGAAGCCGCAAACGCAACCAGCAGCCCCCGCACCGTTTCCGGCATGTAATCGACCTGAAACGCATTCAGAATCACGCAGGGAATGATCAGGTACAGCACAATTTTCGACAGAACTTTGCTGTCCTCATCCTTTAAAAGTCCGGCTTTTACGATTAAAAAGCCCATAAAAATCATAAGAAAAAGCTGCGCGATCTGCTGCGCAAGAAGAATACTGATCGTCATAAAAATCTCCCCATATGTGTGCCTTATAGAAAATATTATAAGACGATGGGGAGGGAATTTCAAATTCTTTTTTGGGGGATTTTGGTTGAAAAGGATGACAAACATGTAAGAAAAATGGCTGTTGACCAAAAGAAAATGCTGTCGTATAATATATTTGACAAGAGAGCCGTTGGTCAGTGCACACTTGACCGCCGGATAAAGTTTTTAGCTAAAAATAGCGCTTTACTTTACCAGAGCAGGGGCGCTATTTTTGATTTGACAAAGTTATACTATTGCAATACAATATATACTGCAAGACAGCTGGAAGGTGAGCGCAATCACCCATCTGGCGAAATGTTAAATAGCTATAAGAAATGGTCATCCATGCTTACCAGAGAGCAGGATGGCCATTTCTTATGTGCATATATTTGAAAAATTGATTACATGTAAAAAGAATAAATGGATGGATTTGTTCTGACCGTTTCCTTTTGAATAAGTGTTTTGATTTGTACACTCTAACCAATGCAGGCGTTTTTACCTGCATATTTATTATAGGTGTTGTGCGAAAAAAACAATAAAAATTAAAAATGAATACTACAATTCAATGTGAATTGATTTTATTTACGATTTGTCCTATAATTTTGAGTAAAGAACAGATCTGCAAATCTGGATTTAGCGAGAGGTTTATGGAAATCTATTTGTATAATTATCAATGTAAATTGTAAAAAAGGATGTTATGGTGGATCGATTAAAGAAGGAGTAGAGCGTAAATGGCGGATAAAAATACAGCGAATATTGGATTTGAAAAGCAGATATGGGATGCTGCATGTGTACTGCGTGGTAATCTGGATGCTTCGGAATATAAGAGTGTAGTTTTGGGGCTAATTTTTCTGAAATATATTTCTGACAGATTCGACGAGAAATATCAAGCCTTGGTTGAGGAGGGGGAAGGTTTTGAGGAAGATATTGATGAATATACTTCCGAAGGAATCTTCTTCGTACCAGCAGGAGCCCGGTGGAATGAAATTGCGGCAAAAGCGCACACACCAGAAATCGGCACAGAAATTGATGATGCCATGCGTGCAATTGAAAAAGAAAATAAACGATTGAAAGATATTCTGCCAAAGAATTTTGCACGCCCTGAATTGGATAAACGAAGACTGGGTGATGTTGTAGACTTATTCACCAATATCAAAATGATTGAGCATGGAAGTGAAAAAGATATTCTTGGACGAACCTATGAATACTGTTTAAACATGTTTGCAGAACAGGAAGGAAAACGAGGTGGGGAATTTTTTACGCCGTCTTGTGTGGTCAGAACATTAGTAGAAATTTTAAAACCTTTTAAGGGACGTGTATATGATCCATGCTGTGGTTCTGGAGGAATGTTTGTACAGTCGATAGATTTTATAAAAAATCATAGTGGAAGAATAGACGATGTTTCTGTTTATGGTCAAGATTCTAATCCAACGACATGGAAAATGGCACAAATGAATCTTGCTATTCATGGAATTGAACCTGATTTGGGAAAATTTTCAGCAGATACATTTTTAGATGATCAGCATCCAACACTTAGAGCAGATTATATTATGGCGAATCCTCCATTTAATCTTTCAAATTGGGGAATTGACAAATTAAAAGAAGATGTTCGTTGGAAATATGGAACACCTCCGGCTGGAAATGCCAACTTTGCATGGCTGCAGCATATGATTTATCACCTCAATCCTACGGGAGGTCAGATCGGTATGGTACTTGCTAACGGATCACTTTCTTCACAGTCAGGCGGAGAGGGAGAGATTCGAAAAAATATTATCAATGCAGATCTGGTAGAATGCATCATTGCAATGCCGACACAGTTATTCTATACCACACAGATTCCGGTATCGCTTTGGTTTATTAATAACCATAAGAAACAAACCGAGAAGACGTTGTTTATTGATGCACGTAAAATGGGAACCATGGTAAGCCGTAAACTTCGAGAACTGACAGAAGAAGATATCAAGAAAATTGCGGATACTTATACGGCGTTTGTAGAAGGAACATTAGAAGATGTAAAAGGATTTTGTGCAGTAGCAGATACCGCAGAAATTGAAAAACAGGACTACATTCTGACACCAGGACGATATGTCGGAATCGAAGAGCAGGAAGACGATGGGGAACCGTTTGAAGATAAAATGAATCGGTTGACATCGGAACTTTCGGAGATGTTTGCGAAGAGCCATGAACTGGAAGAGGAAATACGGAAGAAGTTGGGGGCTATTGGGTATGAGATCTGAGTGGAAAGTTGTAAAATTATCTGACATTGCAGAATTTAATCCTAGAGAATCTCTTCCAAAAGGAACTATTGCAAAAAAGGTGGCAATGGATAAACTTCAACCGTTTTGCAGAGATATTCCGTCATATGAGATAGAAGCGTTTAACGGAGGAACGAAATTTCGAAATGGCGATACTATAATGGCGCGAATTACACCTTGTTTGGAAAATGGAAAAACGGCAAAAGTAAATGTTTTAGAAGAAAATGAGGTTGGTTTTGGATCAACAGAGTATATTGTTTTTCGTGCAAAACGAGGTGTAGATGTAGATTATCTCTATTATTTAATCACTAGTCCTCTGGTACGAGAGCCAGCGATCAAATCAATGGTAGGATCATCAGGAAGACAACGTGTTCAAACGGATGTGCTTCAAAATTTAGAAATTTTGCTTCCAACATACGATGAACAGAAAAAGATTGGCAGTGTTTTACATGATTTGGATGATAAAATTGCGATTAATACAAGGATAAACAAGAATTTAGAGCAGCAAGCTCAGGCGATATTCAAAGAATGGTTTATAGACAATCCCGAAAACAATGAATGGTCAACAGGAACATTCTCTGAACTTATTAAATCAACCTTAAATGGCGATTGGGGAAAAGAAGCACCAACAGGCAATAATACTGAAAAGGTTTATTGCATCAGAGGTGCAGATATTCCCGAAGTCAAAGCAGGCAATAAAGGCAAAATGCCCACAAGGTATATTCTTTCTAAAAACTTTGCCGCAAAACAACTTGCAGCCGGTGACATTGTTGTTGAAATTTCAGGAGGTAGTCCTACTCAATCAACCGGAAGATGTACAGCTATAACTCAATCATTACTCGACCGTTATGATAGTGGTATGGTTTGTACAAATTTCTGTAAGGCAATGAAGCCAAAAGAAGGATACAGTCTGTTTATCTACTATTATTGGCAATACCTGTATGGTAAAGGTGTCTTTTTCTCTTATGAAAACGGCACAACAGGTATTAAGAACCTTGACTTTTCAGGCTTTATCGAAACGGAAACTATTTTAATTCCGCCAGTAGATAAAGTTATAGCATTTGACGATTATTGCAAATCAATTTTTAATCAGATTTTTGCCAATGGCAAGCAAAACGAACATCTTGCTGTACTTCGAGATACTCTTTTGCCAAAGTTGATGTCTGGCGAGCTTGATGTCTCCGACATCGACCTTTAAGCCGCTAAATTCTTGTTTAATATAACTCTCCCACCAACGGCGGGAGCAATATGCCAACGGAACTGCCGTTGAGTCGTTCTCTGGAAATAAAATTGAAGGAGAACGACTTATGAAACAACAGATTATTTCTGATGTGATGCAGCAGATGCTACCACATCTCGACAATGTACAGTTGAAAGAATTACAGAAAGTGTTGGAATACACTTTGTTCGGTTGTGAAATTACGAAGCAGGAAGAAAAGGAAACAGCGAACGACAATCCAAAACTGGTTGATGATTTTGTAGCGGCAAAACGAATAGAGGGTTGTTCAGAAAAGACTTTGAAGTATTACCGTACTACGATAGAAGCAATGGCGACTTCGATTGATAAGAACATCCGCCATATACAGACGGAAGATTTACGTTCTTATCTGACAGATTATCAGAGCAAACATCAGTCGAGCCGTGTGACGATAGATAATATCCGTAGAATACTGTCGAGTTTCTTCTCCTGGCTGGAAGATGAGGATTATATCCTAAAAAGCCCTGTTCGCCGTATTCATAAAGTGAAAACTGTGACAAATATAAAGGAAACCTATACAGATGAAGAGTTGGAGAAAATGCGGGATAACTGTACAGAGCTGCGTGATTTGGCAATTATTGATATGCTGGCATCAACCGGAATGCGTATTGGAGAAATGGTGTTGTTGAATAAGGTGGACATCAATTTCAATGAGCGAGAATGTGTTGTATTTGGTAAGGGGGATAAAGAACGTATCGTCTACTTTGATGCAAGGGCAAAGATTCATTTGCAGAACTATATTAACAGCCGAATTGATGATAACCCAGCATTGTTTGTCACGCTGCATTCACCGCACGAGAGGATTAAAATCGGCGGTATTGAAACCCGGTTACGGGAAATGGGTAAGACATTGAATATTGAAAAAGTCCATCCGCACAAGTTTAGACGAACACTTGCAACGATGGCGATTGATAAAGGAATGCCGATTGAGCAACTACAACAACTCCTTGGGCATAAACGGATTGATACAACTTTACAATATGCAATGGTTAAGCAAAGTAATGTTAAACAGGCTCATAGGAAATACATAGGTTAGGAAGGTGATAATATGGCAATCTATAAATTAAAAGATATATGCTTAAAAATAGGCAGCGGCGCAACTCCAAGAGGGGGTAAAGAAGCATATTGTGATGAAGGAATTTCGCTTATCAGAAGTCAAAATGTACTTGATTTTACATTTTCATATGATGGATTAGCACATATCAATGATCAGCAGGCAGAAAAATTGAGTAATGTTGAAGTGAAATCACAAGACATTCTTTTAAATATTACTGGCGATTCTGTGGCTCGTATTTGCGCCGTTGATCCGAGAGCTTTACCTGCACGAGTGAACCAGCATGTAGCGATTATCAGACCTGACGAAAACAGGGTGTTAAGTAGTTACATTCTATATTTTCTCCAAATGATAAAACCGTATTTGCTTCAAATTGCTGCTGGTGGTGCAACAAGAAATGCTTTGACCAAAAGTATGATAGAAAATCTTGAACTTGAAGTGCCTGATATATTATCACAGAAAAAAATAGTATCTGTTCTTGATGATGTTCAGGAAAAAATACGAGACAATAATGAAATAAACAAGAATTTAGCGGCTTAGAAGTCGACATTGGAAACGTCCAATTCGCCAGACATTAGTTTTGGTAATAGAGCGTTCCGCATATCCGCAAGTTTGTGCGATTCACGAGTAAGATTTTGCATTTGCAGGAACATTGGCACCACAATGTCATCAAAGCGTCGAAGAGTATCCTTGTCAGGCAATATTGTCGGGTATCCTTTGAGAATATCTGTCTTTAGATTGTTGAATACACTGCCGTTACTGAGATTGACCAGTTGCTGGCGAATGTATTTAAAATACAAATACAAGTATTCCTTAGAAAACTTTGATTCAGGGAAATAGAGCCATCCGTCGTGAATACAACTATCGACATCAAGAATCTTAGGTACGCCCGGTGTTGCACTATTAGATAGCACAAGAGAACCAGCTTTGAGAAAAACTGTCTTTCGCACTCCTGCCTCAATTATGTGATCTTTAATATCAATAACGAATGGGGTTTGGAGGCTTGTTACATCCGAAATTTTAAGCCATCGTAAACCTGAATCAGACAAGTATTCTTGAATCGGTCTGGGGGATCCTCCACGCTTAATTTCAGCGAAATCGCCCAATTTGCCGCTATTCCAAGAATCAGGCACAAATCCATCCCAAGGTTCATAATCAAGAAACCATGATTTGAAAAGTGCCTGAGCTTGTTGCTCTAAATTCTTGTTTAATATTCGTGGAGGAATATTTTATGCTTAAGGACTGGAACTTTTGGTTTTCTATAATAACGGCTATAACAGCTATATGGGCATTGGTTTTATCATTTCATCAAATAAAACTTAGCAATAAACAGAATTTATTTGATCGTAGGTTGAAAGTATATATGTTAGTAAATGGGCTTATTTCTCTTTGCAAGGATAATTATAAGTGGCTTTCGGAAAAAAGAGAGGCAGAACCTCAGTGGACTAATGTTTGTACGTTTAGGTGGATGACTAATAACACTTATATGGAAAGTCAGATAAATGCTATTAATCATCCGTTGGAACAACCTTTTCATAAAGAGTTTTTGCGGAAACGAGAAGAACTTAGAAATACAGCAATGGAAGTTGAACTGATTTTTGAGGGGGAAGCTGCATTAACATATAGCGAATTTTTGAGAGCATATGAATCTGTGCTGGTTGCGATGTATCAATATCAAATAATCATTGATAAAATAAAAAAGGAAAATGAAAAACAGTGTAAAGAAGTTGAAGTCTATGTGAAGATGTTTCATGAAGAAAAATATAGGGAGAGTCTTTATGACGCACGAGAGAAGTTAAAAAAAGCATACGATACCGTGACTAAGGATAATATAAAAAAGCAGATGGAAAAACAGCTTAAATTGATATAAGGAAGGTAATAAAGTATGTCGCTTTTATAGCAAAGAGGACTATGATATTTTTCATAGAATCACAATAAAAACCACAGGAGGCCAGTCATGCCAAGTTTATTTACAGAAGATACCTACGAACAAGCCGTCATCGAGCTGTTCGAAAATATGGGCTATGATCACCTGTACGCCCCAGAGATGGAGAGAGACTACACGAGTCCTCTGCTTGATTCTGTTTTGCGGGATAGTTTGGTGCGCATTAATCGTGGTCTGCCTGTAGATGCGATTGAAGAGGCAATAACGAAATTAAGAACCTTTGATACAGGAAGCCTGTTGCAGAAAAATATCATTTTTATGGACTATCTGCAAAATGGAATCACAGTTAAATTCTTTGTAAAAGGGGAAGAACAGTCGTCTATTGTGCGGTTAGTTGACTTTGAGAAAGAACAGAATAACACATTTTATGCAGTGAACCAGTTTACTTTTATTGAAAATGGAAATAATCGCCGCCCTGATATTATTCTGTTTATCAATGGTCTCCCGTTGGTGCTGATGGAGCTGAAAAGTCCGGCAAAAGATGAGGTTGGAGCTGAAAATGCATATAATCAGATCCGCAACTATATGCAGGATATCCCATCGATGTTTTATTATAATGCGATTTGTGTAATCAGTGATTTGTCCACGAATAAGGCAGGTACAATTACATCTGGGCTGGATCGTTTTATGGAATGGAAAACAAAAGATGGGGACTATGAAGAGACGGCATATGCGCAGTTTGACACGTTTTATGAAGGCATGTTTCAGAAAGCACGACTGCTTGATCTTTTGAAAAACTTTATTCTCTTTTCCGGCACAGGAGTAGGGCGTTTTAAAGTTTTAGCAGGATATCATCAGTATTTCGCAGTCCGTAAAGCAATTGAAAAAGCCAAAATAGCAACAAAAACAGATGGTAAAGGTGGTGTGTTCTGGCATACACAGGGATCAGGAAAATCGCTGTCTATGGTATTTTATGCTCATTTACTACAAGAAGCATTAAACAGTCCAACAGTGGTTGTTATGACAGACCGCATTGATCTGGATGACCAGCTTTATGCACAGTTTTCACAGTGTGCAGATTTTCTGCGTCAGACACCAGTTCAGGCGGAGAGCAAAGAACATTTGAAAACACTTCTTGAGGGAAGAAGTGCGAATGGAATCATTTTTACTACGATGTTTAAGTTTGAACGGGGAGAAAAACCGTTATCGGAGAGACGAAATATTGTGGTAATGGCGGATGAAGCGCATCGGGGCCAGTATGGATTTGATGAAAAGATCGTGATTTCTGAAAATGAAGATGGAGAAAAAGAGGCCCGTACCGTGATTGGAAATGCGCGTGTTATTCATGATGCATTGCCGAATGCAACGTTTATCGGATTTACAGGAACGCCTATTTCAGCGAAAGACAGAAATACAAGAGAAGTATTTGGCGATTACATTGATGTTTATGATATGACGCAGGCGGTAGAAGATGGTGCGACAAGACCAGTTTATTATGAGAGTCGAGTTGTTCACTTGAAGCTGGATGAAAATACATTGGCATTGATCGACTCTACGTACGATATTCTGGAGCAGCAGTCTGACAGCGCAACGATTGAGAAAAGTAAGAAAATGTTGGGACAAATGGAAAGCGTGCTGGGAGCAGATTCTACGATTGAGTCTCTTTGTGATGATATTGTTGAGCATTATGAAAAATACCGGGCAAATCTGCTGACAGGAAAAGCGATGATCGTAGCGTATTCACGAAAGATCGCAATGAAAATTTATCGCCAGATTTTGAAAATTCGTCCAACGTGGGAAGAAAAAATCGGAGTGGTCATGACAGGGGGCAACAGTGACCCGGAAGACTGGAAAAAAATAATTGGTACAAAAACACATAAGGAAGAACTGGCGAGAAAATTCAAGGACAATAACGATCCGATGAAGATTGCGGTTGTTGTGGATATGTGGCTCACGGGATTTGATGTTCCTTCGCTGGCAACGATGTATGTATACAAGCCGATGCATGGATATAATCTTATGCAGGCGATTGCGCGTGTGAATCGTGTGTTTAAGGATAAAGAAGGCGGATTGATTGTGGATTACGTCGGCATTGCATCAGCGTTAAAAGCGGCAATGAAAGAATATACGAAACGGGATCAGTCAAGATATGGTGATATGAATATCGCAAAAGTGGCATATCCGAAATTTCAGGAGAAGCTGCAGGTCTGCAAGGATTTACTGTATGGATTTGATTTTAGTGGTTTTATTGACGGGTCGCCGCTTACGATGGCAAAACTTATTACAGGCGGCGTCAATTTTGTATTGGATGCAAAAGTACCGAAACGGAAAGAGCTGTTTTTGAAAGAAGCTATGCTTTTAAAGCAGTCTCATTCCCTGTGCTCCAGCATGACGACAGAACAGGAGCGTCATGAGGCAGCATATATGGAGGCTGTCCGGTCTACGGTTACGAAGATTACTTACGGTGGTACAGGTGGAAAGAATCTGTCTCTGAAAGAAATCAATGAGCAGATCAATGCACTTTTAAAAGCAGCAATTCAGAGTGAAGGTGTGATTAGTTTATTCGACAGCAGCAAAACGGGCGGCGAAAAATTCAGTCTTTTTGATCCGGCGGTGCTGGATGAGATTTCGAGGATGAAGGAAAAGAATATTGCCGTAGAAATATTGAAAAAATTGATGGCTGAACAGATTACCCTGTACAAAAGAACAAATGTAGTGCAGTCGCAAAAATTCTCTGAGAAAATAGCAAAGTTAATGAATGCATATTACAATGGATTGATTACAAATGAAGAAGTTATAAAAGAGCTTTTGAGAACAGCGGAAGAAATTGCGGCTTTACATAAAAATGGTCAGAAACTAGGCTTGTCACAGGAAGAACTGGCTTTTTATGATGCGTTGACAAAGCCGGAGCATATCAAAGATTTTTATCAAAACGAAGACCTCATCGCGATGACTAAAGAACTCACAGAAATGCTTCGTAGAAATCGTACCATTGACTGGCAAAAGAAGGAGACAGCCAGAGCATCTATGCGAAAGATGGTTAAGCGTCTTCTGAAAAAATATAAGTATCCGCCGGAAGATTATGATTTTGCAATTAATACAGTGATTAGCCAGTGTGAGTTATGGACAGATCACGCAGAAATGCCAGAGATAGAGAAAAAAGCGACTGTCTATGCCATGAATCAGAAGCAGGTGCTTGGAATGGTAGCAGAAGAAGATGGGGGATATGGGAAGAAAAAATAATAAGGGTAAGAAAATTATTTCCATTGACAAAAGAAGATAGAAATTGTACTATGTAGGTATCAAATGATACTACATGGAGAGCGACTAAGTTGTCTATGGAAACAAGATCTCGAATTGAGTCGGAACAAGAAGTTAAAGCATATATACAAGATTTAAAGTTTGCTCTCAACAATGGAGCAAGAATAGATTTTCAGGCACGGAGAAAAGTGGACGAAAAGCGGGAAGAAAGATATACAAATCAATATACAGTAGAGGCATTATTTCCGAATGAGAATCCATTAGAGGCATTGAAAAGAGAACTGTTGACACTTTCTGTGGAAGAATATATGAGAACGGTAAAAGATCTCGCTTTCCCGGGAGAAAAGAAATGCGGGAATTTGGAAAAGTTTATAATGGGAAAGATGACGTATACATAAAAATAAGAGTGGAATTATTTGGAATGTATGGAAATGCAACAACATTTGTCATGTCGTTCCACTTTGCTGAGAAACCATTTACAGCAGAAATGTTTCCCTATAGGAGGTAGGAGGTGTTTTCATGGATATGAAAATTATAAAAAGTGAAAAACGTTTGTGCACATGCTGCATGGAAGAGCATGAAGTGAAAACAGTTCTTGTTGAGGAGCAGATGACATTTAAGAATGTGAAAGTTGCTTATAAAGCGACCTATTTTTATTGTGATGCAGCTGAAGAATTCTATATGGATGAGGAGCAGATACAGGAAAATGATATACATCTGAAAGATGCCTATCGAGAAAAAGAAGGGCTTTTGACATCGGGACAGATTCGGAGCATTCGGGAGAAATATGGAATTAGCCAGAGTGATTTATGCACGTTGCTTGGATGGGGCGGCAAAACAATTACCAGATATGAAAGTCATCAGGTCCAGGATAAAGCGCACGATACTATTTTGAAAAAGATAGATCAGGATCCAGAATGGTTTTTGACACTGCTGGATGATGCAAAGAGCGATTTATCTGAGAGTGCTTATGAAAAGTATTTAAATAAAGCAACGTCCTTATATGAAGAGGATCAGGATCTTTATCTAAAAAAAGCAATCGAAGCGAGCTATGTAAAATTTCAGGGAAATACAAGTGCACAGGGAAATACAAAATTGTCTCTGGATAAAGTTGTTGATGTGATCAGATACCTGGCCGCATCCCAAAAAGTTACAAATCTTTATAAAGTCAAGTTGATGAAGCTTATGTGGTATGCAGATGCATTATCTTACAAAAAAAGAGGATTTGCTATTACCGGCTTAGTGTATCAGGCGTTGCCGATGGGAGCTGTTCCGGTGGGACATAATTCAATTATTGATTTGAAAGATGTGCCATGCGAAGAAGTAGATATGGGAGAGACAAATGCGTATCATTTTTCTTTAAAAGGGGAACAGAAATTTTCTGCATTGTCAGGGGAAGATATTAAAATTCTGGATGTTGTAATAGAAAAACTTGGTCGGATGTCAAAAAATGAAATTGTATCATTTATGCATAAAGAGCAGGCGTATGAGAGGACTTTACCAAGAGATAATATTTCTTTTGAATATGCAAAACAACTGAGAATATAAGAAAAATGGAAGGATAAAAACGCTTCTACTCTATCGTGGATTGGTATTTTAAAGAAATCTGCCAGGTTAAAATCAAAATTCATTTGTATGGAAAAGAAAACTTACGAAAATAAAAAAGAAACGAGCAACCCGATTGAGCCCTAAGGCTGTACACGACAAAAAACCCATTTCTTAATTTCTATAATAAAGGAAGACTGAATTATAGTCAAGAAATTTTTGCGATTTTAAAACAAAGTAATAAAAAGTGTGATATAATAACCTCATAATGAAAAGTAAAATTCCGCCTATTTTTCAACATTGTAGGCGGCAATTTTACACCTGCAAGTTAGTGAATCCTAATAAAAGTAAGATGAAGGTACCTGCCTATGATGGAATACACCAGTAAATACTGGAATATGCTGACTCCTTTAATTAAGAAAAGCCTGCTAAAACGCTACGGCAAAGAGGAGACCACCCAGTTTCTCCGCAAAACCAACCAGATCTACCGCGACATGCTTCGCCGCGCCGATGATATCGGAAAGGACAACCCGATGGCGTCGAATCTCTATGAAGGCCTTATCTTCCTCGCCCTGTGGGATGCATCCGACCGGAAAATCTCTGTGGAGGAACTGCGTACAATCTCAGAGGAGATGATGTCCTTCCCGCTTCTGAAAGCCATGGGCCTGATGATTAATGCGAATAAGAAGAGCGGCATGGCGCGGATTGCGAAGATGATGCATAAGGATGCCGCCTGGCTGGAAGCACATCCGCAGTATAAGGCGTATTCGTGGGATTTTCATTTTGATGAGACGAAGCATCAGGACGGTTTTTATTACCACTTCACCCAATGTCCCCTAAACACCTTCGCCCGAAAAGAGGGCTATCTGGAAGTGCTGCCGATTATGTGCGACATTGATTACAAGACAGCAGCCCTGATGCATGCAAAGCTCCATCGTGACCATACGCTGGCAGGCGGCGGTGAGGTCTGTGATTACTGGTTCGTGGGGGACAAGGTGGAAAATCCGAAATAAAACAAGACCGGACCGGAACCGGTGAAATGGATCGAAGAATATAAAACACAGAAGGGAGATCACCCAGAATGAGCAATGAAAAAATAAAACCAAAACTGAACGGAACTGCCGAGACGATGCTGCAGTGCTTCTACGCCCGTGCCATGCACAGCAGAAATCCGAAAAACAAGTTCCGCGACACCAAAGCAGAAGAGCTGATCGACCGCATCGACTATGATTTCAGCAATGCGAAAAAGGACACAGCAATGAGCGGCGGAATCGTAGCGCGGAGTGTTGTGTTTGATGAGCTGGTCAGCGACTTTATCCGAAAGAACCCGGATTGTACCGTCGTCAACATCGCCTGTGGTCTGGACACACGGTTTTACCGCATGGATAATGGAAAAATTACCTGGTACAATCTCGATCTGCCGGAGACGATTGAGGTGCGCGATTCCATCTATCAGGAATCCGGCCATGTTTCCACGATTGCGTGTTCCGTGCTCGACCCGGCATGGGCCGATCAGGTAAAAGTGCGGGGCAAAATGCTTTTCATTATCGAAGGTCTGACCATGTACATGAAAGCGGATGAGGTCAGAATGATGCTCGCCATCATCCGCGATCATTTCGACAATGCCTACGTCTGCATGGAAACGCTGTGCCCGTACTTTGTAAAGAAAGAAAACATCGAAAAATCCATCCAGGCGACAGGCGCGACATTTACTTGGGGTGCGAACAGCTTTGCAGACCTGGGCGACATTGCCGCCGGTTTCCGAAAAGTAAAAGACGACAACATCGCCCGCGGTATGGAAACGCTGAATCCCATCTACAAGCTGTTCATGTGGATGACGATTGTCCACAAATTCGCAGAGAAAATTCTGGTGTTTGAGAAAGCGTAAGAAAAAACGAAAAAAATAAAAAGAAACAGGCAGCCCGGCAGCGGAAAAGCTTAAAAAACTTCCGTGCAGGGAACCTGTTTTTTTGTTTGTGCGTAAGTAGGTAATCATCCGTACCTGTTATCCTCGATTTTTTTCTGATATACTCTC
>OGRS01000867.1_pt1 | contig 23296 bp, 30 predicted proteins | sample 1553561 | NCBI WGS metagenome assembly OGRS01 (sample SAMEA2580103, study PRJEB22360) | human gut metagenome | biome: human gut; feature: human-associated habitat; material: faeces | place: Denmark | collected 2008/2010
TCCACAGCTTACACATTCATCACTAATTACGTGTGCCATAGTATGTATCCTCCTTATTCTAAACATTCCATGTAATATGGTGACTTTATTTTAATACAAAAAATTTCATTATACAAGTAAATTCGTGGTTTTAATTTAATACAAAAGCATTTTGACCCAAAAAGCTCCTGGAAAAATTAAGAAAAACTTTATGCATTTTTAGAAAAATTGGTGTATAGTGTAGGGTAGTAATTTTAATAACAGGAGAAAGAACGATGAAAAAAAAGATCGCAGTCATGGCAGTCATGCTCTGTACGGCATTGCTGGGAACAGCCTGTGCAGGCGAGGATACATCCGATAAAGATAGCGTGGTACTCGATCAGGGAGAAGAAGAGTCAGCAGATCAGACAAAACTGAATATGATTCAGCCGCAGGCGTATAGTACTGTGGAGGGCCTGAAGCTTAAAAAGGGCAGCTACATATCCATCATCGGGAAATCCGAGGATTCTGTATACTGGGACGAAATAAAGCGCGGGGCCGAGGATGCGGTGGACGAGCTGAATGAAGCTCTGGGATACAGTGGAAAGGACAAAATCAAAGTCACATATAATGCTCCAAGTCACGAAGGAGACGTGGACGAGCAGATCAATATTCTGGACGAGGAGCTGGATCGTTATCCAATCGCCGTCGGGATCGCGGTTATTGATAAGACGGCATGTGAAGTGCAGTTCGATTTGGCCATGGAGAATAGTATCCCGATCGTGGAGTTTGATTCTCCGAGCGATTATCAGGGGATCATGGCTTTAGTCTCTACGAATAATCAGGAGGCAGGGACAACGGCTGCGGACAAAATGGCAGGGATGATGGAAGAGCAGGGAGAGGTTCTTCTATTCATTCAGGATCATATTTCCGGATCTGCAAAGCAGAGAGAGGCGGGAATGGTGAATCAGTTTCAGACGCAGTATCCGAATATCCAGGTAGGAGGGGTCTATTACATGGATGAGCTGGAAGGCCTGAAAGAGGACACAGCCGCGAAGCTTGAAAAGGAAGCGGAGGAAATCACAGACGAGGAGGTCTTGCGGCAGATCTTTGCTGACCATCCAGACGCAAAAGGGTGTATTGCGGCCAACGAAGAGACAGCAGAGATGGTGATTGATGCCTGTGAAACCGCAGAGCGGGACGATATTCGGATTATCGGATTTGACGGAGGGGAGACGCTGACGGAAGCGCTGTCTGACGGCAAGATCGACGGACTGATCGTACAGAATCCATATGGCATGGGCTATGCTACTGTGGTGGCAGCGGCACGCTCCGCACTGGATATGGGAAATGAAGCGAACGTCGACACCGGATATGCTTGGGTGACTCAGGACAATATGGAAGAAACAGCAATTAAGAATATGCTGTATTAAGAGAAAAGGGAGGTATAAAACTCCCCTAACTAGGAATCGCCAGTATCGGCAAATGCCGGTTCTGGCGATTCTGTACTTTTTTTAAATTTTCATTTCATTTTACTTGTGCAATCTTTATCTCCCGGCGTCGGATTTTGGGAGGGAGAAGATGAATTCCGTCCCTACGCCCTCGGTGCTGATGACGTTGATATTTTCATTGTGAGCTTGAATGATTTCACGGACAATGGCAAGTCCCAGGCCAGTTCCTTTTTTGTCTTTTCCACGGGAAAGATCACTCTTGTAAAACCGCTCCCAGATTTTGCTTAGATCCTCTTTGGGGATACCGATTCCGTAGTCACGTACTGACGTGAAGATTTTTTCCCCGCGCTCCGTTGTCTCAATGGTGACAGTGGACTGAGGATTGCTGAACTTGATGGCATTGTCCAGAAGATTATACAGTACCTGTTGGATTTTGCTCCGGTCAGCGTGGACATAAAGCACCCGTGAAGCAAACAACAACTCTATGGAGATTTTCCGGGACGTGCAGGTCCCCTCAAAGGAGGCGGCGACCTGCTTCATCATTTCGTGCAGGTCAAAGGATTCCTTGTTCAGAAGAAGGTCCTTTGTGTCAAACTCATTTAGTGTCAGTAGATCTCGTGTCAGGTCGGTCAGACGCTCTGTCTCAAACAGAATGATATTAAGATATTTGCCCTGGAGCTCCACCGGGATCGTGCCGTCTGCGATGGCCTCGATATATCCTTTGATAGAGGTCAGTGGAGAACGGAAATCATGGGAAACATTGGCCACAAATTTTTTCTGATAGTCTTCCATGTCCTTTAAGTGTGTGGACATATAGTTCAGTGAAGCAGATAGATAACCGATCTCATCCTGAGAGTTAACCGGAATCTCGTAGTCCAGATTGCCTGAGGCATACTGTTTGGCCGCTTCTGTGATTTTACGAAGCGGCAGATAGATAAACAGATGGATGCCTAGGAAAATCATAAAGGACAGCACGTAGATGACGATCAGTGTGATATAGACACAGACCATGATGCTGTGCTGCTGTTCTTCAAAATAGGAGAGCGGTTTATGGACGAGAAGATAACCTTTTGTGGAAAACCCTTCTGTTACCGGTACGATCATCGTCAGAACTTCATCGGAATAATAGCCATGATAATCTCCGGTGAGATATTGTTCCCCTCCGGCCTCCGCCGGATCAAAATCCTGAATCTGTTTTGGTATCATTCCCGTCCCGGAAGAGGAGACGGACAGAAGGACATTCCCATCTGTATCGGTGAGCCAGAGATCTGCCTCCAGATAAATATTGACGCCGTTTAACAGCGTCCGTGTAGCAGTAAAAGACATATCCTCCGAATAATAGTCGGAAAGTTGGTCTGTGGCGAGGATAGTGGCCTCACGGTACAGCCGGGAGGCATCGTCGTCCCGGATTGTGTCCAGGACGAGCTGCGCTCCCAGAGTGGCGGCTGTAAAGATGCTTAGAAATCCAAATATGATATACAGAATAATAAATTTTAAGTACAGATTGCTGTGCATAGTTTATTTTACCTCAAACTTGTACCCGATTCCCCAGACAGTACTGAGACTCCAGCCGTTATGATCTTTGATCTTTTCTCGAAGACGTTTGATGTGGACATCCACAGTCCGGGTGTCGCCGATGTATTCGTATCCCCAGATCTGATCGAGAAGCTGTTCTCTTGTAAACACTTGATTCGGAGAAGCTGCAAGGAAATACAAAAGTTCCAGCTCCTTTGGAGGCATATCCACGTGCTGTCCATCTACAACGACAGAGTAGTTCGTCAGGTTGATAGAAATGCCAGGATATTCGACGCATTTCCCTTTGGAAACATCGTTTGTCTCCGGTTTGGCCGGCTGATACCGGCGCAGAACGGCTTTTACCCGGGCAACGAGTTCCTTAGAATCAAACGGTTTGATAATATAGTCGTCCGCACCAAGTTCCAGGCCAAGCACCTTGTCAAAGACCTCTCCCTTAGCGGAGAGCATGATGATCGGTACGTTGGATCTGGAACGGATTTCCCGGCAGACCTGATATCCGTCTATTCCCGGCAGCATCAGATCCAGCAGAATCAGATTCGGCTGATACGAGTCGAAAGCCCGAAGTGCCTCCTCCCCGTCATAGACCATCTGTGTATCGAAACATTCTTTTGTCAGGTACAGACTCAGAAGCTCCGCGATATTTTCATCATCGTCTACGATTAAGATTTTCTGTTTTGTAGTCATAACTTCCTCCCTATTTAAACTCAACAATAGTGACGCCTGCATCGCCTTCGCCGAAAGCGCCAAGACGATAGGATTTGACATGTTTTTGCCTCTTTAAATACTGGTGAACAGCGTTTCTAAGCGCTCCGGTTCCTTTCCCGTGTACGACACGAACAGGGCTGAGATGTGCAAGGTAAGCGTCGTCCAGATATTTGTCCAGAAGCGCCACGGCCTCGTCCGAGGTTCTTCCGATAAGATTGATTTCCGGGCTTACAGTCAACGATTTTCCCATCTTCATCTTACCAGAAGAGGTGCGCCTGGTCTGCTTTGAAGTATAGGAAGCCGTTTCCTCGATGATATCCAGGTCCGTGATCGGGACTTTGGAGCGTAGAATTCCCATCTGTACCTCTACGTTCCCCCTGGAATCCGGCAGCGTGTGGACCGTTCCCGTAAGATTCATACTCAGCACCCGGACAGAAGTCCCAAGCTTAAAGTCGGACGGCTTGTAGGCTTTCTTCGGCTGTGCCTTTTCCAGTGTGACCTTGGAAGAGGTCTTCGCCATTCTCTGCCGGAGCTTTTCCCGCTCCTTTTCCATTTCAGAGGCAGAAATATTTTCCTTCCCGAATTTGCGGAAATTCCGCATAGTCTCATCCGCATAATCTTTGGCGCTTTGCAGGATCCGCTCTGCCTTTTCGTTGGCATCCCGAATGATCCGTTCCTTTTGGGCGTCGAGTTTTTCCTGCTTTTCCTTTGTGCGGCGTCGCAGCGTTTCCAGTTCTTCTTTGTAGGCCCGGATTTCTGCCTGCTCCCGCTCAATGGTACGTCGGCTGTGTTCCAGATCACTTAACAACTCTTCAAAGGATTCTTCCTGGTCGCTTAAGTGTGTCTTTGCCTCCTCGATGATTTCATCCGAAAGTCCCAGCTTTTTGGAGATGGCGAAGGCATTACTCTTTCCGGGAATACCGATCAGAAGGTGGTATGTCGGACGGAGCGTCTCCACGTCGAACTCACAGCTTGCGTTCTCCACGCCTTCGGTGGTTAGAGCGAAGACTTTCAGCTCACTGTAGTGAGTGGTCGCCATTGTACGGATTCCCCGCCGGTGGAGGCTCGTAAGAATGGCAATGGCAAGAGCCGCCCCCTCAGTCGGGTCGGTTCCGGCGCCAAGCTCGTCAAATAGGACGAGAGAATGTTCATCAACCTGTTTCAGGAAAGATACAATATTTGTCATATGGGAAGAGAAAGTACTCAGACTCTGCTCTATACTCTGCTCATCCCCGATATCCGCATATACTTCAGTAAAGACTGCAAGTTCGGAACGGTCCAGCGCAGGAATGTGAAGACCTGCCTGCCCCATGAGAGTAAACAGTCCGGTTGTTTTTAAGGAAACCGTCTTTCCTCCTGTATTCGGCCCGGTCACAATCAGAAGATCATAGTCGTCTCCCAGACAGATTGTGGTAGGAACAACCTTTGTCCGGTCTAAAAGAGGATGACGGCCTTCCCGGATATGAATCCGTCCCTCCTGATTCAGCACCGGGCGTGAGGCATTCTGGTCTACTGCAAGAGAGCCTCTTGCGAAAATGAAATCCAGTGTGGTCAGTACTTCGTAGTCTACCCGCAGTTCCTCACAGTGCTCGGCTGCCATGGAGCTTAAAGTGGAAAGAATTACCTGGATCTCCTCTTGTTCTTTGGCGTGCAGCTCCATGAGATCATTATTCAACTTCACAACGGTCATCGGCTCAATGAATAAGGTGGAGCCGGTAGAGGACTGGTCGTGTATCATCCCCTTGACCTGACTACGGTACTCTGCCTTGACCGGGAGACAATAACGGTCTCCCCGCATCGTCACAATAGCGTCCTGAAGATAATTCCTCATGGAGCCATTGACCATGCTGTTTAAGGCAGAGTGAATCTTCCCGTCAAAGGATTGAATACTCCGGCGGATCTTCTGAAGATTGGCGCTTGCGTCGTCCGCAATTACATCCTCATCCAGGATACAGCGACGGATCTCGGAAGCCACACGGGTTACAGGCTCAAGACGTTGAAAATAAGAATCCAGACAGTCAGGAAACTCATCGACTGTCTCATGGCGACCGTAGGATTTGATCTGTCCTGCACAGTCCAGAAGGCGTCCAATGGAAAGAAGCTCACCTGAACCAAGGGAGGCTCCCAGCTCCAGCCGCTTTAAGGATGCCTCTATAGGGACGCATCCTCTAAAAGACGGTCTGCCTTTTTTAATGATCCGGGTAAAGGCTGCCGCGGTCTCCTCCTGCATTTGCTCGATGGCAGACAGTTCTGTCTGTGGCAGGAGCGACCGGCAAAGCTGCTTTCCGCTCTCAGAAGAAGCATGATCCGCAAGGAGCGAGATAATTTTATTATATTCTAATTTGCGTAATGTCTTACTATTCATGAAAATCCCCTGTCTTTACATACTTTGTCAAATACCATTTTAACCTATTTGCCATCTAAAATAAAGGAGAAAAAAAGGTTAAATGTTGAACATTGGGAAGTGTTACGGTATACTATAAAAAGGGATGTTAAAGGAGAACAACAATGTCTGCCCAATTTCAAGATGATGATGAGAAAAAGGAAGAGAAAGAATCCTATTCCTTTTTGAAAGAGACGATCAAGAAGCCCCCGATAGATAAGCGGGTGGCAACAATAAAGATTCTTAAGGTCGCGGGCCTGGGACTGATTTTCGGACTGATGGCGTGTGTTAGTTTTTTTGCGGTCAAACCATGGGCGAGTGAGCATATCGGCAATACAAAGACCAATGTCACGATTCCAAAGGATGAACAGACTGAAAGGGAAGACGAAAGCCAGGAGAAAGAAGAGCAGACAGCGGCTCCGGTGCTGACGATCGAGAATTACGGGCAGATGATGGATGAGATGAATCAGATTGCAGCCACAGTGGAAAAGAGTATCGTGTCGATCGAGGGAAAGACGGAGGAGACTTTCGAGGATCTGTCCGGAGAGACACGACAGAGACGCTCTGGGGTTATCGTAGCTGATAATGGTGTGGAGCTTCTGATTTTGACAAACGACTGCATTTACCAGAAAGGGACTCCGGTCACGGCTATTTTCTACGATGGTAACGAGGTGACAGCCTCTTTAAAGCAGCAGGATCAACATCTTGGTATTGCAGTCTATGCGGTAGAGAAGTCCAGACTGTCCCAGAATACTTCTCTCCAGGCAAAGTCGGTCACACTTGGTAACTCTAATCTCATATCTACGGGAGATCCGGTGATTGCCATTGGCTCTCCTTTTGGGACGAAAGATGGAGTCGGTTTTGGCGTGATCAGCGGGACGAAAGAACAAAGGTATCTCTGCGACGGCCAGTATCAGATTTTGCAGACTGATATGGTCTGGACCAAAGGTGCAAGCGGTGTACTGGTAAGCTTGAGTGGTGAAGTTATCGGGCTGATTGATGCAGGTGATGAGAGCGGATACGGCGTAATGAGTGCTTTTGCGGTCTCTGAGCTGAAAGAAGAGATCGAGCTTCTTTCAAACGGAGTTTCTGCTGCTTATTTGGGTATCAACGGAACCGAAGTATCAGACGCTATCGCAGACAGCCAGGATATGCCGAAAGGTATATATGTAAGCTCCGTGATGCCGGATTCCCCGGCCATGCAGGCAGGTATCCAGAGCGGCGACATTCTGACCGAGATCGGTGATACAAAAATTTATACGCTCAAAGGACTCAAAGACGAACTTCTGGACTATCGGTCTGGGCGGCAGACCGTGATTCAGGGAAAACGCAGAGGCTCTGACGGTTATGTGGACGTCCACTTTGAGGTGACTTTGGGCAGTGCGGAATAAAGATTAGAAATGAGGAAAAAAATGAGATATATTCAGGAACTGCATGAAGGAGAAACCATTCGTGCAATTTACTTATGTAAATCAAAGAGAAGTGCGGAGACGAGAAACGGGAAACCGTATGACAACCTGATCTTGCAGGATAAGACAGGGACTTTGGACGGGAAGATCTGGGATCCGAATTCCAACGGGATCGCAGACTATGACGAGAAAGATTTTGTTGAGGTTGTGGGCGAAGTGACGACCTACAATAATAATCTACAGCTCAATATCAAGCAGCTCAGAAAAGCCCACGAGGACGAATATATTCTGGCTGACTACATGCCGACGAGCGACCGGGACGTGGAGGAAATGTATAAAGACCTGCTCAACTTTGTGGATATGATCCGCAATCCATACCTTAAACAGTCGGTAGAGTATTACTTTGTGAAGGATGAGGAATTTATCCGGAAATTTAAAAACCACTCCGCGGCCAAGAGCGTTCACCACGGCTTCTGCGGCGGGCTGTTGGAGCACACGGTCAGTATTTTGAATCTTTGCCGTTACTATGCGGCGGCGTATGACTTTCTGAGTGCGGATTTGCTTTATGCGGCGGCACTTTACCATGATATCGGAAAGACAAAGGAGCTATCCGCATTTCCGGAGAATGACTATACAGACGATGGACAGCTTCTGGGACATATCGTTATCGGAGTAGAGATGCTCGATGAGGCAATTCGTGCGATTCCTGGTTTTCCTCCAAAGCTTGCAAGCGAGCTGAAGCACTGTATTTTGTCACACCATGGCGAGCTGGAGTATGGCTCCCCGAAGAAGCCGGCCCTTGCGGAGGCAATGGCGCTGAATCTGGCGGATATGACGGACGCCAGGATGCAGACGATGAAAGAGATCCTGAAAGACAAACATACGACGGAATGGCTCGGATACAATCGATTGTTTGAGTCTAATCTAAGAAAATCGAGCTTGTCGTAGAGAACAGAAAAATAATGGTAAACAGGCGGCAGAGAGGAATTTCTGCCGCTTATCACATTCTTGTTCACATACAAGAAGCCGAGTATAATAGGCGGTAGGAGAAGCAATAAGGAAAGATCGGATTTGCAATATAAAAGGGGAAACATCGATGAAGAAAAATGATTTTATTACACTGGAAATAGAGGATATAGGAGTAGGCGGAGAAGGGATTGGAAAAGCTGAAGGCGTGACATTCTTTGTTAAAGACGCCATTGTCGGGGATGTGATTGAGGCGAGAATCACTAAATTAAAAAAGCACTATGGTTATGCCAGACTGATGAAGATTTTAAAGCCATCCGGTAAAAGAAAAGAAGCAAAATGTCCGGTGGCACGTCAGTGCGGCGGATGCCAGATTCAGGAGATGGATTATGGTGAGCAACTAAAATTTAAGGAACGAAAAGTACGAAACAACCTAGAGCGGATTGGAGGATTTGACCGGGCGTTTCTGGGTCGGGTGATGGAACCGATCTGTAGCATGGAAGAACCGTTCCACTATCGGAATAAGGCACAATACCCCATCGGAACTGACCGGGAGGGCTACCCGGTGGCGGGATTTTATGCCGGACGAACCCACCAGATCATCCCGAATATGGTGTGCGCCCTGGGAAAAGAAATCAATACCCAAGTGCTGGAAGTAGTACTGGATTTTATGAGAGAATTTCAGATTCCTGCGTACAGTGAGGAAACCGGGAGAGGACTACTTCGCCACGTGCTCATTCGTACCGGTTTTCACACAGGGGAGATCATGGTCTGCTTCATCGTAAATGGTACCAGAATCCCTCATACGGATGAACTAACCGGGCGTCTTAGAAAACTTCCCGGCATGACAAGCATCACAATGAATATCAACTGTGATAATACGAACGTCATCATGGGAAAAGAAATCCGGCTGCTCTGGGGAAAAGAGTATATCACGGATTATATTGGAGAAATCAAATATCAGATTTCTCCGCTGTCTTTTTATCAGGTCAATCCGGTGCAGACGGAAGTGCTTTATGGTCTTGCATGCGAGTACGCAGGACTGACAGGAAACGAGACGGTATGGGATCTCTACTGCGGAATCGGTACCATTTCTTTGTTCCTTGCCGGAAAGGCAAAACAGGTCTATGGTGTGGAGATTATACCGCAGGCCATCGAGGACGCCCGGAAAAACGCTGACATCAACGGAATTGAAAATGCGGAGTTTTATGTAGGAAAAGCCGAGGAAGTCCTGCCGGACTATTACCGCAAGTATGAAACAGAGCATCCGGGAGAACACGCACATGCGGATGTGATCGTGGTGGACCCGCCGAGGAAAGGGTGTGATCAGCGGCTGTTGGAGACGATGGTACGGATGGAAGCGAAACGGATCGTATATGTGAGTTGCGACTCCGCAACACTGGCAAGAGATCTGAAATATCTGTGCGGAAATGGATATGAGATGAAAAAAGTGAGGACAGTGGATATGTTTCCACACACGGTGCATGTCGAGACGGTAGTAAAGTTAGTGAGAAAGGGATAATGAATCAGTTTCGAATGTTATGAAGTGGGGAAGATGATGAATCAAGATAAGAATGAAAATTTGGAAATCTTGTTGACGGAGTACCGTACATTGAAAGATGAAGAAAAGTCTATCTTTTCTTTTCAATTTACTATTATCGGAGTTTGGCTTACATTTTTAGGTGTTATGATAAATTCTCTTTTTAATCAAGTAAAAGAAATTCAGACGTATGTGTACTCGAACTACGATATTTATTCGGAAAATATAAATGAAATATTATCGAATTATGATATTATGCCAGGAAGCAGGGATATAATGGCGCTGCTCATTTCAATATTGATACCGGGAACATGCGCCCTTTTTGGTCTCCTTTGGCTGGATTTAACAACTAGATTTGTAAAAGAGGCACATTATATTTTTATTATAGAACATAAAATAAAAGCAAATTAATTCTAATAGAATTTTAGAAACACCGAATTTTAGGGGAATACCGGGAAAACGGTATAAATTCGGTGTTTTTAATTAATGTCTCCTGATGATTCCGGTACTCACTTAAGCCCTTTTTTTATAATCGTTTGCGACACGTTTGTAACACGGTATCTTTTCTATCTCTTTCCTCAAATCTTCTAAGCTTCTGTGTCCATAGATGGAATTAGTAATGTCACGAAAACTATGCCCCAACATTCGTTTTCTGTCATTTTCGCTTACTTTGTATTTTTCGCATAGCATAGAAAAGGTGTGTCTGCAATCGTGAGCTGTATGTTTTCCAACACCTATACTTTTAAGAAATTCTGAAAGAGCTTTATTAAAAGCGCTGTATGATATTCCCATGAGAGATCCTTTCTCATTTAGCCGATCTTGTACGATAGGGAGTATGGAAGAGTGGATGGGAACAATCCTATTTTTCCCGGCATCTGTTTTTAATCCCCCTGAGAAGCATCTCTTTTCTAAATCTACGCTAATTACAGATAATTCACCAATGCGATAGCCAGAATAGCACATAATTAGAAGAAGCTGGGCAATATAGTTATCAGCATGTTCCCAAAGCCTTTCCAGGTCACGTATATTAAACGGAACTCCGTGTTCATCATCGTCTGGAATGTTAATCCTTAAAAGCTCTGTAGGATTTTTTTCTACTAGATTTTGCGCCAATGCATAACGATATATTTGCTTTAAAAGAGAAACGATTAATTCCAGACTGGCATGTTTTAACTGGCAAGAGTCCACAATACGCTGAAGCTGTTCATATGTTATTTCTCCTATTTTTTTGTTATACAAAGCTTTGCAGTTATTATAAGCTGTTCTTGTTGCTTGTTTAGAGCTTGCGGAGTATTTCTTTTTCCCGTTAAATTTCCAGTTATAAAATTGGTCATACAGCTCTGAAAACAGCAATTCTTGGTCGTTGGAATTTGAGCGAACTGCTACGTTATAATCTGACAGGATTCTATTTGTAAATTCGGCTAGGTCTCCATCTTCCTGCCCTCTTAATTGTTCCAGATCTTTTTCCATACCCGGTTTATATGTTCCGGCTTTATACGCTGTCAATACAGCAAATCCAACATACCAGTCTGACACATAGCAGAGTGCTTTTTTCATAATCGGTTTTCCATCTACTGTGAATTCTGTAACTGGTGGATGTACAGAGTACGGGTTTCTCCTGTTCCCGGAGAGTTTGCGGATCGTTCCGTAACCGTTCGGAAGGTTCGGATGCTTTTTCTTGTTTGCCATAAACATCATCTCCTTTTCATTTTGGTCATAAAAATAACAGCCAGCAAGAACGTGTGTTCCGCTTGCGGTGGCTGCCCGAAGATGATACAATATGTTTGACTTAATGTGGAGTATCATCTGCGGATGTATTCCGTCTCCGTCCCAGTGTTGGTAGCACCGGGACGGTTTTATTAATTTTGCAATGAATTCAACATATCTTCTGCGCTCATGTTGGACGCAGATTCTGTATAGGCATCAGTGATTTTTTGTGCGTTTTCCTGATACACAGTTTGAAGTTTATTAGCCCATTCTTCGTATGCCGATTGTTCGTCTTTGTTTTTTAGCATGAGATCAGCCATCTTTTCAATTCCTTCGTTAGATATTTTTGCAAGCTCTTCTATCTTGCTATTTGAAAGTTCAGCCAATGCGTTGATGTCTCCGGATTTTTCCTGAGATTCAGAGTTATATTCATCTACAAGTTTCGGCGCCTCTTCCTGGATTTTTTTAGTGTATTCATCTAGTATAGATTGATAGGTGGTTTCTTCTTTTTTCTCTTCTTTCTGTTTTTGTTCTGTTGAGGATTTATTATCATTGGATCCACCTGATCCACCGCAAGCCCACAATCCACAGGCCATAACACAAGCAAGCATCATTGCAACAATTTTCTTCTTCATTTTCCATTCCTCTCTTTCTCTTTTCCGAGAAAACCCAAACCTATTATATAATCGCTTATGCGGTTATACCTTAGCACCTTTTGAACGATTGCAACGCCAACATAACGTCTGTAAGTTATCTTCTGTCGTTAAACCGCCTTTTGAAACTGGGATTATATGGTCTATTTCAAGTAAAAGATTAGGCTCTTTTTCTACTGAAGCACCACAGTTTTTACAAGTGAATTGGTCTCTCTCTTTTATTTTCTGTCTTAGCTTACTCGTCATCAATGCCCTTTGCCCAGCAATGCTTTTATTAAATTTGATTTTTTCTGATAAGAATAAAACAAATTTATTTAAATTTTCTATATCCATAATAACATCACATTCAGTAGAAGCATTTCCTCCAGAGCTTACATATTTGAAAATATACTTAGGAAAATACGCTGTGCTTAAATCCATTTCTTCAAATCCTAGATTTTTTTCTAAATTCTTTTTGCTCAATTTTTTTATAAGAAAAGGAACATCGTTTTGAACACTATTTATGATATCTTTCTTTTCTTCTTGTATATGTTTCTTTCCTTCTTCTGCAGCTTCGAAATTATTCAGAACAGATTCAAAGTTAGATAAAGTTTCTTCTGTTGGCTTTATCCCAAAATATTTGCACACATACTCAAAAGGTTTTTTTCTAGCATTGTCACATACAGTTCTTGAACAATTATGTATATTTGGAGCATATTTTTGGTTCTTCAAATGTTCCCTTTTGTAATTCCATTTACTAGAGTCTTTATAAACAGCAGAACCATAATCCTTTTTGTCTGAAATTATACTTGAATTTTTCAAATCTTCTATGTGGCTGTTTAATTTATTGCAATCATCAATGTAATTTTTTATCCTTTCTTTTATTTCTAAAAAATTGTTGCTTTTATAATAGTATATTTCATATATTTTCCATACTATAAATAATGATAATAAAACAATAAATATGGGCCATGCAACGCTTACTAAGTAAGCAAGTATAAGAATTACAACAATAAAAGCGATAAAATTCATAAAAACCTCCCATTTGTAACTTTTACCTAATTTCTCAAGATTTATCTTACATCGCTCTGAAAAGCAATAGCTTTTCCTAAAATATGAACTTCATTGAGTTCTTCGTTTTGAAAAATAAAATCTTCGTAAGCTGGATTTTCTGGTTTTAAAATCAATAAGGATTTTTCAGGATAATAAAAGACTCGTTTTAATGTAGCTTCACTTTCATTATTTACAACAACTGCAGCAATTTCTCCGTTTTCAACTATATCTTGTTTCCTGATAAAAACAATATCTCCATCTAATATTCTAGCATTAGTCATGCTATCTCCAACAGCTTTTAGACAAAAATCGGCATCAATATTTGTTCCTGACATTATGTAGCTCTCCCTATCTTCATTTGTATATTTTGGTATTCCACAGGCAATTTCGCCTAGCATTGGAAAACGCTTTAGTTCGATAGGAAAAATATTTGAAATAACTGGATTTTCAAAACTTTCTTCACCAGTCATCAAATATGAAAGTGGCAGGCCAAGATATTCTGCAATCTTTAAAAGACGGTCAGATGGAAATTTTCCTTCTTGTAGTTTCCGTATATATCCGTTTGAAAAACCACACTCCCGTTCAAGACGGGAAATTGGTATTTTTCTTTCATTACATATTTTTTTTACAAGCTCTACACTATTCATACTACCTCCCATTATTTTTAGAAAAAAGTCTAAATTTGCACTTGACAAATGAGAGATAACTCCTTATAATGAAACCATGATTTAGACTTAAGTCTAAATCTAAAAGGCTATATAGAGAGTAATCTCATTGATTGGTGGTGCTTTCATTTTAGATTATTCTCTATATATTGTCAATATACAAATAGAAATTTGTCTAAAAGAAAGGAGGGTGCGTGTTTGATTTTTAAGAAAATCGAAGCCTTGTGTAAAGAAGGAAGCATCTCTGTGTCAAAGTTGGAAAAAGAGTGTGGGATCGGTAATGGAACTATAAAAGGATGGGAAAAATCTTCCCCACGTCTTGACACACTGAAAAAAGTAGCCGACTACTTCGGCGTGAGCATTGAGTATTTTCTGGAGTAGGGAGGAGATGGTGTGAAGTGAAAAAATACTTTGGAGAATATATAAGGGATCAAGCAATAAAAAATCTGCTATCCGCACAAGCGAGAATAGCAGAAATAGGAAGTGCGTCAGAAGTCATATCTTTGACAAAATTTGTTTTAAAAATTTCTAATAAATTCCACAATGTATTGCTTGATTTCGGGTTGGAACATTGTGATGAAAGCGCAGAACAGCCACCAGATGAGAAAGGAGAGTGATGGAGAATGGAAGAAAAGGTTTTGCAAGATTTGAATGATATTCGGAGGGAATATAACCGTTTAAAGGATGTAGTTTATGACGATCTCAAGGAGCTATATGAGGAGAATAATTTTCTCAAAAGAAAAGTGGACGCCATAGATGACGCTCACCAAAGGAATACTATTTTATTCCTTGTGCTCTTAATAATCTCTTTTGCTTATCATTTATATTTTTTTCAACAGAATCGCTAAGAGATTTTGTAAGCGTATTACTTTTTCTGTTGAACATTCTAATTCAGGAAACATTCTTCCCGGATTTAGAAATTAAGTATTTATGTTGGTAGTGAAGATAGGAGGTAAGAAGAATGGATGTAAAAAATCTTAACAGTGTTTCCAGAGAAGAACAGAAAGCAATTTTAAGTAATGTCATTTCTCGATGTATGATTGAAAATCACATGACATTGGAAAATCTGGACGAAGCATGTGAGATTATACGAGAGATTTATAGAAAGAATGCAATATTAACAAGTTCCTTGAGGGAGTAGCTTAGCAGGAAATCAACTTAAAATTGTCACAGCAGAGTAAAAATTTGGAGGTGGTAAGAACCATGTTTCTTCTAAAACTGCATTTTAGTATCAGCATTTTATGTTTTCTCTTCATCCTAGGATGTTTTCTCATATTTAAAACAAGGCTGATGAGGTATAAAGAACCAAAAAAGAAGGTGGCGCAATGTAAGAGGATTTTCCGAACGGCAGTAATATCAGTGATTCCAATTTTTAACTTAATTACATGTTTTTTATTGGTGTATATGGCTGCCTGCGATGATGAGACCGCAAAGAAGATCATGAATGGAGGTGAAATAAGTGAGTAAAAAAAAGAGAGAAAGAGAGATTCTTCATAGCTACATGGAAGTTTTGGCTAGAAACTATGAAAAGTTTGATCCAGCCGAAATGACTGGCTCTATTTGCAAATTGTATGACAGTCTAAATAAAAATAGGTCTCATAAATGCTTAAAGAAATTGAGAAAAGAAGTTAAAGCTATGAGAAAAGAACTCCTAGAAATCAGGAGATTCCTGGAGCCCTTTTCAAAACCCATTGTAATCAATGGCAGCGAAGTTTCTAAAGCTGTTCAGAAATCCATTCGTGGTACATTTGAAGCAATCTCAGAGACATCCCGAAACCGCGAGAACTGATGTATCCAGCGATATTTTCCATAAAGTTTGGATCGGAAGTGTCAATGCTTATGATGTCTTCACATTCATTGATATAAGCACGATCTTCTTCTGTAAGAGACTTTATGAACTCGTTAAATGGCTTAATATCCATAATATTTCTCCTCCTTTCTACATACTCGGCATGGCAGTGCCTGTAGGGAAATTATAGGAGAAAAATAAACCATAATCAATACACGCAAGAAACTGAAATCGAAAGCAGTAGGTCGTGAGACGTCATGTACCAGTACTGACCGGCTCATTGGATAGAGTCTTCACCTCGTTGTGGCGCGGCTGCGGATAGCTTTTAGATCAGGTGAGCAGATCGGTGAAAAAAAGCCGCCGAAATTTAAAACCAAAAGGTTATTTTGAAAAGCTAATAAAGCAAATGGTTTTTCAGAAAAGCAAAAAAAGCATTTGGTTATTTTGGTTTTTTAAGAAAAGAAAGAAGCAAAGAAAAGAATATATATATAACATTATATATTTATATATTTAATTAATTATATATATACCTAAAGCTTTAGATTATATAAGACATATAGTTATTGATTATGTAAAAAGAAAAATATAAAAAAGAAAAAGCAAAAAAAGCATTTGGTTTTTGCGATGGCAAAGCGTAGCTAACCTTTGAGGTGCAAAGGAACGGCAAGGCAGGGAATGGCTGTGCGTTGAATGGCAATGGAGAGGCAAAGAACGGCTTGGCTTGGCGAAGAACTGCGAAGGGAAGGCAAGGCATGGAAGAGAATAGCATTGAAGTGCAAGAGATGATTTGCTAAGGCAAAGTAAAGCGATGAAATGCAAAGGAAAAGCGTGACCTAGAAAGCGTGGATTAGATATGCAAAGGAACAGCCAATCCCAGCGATGCAAAGGAATAGCGTGGCCGTGCCAAGGCAAAGTAAAGCAGGGCGTGGCAAAGGAAATGCTTGGCTTAGAGGCGCAATGGCAGAGCAAGGCGTTGAAATGCGAAGGAAAGGCGTGGCCTAGAAAGCGTGGATTAGATATGCAAAGGAAAAGCGTGGCGTTGATTGCGTAGAAAAAACAAGTCGAAAGGAGAAAAGTGAAATGAAAGAAATGAAAGTAAGATTGGAATTTTTTGAGGAGGTGCTCGGGACTGCAAGTTCGGATCCAGAGATCCATGAGAAGTACATTGCAAGTAATGCACCGGACGCACCGAGCCGGAAAGAAGAGGTGGAAGCGCTTGGAGCGGAAGAAGTATTCGAGAAATCAATGACTGTATTCCCGAGACTGGATGATGGAACGCCGTTTCTTTGGGACTACCAGATTAAAGGATTCTTCAAAGATTCCTGTGGGATGCTGAGGAGGGTTAAGGGAACACCATCCAGCGCAATCAAAGCATACAAGAAAGAGATCGATGGATTGATCTTCGTGAAGGAAAGACAAATCCCATTTCTCTTTGAAGGAGAAATCGGTATTTGCCAGAGACCTTTACGAGCGAGTACAGCACAGGGAGAACGAATTGCTCTTTCCAGCAGTGAGACGGTTCCGGCTGGATCAGCGATCGAATTTACAATCCAGTGTATGGTAGATTCGGACATGGCGGCAGTTATTGAATGGCTCGATTACGGAGATCTGAGAGGAATCGGACAGTGGAGGAACTCGGGAAAGGGACGATTCAAATGGCGCGATATCACAGACTCACAGAAAAATAAAAAATAGCCCCGGAGTGCTGGCACACCACCGAGGCTGTGTAACTAGCTAACCGACCTAGCTATTTACAGGAATATAATACCAAGTTTTCCTGCAAATAGCAATAGGTAATCGAACAAATGTTTGAAATTTGGAGGAAAACAGATGAAAAAAGATTGGAAAAAGACAGAAGAGTATTTGGGAGCAGGAGTAATAGGAGAAATTAAAGAACATGCAAAGCGGTGGTATAAAGCGAGCGTAGTAGTATTTGCCGTACTTGTGGTAACAAATTTTGCATGGATTTTCCGGAGAAAGTAAAGTATGCAGTATTTTGGAGAATGTTTTTACTGCACGAAAAGAAATCGATGCCTAGATGCTCACAGGAATACTCGATGTCGTGACTACGAGAAAAGGAGGAGAAGTGGAACCGATTATAAGAAATGCCCAAAAAGCAGCTTACATACTCCAGATAGCACCGCAGGCGTTCCGGGAACAGGCAAAGAGGGGCATGAATCAATACAGTCGGGTAGTGAGTGGAAAGAAGAAAAGGACATACGAGTTCTATCCGTACAAAGCGGCGGAAGATCTGAATGTACCTGTTGAGCATCTGGAAGCGAGAAGCATGGAATATGAAAAACAAAAGGTAGGTGAGGGAGATGCATAGAAGAAAACTACGAAAATACCGGATCTTGAAAGACATCTGTGCAGTAGTCGGGGGAGTTGCCGTATTGGTGATGGCCGGATCCGCTGACAGTTACAGCCAGAACATTATCTCAACGGCAGAGTTTTTTATGGCGTTCGGGATCGCACTGGACATGATGATAGTAGCATACATAACACATGACTGTGTGAAAGAACGGGAGAAGCATTATCTCAAGATGCGGGAACTGCGCCGGAGACACCGGTTGCAGGGCATGAAAAAGAGTGCATAGGGACGGCAATCCCATATATGCACTCGGATAAAAGATCAAGTTAAGTATAGCGCATTTAAGGAGGATTTGCAAATGAGCAAGATTACAAAAATTAAAATCAAAAATCTTTTCGGTATATCAGAATATAACGGTGATGGTAAAAGTGTAGAACTTTCTGGGCAAAACGGAGTCGGGAAATCATCCGTAATCGACGCAATTAGATACGCACTGACTAATAAATCTGATCGTAGATACATCGTAAGGAATGGAGAGACAGAGGGAGAGATTCTGATCGAGACTGACAGCGGACTTAGAATCAACAGAAAAGCGAGAACAAATCAGGCAGATTATAAAAGCGTGAAACAGAACGGGCATGAAGTTGGCAGTCCGGAAACATTTCTGAAAGACATTTTCACACCGTTGCAGCTTTCGCCTGTCGAGTTTATGGACAAGACTGAGAAAGAACAGAATGCGATTATTCTGGACATGATCCAGTATGATTGGTCACTACAGACAATTCGAGACTGGTTCGGAGAAATTCCTGACTGGGTATCTTATGACCAGAATATCCTCCAGATCTTAAATGACATTCAGTCAGAAAAAGGAGATTACTACAGAAACCGTCAGGATGTCAACAGAGATATTCGAAATAAGAAATCCTTTATCGAGGACATTGCAAGCGAGATCCCGGAAGGATATGACGCAAAGAAATGGGAAAACGAGAACCTTGGAGAACTGTACCAGAAAATCGAGAGGGCAAGGAAAGAGAACGAGAATATCGAAAAGGCGAAACGGTTTGTTGAGCAGAGAGATAACAAGGTTAGATCGTTTGAAGCAGATAAAGAAATTAAGCTTTCAGCGCTGGACAGAGAATTTGCTGCAGAAAAGGAACGCCTTGTAAAGGAGAAGGAAAGACTTGAAGCACAGCTGAGAGAAAACGAAATTAGGATGTCTGGACTTGCAGAGAAAAAAGAGGACAAGTCAGCAGTGATCAAAAAAGAGTATGAGGCAAATGTGGCGAAGTATGACAGCGCAATGGAAGAATACAAAGACATTGCAGAGAAAGACCTGATTGACTTCTCTGAACTGCAGGAACAGGCACAGCAGACAGAAAAGATGAAATCCTATCTGAATGAGTACAAGAGAATGTTGGATCTACAGGATGAAGTTGCAGAACTTACTGAAGAATCAGAAGAGTACACAAGAAAAATCGAAAAAGCGAGAATGCTTCCAGGGGAAATCCTTGAAACAGCAACTATCCCGATCAATGGACTGACTGTAAAAGATGGAATCCCACTTATCAATGGACTTCCGATCAGCAATCTTTCAGACGGAGAAAAACTGGATCTTTGCATTGATGTTGCAATCCAGAAGCCAAACGGACTGCAGATCGTTTTGATTGACGGAGTGGAAAAAATGTCCACGAAAATGAGAGAGAGCCTTTACAAAAAGTGCAAGGACAAGGGCCTGCAATTTATTGCAACAAGGACAACAGATGAAGAAGATTTGACAGTGATCGAGTTATAAGGGAGGACATTTATGGACGAATTAATGAAACAAGAAATGAAATATGATGTTTCGGCCCCATTTTCTAATGGAGAAAATTTTAATAATTTGTACAAGATGGCTCAACGAATATCAAAATCGCAGCTTGTTCCGCAAAACTACCAAGGAAAACCGGAGGATTGCATGCTTGCGATTGATATGGCAAACAGGAACGGTATGTCTCCTGTAATGGTAATGCAAAATCTTTATGTAGTAAAAGGAAAACCGGTATGGTCCGGACAAGCTTGTATGAGTATGATTAAAGCCTCAAAAGAATTTAAAAATGTAAGAGTTGTGTATGTTGGAGAAGAAAGTACGGATGAATGGGGCTGTTATGTAAAGGCTACATACAAGGAAACAGGAGAAGAAGCGGTCGGAACGAAAATCACAATAAAAATGGCAAAAGACGAAGGATGGTATTCTAAACCGGACAAATACGGAAAAGAAACATCTAAGTGGCAGACGATGCCGCAACAAATGCTTGCGTATCGTGCGGCAGCGTTCTTTTGTAGGATTTATTTACCAAATGAAATTATGGGATGCTGCGTAGAAGGAGAACCAGAAGATATTGAAACTGTGCCGAAAAAAGAAGCGGAAAATCCTTTTGATATCGTAGAAAAAGTATCAGAAGAAACGGAGGCGATTTTCAAATGATTTTAACACAGGAAAATTATTATAGCAAAGAAGCAAATGAAGAATATTTGAGCGTATCGCAGTACAAGGATTTCTGCGGATCTGTCGGAAGACTGGGATGTGAGGAACAGGCACTGGCGAAAATTAGAGGAGACTACGAAATGGAAACGACAACGTCTCTCTTGGTTGGGAGTTATGTAGATGCTCATTTCGAAGGAATGCTTAACATATTTCAGGCACAGCACCCAGAAATTTTCACAAAATCAGGGACGCTGAAAGTAGAGTACCGGAAGGCGGAGGAAATTATAAACAGGATTGAAAAAGACGAACTGTTTATGAAGTTCATGAGCGGGGAAAAACAGAAGATATTTACAGGAGAATTGTTCGGGGCAAAGTGGAAAGTGAAACTTGACAGCTATCTTCCTGGAATATGCATTACGGACCTGAAAGTGATGAAATCTCTAAGGGAGGCGCACTATGCGAGAGACATTGGACTCATGGATTTTGTCCGGTACTGGGGATATGACATTCAGGCTGCCGTCTATCAGGAAATCGTAAGGATCAATACCGGAGAAAAACTTCCGTTTTTCATCGCCGCCGCAAGCAAGGAAAAAGAACCAGATATCGAAATCATTCAGATACCGCAGGAATGGATGGATGATTGCTTATCTGGAATGGAAATGAATGTGAAGAAAATCATCGCTCTCAAGGATGGCGAAATCGATCCGATCCGGTGTGAAATGTGTGACTGGTGTAAGAGAACAAAAGTACTGAAGAATCCGATTTATCCGGACATGCTGATAGGAGAGATTTAATGGAAAAAGGAGATACGGTAGTTACCGAACACGTGGAATACTGCTTGATGTGCGGAAAACCGTATAACATAGAGGGGCATCATTTGATTTGTGGATGCGGGAAACGAAAACAAGGTACCGAGGATGGACTGCTTATTCCTCTGTGCCAAGAATGTCACAGAAAACTGCATGCAGATGGAATGAGGATGAAGCTGTCTAAAATGTTGGGACAGGCAATATATGAGCAGAACCACACAAGGGAGGAATTCAGGGAACGATATGGGAAATCCTACTTTTGAGATCAGAGGAGAATTTTATAAAGGACATTGTTTCCCTGGACTGAATGAATACATAAAAGAAATAGGGAAAAATCCAAAAGCCGGAAACAGGATGAAGCAGGAATATCAAATGATAGCCTGTAATGCAATCAGAATTGGGTTAAAGAGGTTCAAAACTGACAAACCAATTATCCTGCACTATGTATTCAAGGAGCCAAAAAAAGGAAATAAAAGAGATAGAATGAACGTCTTTTCATTCGCTGACAAGGTGATCGAAGATGCTTTGCAAAGAACCGGTGTGATACCGAATGACGATCCAGAACACATCGCTAATACAACGCATGAATTTGAGTACACTTCCGGGGTGCCGAGCATCAAAGTGGAAATAGAGATTGTCAACAGCTAAATAATAATATATCACATGTCACTTGTAAACATCACGCATAACGAAGTGGACCCTCCGGGAAACCGGAGGGAGAAAGGAGGATACGTGAGGACGGAAGAAGTGTTACAAGCAATACCGGTTGGGAGTTGGCATCCGGTTAAAAGATCAGAACTCGCATACGCTCTGAATCTGACAGACAGAGAAATGCGGGACGCCCTCCATGAAGCGAAAAAGAAGATGCCGATCATCAACTTACAGGATGGAAAAGGCTACTTCATTCCAGATATGAACTTAACGGAAGATAGAAGACTCCTTGCAATATGGACGAAACAAGAACTGAATCGGTCTAAAGAAACAATCGAATGTATTAAACCGTCAATAAAAACGTTGGCTAATTGTAGAATCTTTGTTCCAATTCCGGAAGAAATACGAATTTTTGGACGGAGTGATGTATGGTGAGAGACAGTTTTATACTCTATACATCATACCTGGATCAGATCGAAAGCATGAGTATGGAGCAGAGGGGAATCCTTTTTACTGCACTATTCCAATATGCTAGAGATATGGAATTACCGAAAATGGATGGAGTCACCCAAATGGCTTTTGGATTTATCCGGGCACAGGTTGATCGGCACTGGGAGAAGTACGATGAGGTTTGCCAGAAACGGTCAGAGGCAGGGAGAAAGGGAGGACGGCCGAAGAAAGAAGAGCCTGTAGTCCATCAGGAGGAAGAGCAGGACATACCATATACGGAAGTCATCGACTATCTGAATCAAAAGACAGGGAAGAGTTACAAGAGCACATCATTAGAATCGAGAAAGCATATCCGGGAACGATTTCGTGAGGGAGCTAAATTAGAAGATTTTAAGAAGGTAGTCGATAACAAAACATCCGAATGGCAAGGTACAAAAATGGACGGGTATCTTCGACCTACTACACTTTTTGGACCGAAGTTTGAAAGCTATTTACAACAGAATCCGGGAATAGGAAAGAAAACGGATTTTAACAATTTCCAGGAACGTAATTACAATATGGACGACTTGGAACGTCAGTTATTAGGAAGTGAGGTAAGGAAATGAAAAAATATGAATTAACAACAGATACAAAGATGGTATTAGGACGGAAATTATTCAGAATCAAAGCACTTGTGAGCTTTGGTAACGTAAAAATTGGAGATTTAGGTGGATACATCGAGAAAGAAGAAAATCTGTCACAAGAAGGCAATGCATGGGTGTCCGGCAATGCTGAGGTGTCCGGCAATGCTAAGGTGTCCGGCAATACATGGGTGTCC
>OGRS01000875.1_pt1 | contig 23029 bp, 43 predicted proteins | sample 1553561 | NCBI WGS metagenome assembly OGRS01 (sample SAMEA2580103, study PRJEB22360) | human gut metagenome | biome: human gut; feature: human-associated habitat; material: faeces | place: Denmark | collected 2008/2010
TAAATCGCAACTTTTTGTCATTGTCTTTTGTGTGGACAAATCGCACTAATACCCTTTTTAGTTTATTGTTTGATCCGCCAAAAATCAATGTGCGCGTTTTCTTCACTTTATCCTCCACGAACTTCGCGGTAGACAATAATGCAAGGTTGCGTAGATTCCATGTCAAAATGCCTGTGTTCGCAGTAACCTCTTCACTAGTAATTACTGATTTCACGATTTTGCCATACTGATTTTTTATATCATATTTTTCCGGCTTGTAATCTACAGAAAAACCACCAGAACAATGCCCTACATTATGTTCTGGCGTTTCGATTTCTTCATTATCCGGTATCGCATCGCCTTCAAATTCCTGCATATACACCTCGCCAGCGCCCATGATGATATCGTCATTTTTTTTCTTTGTCACTTATATACACCTCCATGTAATTATAAAAAGGGAGACGCACTCCCACATTTGTATCTGGTCATTGAAGAGATCGCCACCACCCGCTAACTCACTATGATAATATATATTATCAGCTCTCAGAAAGGGGCTATCCTCTTCTTGGTCCAGTATGTCTAAAACCTTTTGTTTGATTGCTAAAAGCTTGTCGTAATCATCCCCTATAATACGCACCTCTATCTGACTTTGCTTTATATGTCCGCCTGATATAGGTGTGTGCTTGTAGGCTATAGCAGGATATGGTCCTATCGAGAAATTCGGTGAAGCATTAAGACCTGTTCCCTGCAATAATATATTTCTTATGCATTGTTCAATCATTTTCCGGCCAATGTCCTTTCTATTCTTGGCAAATTCTTAAGCTTAGCGTCTTCCAGAAAAGGCTGCGGTTTCTGCCCCTGTGTAGTATGCCATCCTTTGTACTTACCTGCTTTTACGCAATATGACCACGGTGTCATCCGACCGTTGCCGTCCTTTGCATAAATACCGGTACCTTGATGAACGAATGGAGCATAATCCAGATTACACAGGATGCGGCCAGTTATGCTCAGACTGTCAAAGGTAACGTCATGCGTTATAGCCGCTCTCAAAATCACCATGTCTGCAGGCGCGTTTTTCTTTGCTTCCCTTTCTACCAAAAGACAGGCTTTTCCCATGCATTGCACACGGTCTTGTATGATCTGTGTTGTAGCTTGCTCGATAGAAGCCATAAATGCGTCATTGTTTGGCATACAACGTCCTTTTTAGCAGCAGTGTAGTAAATCTTCCGGAAGTATTAAACATCGTCACCTCATACGCATACATACCAACCACGATGCGGTACTCTTTACCTGGAACGAAGTCTTTACAGAATGTGCAGCCATTGTGCGTACTCTGCTCATATTTTGCTGACTGTGTGGACCGGAAAGCGTCGTTATCATAAATTGATACGTCGATTTTGCAAACATCCTGCCAGTCTTTTTTAGGTGCGCCGCTTGCGCCGTCTCCGCCATTGTCAACCTGCAGCACAGCAGGAACAAAATCAGTAAATACGCTCATGGTAGACTCCTGTACTTTCTCAATGCTCGGCGGATAGATTTTGGTATGTCTCCGCTGTATGTTTCGCTTGTTCCGGCTTTTGAACTGCTCGATAGACCTTCATTTCCAGTAAGAATGAGCCTATAAACACATAAATCAGAGACTGGCGTAACTATCTTTTCATCGATGTCGCCTTCACGATAATTTATATAATCTAAAGCGTCATTAATGGCATCATTTACTGTATCATCAACATATGGCTGATCAATGTTTTTGATATGCGGTTTAAAACTCAATTTTGTTGCAACCTTTTGTTTCAGCTCTTTCTGATCCATGATTCCCCTCCTTTGGAAAAGAGGGAATGGTTACCCTCTTGAAATAATACGTGCGATTGGGATAGCTTTGTGGCTGATATACTTGCTTCCTCCGGCAGAGCTGTCATTTACTAAAGACCAGTTTTTACCGTCGGCCATTTCCTCATTGGTAGGGGATAAAGATGCCTGCTGTTTCTTAAGGTAAGAAATTCCGTTTACCGCCACGGCTGTACGTTTACGGCTAATCAGCGTGTCTTCTCCACCATTGACCTTCGCCTCGCGTACCATTTCATATGGATGTTTTACGCTTAACGGCTGGAAGGAGATCGCTTTGTCACCCAGCACGTAAGTTGTATACTTTGTATATTCCTCTGTAGCGGGTACATATCCTTCCTCTCCCTCATTTCCCTGTGCTTCCTTTGCAGGGACGGTTTCGCTAGGCATGGAATCATCAATAATAACTAATTTCCCATTCCATGTCCCCATTCCGAGGTCACGCTCAACACCGCTTGCGTCCGTATATTTAAGGTATGCAATCAGCTTGAGATTTTCCAGATTCGTAGAAACAGAGCTGTGCATGATAACAAGCTTAAAGATATCCTTGTTGTCACCACAAGCCCTCTGCATTGTGTCATTCAGCGATGTTGGACCAACTTTCGCAGCTTCGTCGGATTTTTCTGAAATATCGTTTGTGTGCGCTGTGATAAACTCTGTGTTTTTTGCTCCGGTCATAGAGTAAACGCCTTTCAGAATAGCTAGGATACTATCCTGGTCTTTGTCATTCCAGAATTTCATGATTTTGGTACGAACATTTGCCATGAAATCGACACCACCGGTAATCTCGTAAGAGAAATCCTTTTCCGTCCATCCGTGCATGCGGCCAAATGTAAATACACCCTGTTCAAATGTGGTTGTAGTTGAAGTTGTTACATCAGTTTTACCGTCATAGTTATCTGGGTCACCCTCCAGATTGCCATAAAATGGAATGATACCGTATGCGGTATTGGTCTGATTGCCAAACAGATCCAGCAGGCGCTGGTCCTTTGTAATTGCTCCTGATTCCAGTAGTTTGTTACGCTTTACATCAGGAATGGCATTCATGTATTTTCCGAATGCCTCTTCATTGAAAATCTTAGCATCAAATTGTGTAGTCATATATCATCTTCCTTTCTATTCGCCGTTTTCCAGCTGATTAACAAAATCTTCGTAAGACATATCCTCTGGCTTTTTATCTGGATCATCACCTTCTGGCGGTGTCTTCCCGGTTTTTGTCTTAAACATATCTTTGTATGTTTCTTTCAGGCTTTTAACCTGGTCTTCCAATCCTTCAACAGAGCCGTCTTCTTTGATTTTCAGCTTTGTTCGGTCAATTTTTCCTGACAACAAGTCCGGATGAATTGCCTCCTCCAATGCTTTTTCGATTGCTGCATCAAACTTCATATTAGCGATTTCAGCATCATATTCCTTCTTTGCCTTTTTATTCGCTTCCTGAGCTTCCTCCAGCTGCTTTTTTAAATCTTCCACAGATCCAGCCTTTTTCAAATCCTCCAGCTGTTTGTCACGAGCTTTTACATCCTTGTCAAGCTGTTTTTTAGCTTCCGCAATAGTGTTGTATTGCTCCTTTGGAACAACGTTATCCGGTGCCTGTTTGTTGATTTCATTGATAGCTTCCGAAAGATTCAGCTTACCATCTTCTCCTGTGTGCTTTTCAAGAATTGTTTTGATCCATTCCATGCATTACCTCCATAGCATTTATATACCGCTCGCTTGCGGTTCGTAGGTCTGCCTATGCCTGGCAGTAGGTAAAATAAAACACGGTTTTCCCGCGTCATTTCAGATGATTGCAAAAATACGGCAGTTTCCGCTGCGGCGGGTCCTTCATATAGGTCACCTCTCTTTCAGTCTTTCCACAAAAAATGCAGGTCCGCTGTATCTTCTGCGTCCTGCACTTCAATCTGTTATCATAGTATTCATCCTTTATCATTTCTGTATAAGCGTGTAGGTGCATATCACACTCGGTTATTTATCTGGTCAAGTCTGGCCTTTAATTTACGTACCAGTGCCTTTTTCTTTGCTTTTTGGTGTATATCATCACATGCCTGTATCTTTGCTTGCAGTTCCTTGGTTTTATCTATAGAGCAAATGGTGCTTTTTACCACACGAAGAGCAAACGAAAAAAGCATTGATCAATCCATCAGCAAAACGTTCCTCTTGGATTACAATGCTTTCCGTATTTATTTCTTTATTGCAAGCGTCGCAAATAACTTTAACATCAATCATATTTTTTATTGTTCCCAACCAGAATGCTGCCATCTTTACCTTTTATAACGACACCACCTGCAGGTGTCACCCATTTCTTGCGATTGTTGGGTTTGCCATCTTTGCGTGCTTGGCTTTCGTAATACTCCATTTTTTCTTTATCCGTCATTCTTTTTCACCACCATTTTTATCTTTGGTTTATCACCTTTTTTATCTACAGAAACAATTTCACAAGGAATACCATCTCTCAAAAGGAACTCATATTCCATATCTTTGAATCCGGATAACTCATTTACATACATACCTATTCCTTTACCTTTAGGTACATTGATTTCTAGCAAGATATCCTTATCTTTTATAAAAGCATCATTTGCACCAGAGTAAGCGGGAGAAGTGCTGATGAATCCTAAATCAGTATATTCAGCACCTATCAAATCTTCGAGATTCGATGCATAATTCCCAAATGCATCCCTTCCGACTAATCTGTATACAGTTATACCATCTTTTAACATGAAATTATCCATAGCTGAATGCAAATCATCACGCATATTATCCATCAAATCAGAATTAAGCGATTCCCAGTCATTCAGCTTTCTGAGGTAATTGTTTATATCTTCATAGCCGCCAGCTGTATATGAACTAATGGCTGCATGTTGCGATCGTGTAAGATTGGATTTCCACGTTTTATATCCACTGTCATAGAAGAATTTATTTACCTCATCTCCACTTTCAAACGCTTGATACCTTTCTATCTTTATTGTACCACTATCTCTCGCTTTATCAAGGGATTTTTCTTCTCCTGTAACTGGAAGCCATGTGCAACGGCATCCGGGATGGCATGGAAGAATAGGCGCTTTTTCAATTTCGTATTCTTTCTCATGATTCGCACCGCATATCTCGCAAGTGCGCTCATCCTCAGCAGCCCACCATTGCACCTTTTTGACACCTGCATCTTTGTAACCGCGCAATGCACTTCGGTTCATGTAATTTATCGTTTCAGTGCGTACGAGGCGATGCGCTACATTAAAAGATTTCTGCATGACGTTTGACAACTGAACAGCTGTTTCTGTAACTGTCTTCCCAGTCGCTATGAAATTGTTGATAACACCATTCATATTACGTTCCAGAACACCCATGTCATTCCACAGTCTTTCACTGAAAAACGAACCGTGCCAAGGTGATCGTAGCATTTGCTCCATTTCTTTTTTGTTGGGAAAGGAAAAATTATCAATCCCTAGCGATTCCATGACATTTTTATAAACTGCCCTTCCTGCAGTCTTCATGCGTGAGATCTGCGACTTTTCGATGGATGTACCAAGTTTTTCTATTTCCTGAAATATAGCCCCTTGCTGGCCAAGCAGCTTGTTAAATCGGTATTGCTGTGTTCGTGTAAGCTCCCCAGTCTTTTCGGCTTCTTCAGCCAACGCATATAGCTCTCGTTTGATGCTGGATGAAGTCTTTTCATACATTCTCAGCAAATCGCGATTTTGCTCTTCTACATTATTGTAAGTCCTCCACGTTTCCTTAGCTATCCGGTTTTCCCAATATTCACTATTCTGATATAGTTTACTCTTCGCCATCTTCTGCGCCTAAAGGCACTCTATCCTGAAACGAATGTCCTTCACTTTCCATCAGTTCTTTTTCTTTTTCCACATCATCAACATATGGATGATTGGTTAAATATGTATTTTGGGAAATATTAGCACTGGAAGCGTTAAGATTGTTAATCTTCTCGGTTTCGTTTATCTTCATATCAAGATTAAACGTGATGCTTATTTCTTCTGTGTGCTTCGCATCCAGGAAGGAATCTATGAAATACAGTAAGTCTTCAAAGGCAAATGTCACATGCATCACCATTGCATCAGCTTTCAAATTCAGTCCAGAATACATAAATTTGAGAGCCACACCGGATGGGGCGTTGCCAAATTTATCCAAATCCTTGATTACTCCCTGCCCTGAATCAATGATATCTCTTTTAAGCTGCTCATAATGCTCTCTGAGCGCCGTTATATCCATAGTGGGCGTAAGTGTCGTTACGCCTGAATTATCGTCCTCGTCGTCTGCATCAAGCACGAGAGCACGCTTTTCGTTGATATCGCTTAAGAATTTTTCAAGATTATCACCTTTATATCCCTTAAGGATAAAGATAAGATTTTTTGTTTCTTCCACGTAGTTTGCAGCTTCGCTCCGTGATTTATCATAGTTATCAATAAGCGACTTAACGAATTTGATATCCGGTAATTCAATATCGTTATTTTTCACCGGTATCCAGGGCACTTTCCCCCAACTACACCACTCTTTTCCGTTTTTAAAGTGAACCACGGTGTTACCTGCATCATCAACGTTCTTTGCCATATCCAGAATATAGTCTTCGCCTTCTCTCACTCTGCACACATATCCATCAGCTGTCCACGTTTCCACGTGAGTTCTGTATTTCTTTACGCCGCCGTCATAGTAGACTGTATCATAGATATAATGCATAGCCTTTAGTTCTTCATGATTATTGTCTGTCCACTCTGGTAAGCACTTACTAGCAGGGACAAGCATAATTTTAAATTTGCCTTGCTCATCAACGTATGGATGCCACCACGCTATGCCATGATTACTGGCAGCGTATCCAGAACGCATCAAGAAATGTTTAAATCGCTTGCCGAGTACATCCTGCACACTTTTTAGATAGACCTTATCCTTACAATCGAGCGTATATTCCTTCGCAAATATGTATGCTACTTTTTCGTCCACCATGTTTTTGTAGGATGCATGTGCGAGCTTATTGTTGGCTTTGTTTTTTTCTGGCACTGTCTTGCCGTCAACAACACGCTCCATTTTACGTTTTTTTATATCGTTATCTACTGCATAATAACGGTCGCCGATATACATCCACTCACGTCTTTTACTGTTGAGAAATTCAGACACCAACTCTTTTAAGTGATCCTCGTAACGTTCTTTGTCTTTCATTGCCATTCTTGCTGCTTTCACTCCCTTCCGGATTTTTCTAACGATTCCCAACGTATCACCTCCAAAATAAAAAGGTCTATAGCGACCTCATACCTACATGCTTTTTTAAATCTGATACCTCATAATCATCCAACGCATACCAAATGGCTGATAATGTGTGAGGGTCAATATTGAACTCATCTTCGATAATCTCACCATCTTTATCTACTTTAAAGGTAAGCTCCTGCAGTTCATCAACTGTGTTGTGGCATTCATCTGAGCATATGATTTTTTTAAATCGTTTTACCTTTTTAGTGTATACGTATCGTGAACCGCTGAATTTTTTGCATTTCTTCATACGGATTCCCTTTTGCTTATAATACTTGATTGCCTTAGGCTCTGCGTTATCTGATTTAATGAGCTCCCCAGATTCGGCAAACTCTTTTATATCCTCGAATATTTCAGGGTCTGTTTTATCCCTTGAATAATACTCCCAGTAAATATACAAAATCTTGTTTTCATGGTCTATTGCCAGTCGTAATAATGCGTTGTACGAGGTAACGAAGCCAAAGTCCATACCATTTTTGAACATGGGGTCGTGTATCTGTTGTATGAGATCCATTACTTCTTCATGTGGTTTTGTTTCAAATTGTGGAAATACTCTCTTTCCGTTGGTTCCGAACATCCCCCTGCGTGCTATCCTGTATAAATCTGGATCATGGCTTTTTAAGTCGTCCAACTGCTCGATGTAATCATCCGGAACAAAGTAATTATCATCAACCGTACTATGGTGATAGTATATCTTTCCCTTACGGATAATTCGCTTCTCATAAAGTTCTTTGTCACTCAAATAGAAGAAGTGTTCTTTTTTATCCTCAAAGAAATACTTATAGCACCAGTTTGCCTTGCTAACTGGGTTTGTCGATAGGATGATGTGGTTACTCAAAGAAGGATGTCTCAGACGTCCTGTAATTTCCTTGAAGCCTTCATATTTAACTTCTGAGCATTCTTCTATCCAGACAATCGAAACACCGTTCAGAGACTTCAACTTAGCTGGTTTATCCATTCCCTTGAAAATGATTTTGCTCCCGTTTTTGAATTTTACTTGCATTGGCGAAGCAGTAAAGCTCATCAAATGATCAACGCCCATGTTCTCTGCTATTTCTTGCAATAAATCATAGCAAGATTCACGGATAGTTTCAAACACTTCTCGTACAACTAAAGCCTTGCGTTTTTCTGCCAGAAGTTTGCTGAGAAGTTTAACTCCCACGTGATAACTTTTCGACGAACCGTATCCGCCGACCAGAAAATAAAATTTGCTTCCCCAGTCGTTTACAAAGTTGATGAAGTGGTCGTTTAACGCAACGTTAATCTGCTTTGTCATTTTCTGCACTTGCTGGTGTGAAAGTGATATTTATGTCCATGTCGTTATCGCCCGCAACCTTCTCCAGCCGTTTCATTAGCTCTTTTCCAGCATCTAACCTTTCTTTCAGCGCTGCGTCCAATCCAAACTGGTCCTTTTCAACTCCACGCATGACCGCAGTATAAAACTCCATGACTTCTTTAATGTCAGCGATTTTCTTATCTTCGACCTTTTTCATGACCTTTTTCATATATTCTTGGACGCTAACGTTTGTTAACAGACGAGCAGCACCAGCTCTTGCTCCTTTAGGGCTATATCCCGCTTTTATGTACGCATCAGTTTGTGAAAGGTTATCCTTACACAGATACAGCACAAATGCCTTTTGTTTCTCACTTATTTTCACGAGCTATCATCCCTCAGTAAGTCAGCGAGGAATTGTACCACATCCAATGCTTTATCAAAGTAATGGCTATCTTTTTGCCTTTCTCCGCCTTGGTCTACGTATGTTGTAAATACCGTATACTTAGTGCATATGCAATCGTGTTTGTCTGAATAGAATTGTGACCTATTGATACAATACACCTTGCCTTTGGCTTTTAATGCCTTCTGCAGCTTGATTATCAATGCGTTTAAATTATTGCTCATCAGATCACTCTCCTTTCTTTCTTACGTTGCTGGCTTGATCAAATACCCTGCCCTCTGTGCAACTATATCAGCATCTGCATACTTTAATCTCTGCTTTACGATACTATCATAAGCAGCCATAATCTTTGGCATCTGTATAGCCATCCAGTCTATCATTTCCTCATTTCTGGCCCATCCATCGATATCGCCAGAATTGCAGTCAAGCCCACTCTCAAACAAGAATGCATGTATCAACTCATGACATAAACACTTTTTTTTCATAAATCTTCATAGATTTTTCCGGTATCGTCATTTCATCGCGATCAACATCATTATCCTTGTGCTTTCTGACATGTATTTCTTTTACATGAAAGTCACAATAACCATCACATTGCTTATACCTGTTGTTTTCTGCCAATTCATTGAATATGACTGTGTACTGGGTACCTAACACATTTACCTTCATTTCAGAATTTCCTTTATGCAGCTGCTTATCATCTTTGCAATTTCTTTGTCAGATATGGTTAAAGGTATCTCGATGCGGCATGGCTGTGCGTATACCGGTTCTTTATCACACATGATTGATAACGCCAGCTCCAACCCGTTGTACAGTCCCTGGTTATAATCGTCATAACAACCTTTTAAGCTGCAACCCTGAACCTTACGCGCCTCCTCTAGTGATTTGATCGCTGTGCCTATATCCATATGTGTTCTGCGTTCCTTTTCCAAGAGATATTCAGTTTCTCTAAGCTTATTTGTCAATCTATATATTTCTCGCTCATTATTCCATTTCACATTTCTCAAATGCCTATTTTCTTGTCTTAAATCCATTTTTAATCCCTCCTGATACTGCATACAGCAGCAATCTCATTACGCCTGCGTGCGTTTTCTGCATCCAGCGCCTTACGCTCTGCCTTATACCATTCACAGTCTCCGTGACATCCTGGATGGCGTTTAGGGCAGTCTTTACATACTGTGATCATCCTCTAGTACCTCGTATGTTTTTTTGAAGATATCCGGTTTACATGGATAAAACTCACCTTGCACTCCCTTAATGATGTAATCACCGATTTCAGCGATATGCTCACCTTCCAGAGTTCTTATGATTAGCCCACCCTTTACTTTATCGTGATCGATATAAAATGTATCTCCGTAAGCGGTCATAAATTCATTTTGTTTTTGATAACCTGTCAAGAAATCAAACATTTCTCTATGATTTTTGCCTGTCCACTGTAATACATCCACTACAACCGGTTTCTTTCTTGCTTTCATGTATATCATTCCTTTCTGGTAAAATAAAAAGCACGTTTTCTCCTGTATCCCTTATAACGGGCAGTTCTACGTGCTTTGTTTAATGGCGTATAGCATACGTCTATGCATCCTTAGCCTCTATAGAGTTATCTGTGCCACATTGTTAAGAGGTGCGATAACTACGTTTTAATTTTAAGCGCCCTTTTCAGACGCTTTACGCTGGTAAGTCTGCTTAGGATTCCTTACCGCTATTTCCTTTTGGTTATTCCGCCACCAGGGCAACCAATATATCTAACAGGCGTTCTCAACAATATGAGGTTCATTCCTGCTTTGATATCAATTAAAAGCGCTTTTTTTATGTCTCCCTACATGAGTGCGCTATCTCATCATTGTCCGACTCGTTTCCTGCCGAATGGCCATGTTTTTGACGGTTAACACAGGTCATTTAAACCGCCTATCTCGTCGTTTTTTAGGGTATTGTCATAGATAGGTAATACTTACCATAATCTACAGGCGATATATGGATGGGGGATCGCCTGTAGATTACGGCAGGCATCCTAAGATGCCGCGTAGACCATAAGGGAGAAAGTGAAGTACAAGGAAGAGGATCGCGCCTCATCCCCCGTACTTCCACGCTATCATGATAACACTTTTTTTTAGACAATATTGTCCGTTTTTTCAAATATTTTTTTCAGAACAGAATTTATATGCTTATCCAAACTTGAACAATCATTAAAATGATATTTATCAACTACGTACTTATAATACCTTTTCTCTATCAGTCGTTCCCTAATCATTTCTCTATCCACCGGATTTTCAATAACTGACATAATTCTGTTTACATTATTTATTTGAAAAACTTTACTATCTCTCTCCGCAATCAATTTTTGCTCCTCATACAAATAAGCGTTCTTTTTTTCTTTGTATGGATTTCCACAGTTTTCATAGACTGCCCCATTTAGCGTTATTGATTTTACACCTTTCATTTTATACGCCAATTCTTCTAATTCTTCTTTTATCTCGATAATTCTTTTCGTGCAATAATCATTGCTTTTGCAATCTCTTTTAAACTGTTCAATTTTATCTTTCACAGTTAGCATACCTATCGCCCCTCTCTTTCATTTATGACACATATCATCATAAAGGTAAAATACAGCATTACTACCAGTGCTATATCAATCATGAGTAAACCTCTTCCAAGTATTGCTGCAGCTCTTTTATTGTCTCGAACAGCAGCATTAGATTCTCTTCATGGAGGATGTACACCGTTCCTTTACTTGACATGTAACCTGCCTCGATTTTAACGTTGTACGCTTTTTCTAAGGTCTTTTTCTGCATTTCTTGCTCTCCTCACTGCCATCCGGACAATAAACCACAACCTGCTGTTTGTATGTATACGTCCGTCTATGCTATTGTATTTTTTCATCGGTTACCTCCCTGCGGTAGAAACGGTTTTCTTCAAAATCTATGCAGAACCCATGTGCCGGATCATTTATGATTCGCCCCGCATATATAATTGCCTTTACTGGTTTCCAGTATAATAGTTCAAAAATGTAGATATATGACTTTGTTTTATCATCCCAAACCCACATACCTTCTTTTAATTCTTCAATTTTTAGAGGTGGGTTGTCAGCTAACTCCTGCAAAATATCAACATCATCACAGTAAAAATCTGCAACCGTCCGTGGATGATAAAAGCCATCAGCTCGTTCATCGATGACGATTTTTTTTATAGCAAGTAATGCTTTTTGGTATTTATTCATTTTCATCACTCCAATCTATTGCCTGACCGCACTTTGGGCAGTAATCATATTTCTCATAATCCAATTCATAAGTTTTATCACAATTAGGACAGTCATACATGTCGTAAATTAATTGTCCTTTATCATCATAGCCATCACCCCAAATATTGGGTTTCTTGAGTGTTGCTTTATCTACTAATTCTTGCATAATATCGGCATCACGTTCTTTCGTAGTTGCTTTATCTTCCCCATAAAAATCGTGTGGAAAATCGTAGTCATCATCTAATATTCTATTTAGTGCTTCTTGATATTTATTCATATTCTCGCTCCTCGCTGGCTTATTCTCCCATGCAGCACGCCACCACTACATGGGTTTATCAAAAGGGAGATCATCACTGGCGATATCCAGTGTGCTGCTTGTAAAGTCATTGGAGTAGGACTGGCCGTTGTCACTCTGGTAGCCCTGGTTGCTTCCCTGTTCCGGTACATAGGCATTGCTTGCAGCTGCACTTTTGCTTTCTAGAAACTGTACACTGTCTGCGACAACTTCCGTTACATAAACGCGTTTACCGTCCTTATCATCAAAGCTGCGTGTCTGGATTCTTCCTTCCACGCCGACCAGTGAGCCTTTATGTGTATACTGCTGCACGATATCCGCTGTTTTATTCCAGGCAACCGTGTTGATAAAATCAGCATCAGGCTGTCCCTCCTGCTTGTATCGGCGGGTACAGGCCAATGTAAAGCTTGTGACGCTGGCTCCGTTTGCAGTCTTACGCAGCACCGGGTCTTTTGTAAGCCTGCCGACTAATACCACTCTGTTGATCATAAGCTCACAACCTCCAGCAATTCGTCATTTTCATAAATATTTCCAACGACTTCAACGCTTTTCTCGTATTTTCCAATGTACACGTCCAACAATTCTTCAATGCCATATTCGTATTCTCTTGATATTTCACCGTCGATTAAGTAACGAGCACTGAATCCGATGTCACTCCACACAATTACAAACAGATTACATCCATTAACAGTTTGGTGTATGTCTATAATATCTCCCTCATAGATTTCTTTGCCATTCATGTCTTTTAATCCTGTATATTGCATGACGATAAATGCACGTTGCTCTGGTCCCGGAAAAATCTCCCATGCAGGAAGATTCATGATGTCGCCCCATTGCAGCATTCTTTTTCCTATTAAATCCCATACTCTAAATTTTAATACTTTCATTTATTTTTCACTCTCCTAACGCAACCTATATAGATTGCCATTCTGCAACGCAACCATTACATTACTAAATCACTCCACCCAATGTCTTATTGAACTTAATCAATAAATCATATGGAAATTCATTCACGGACAAATATTCAAAATACTTTTTTGTCTCTTTGAATGATTTTATGTTGTCTGTGTGTCTATGCGTATATTGCGTAAATATGATTTTTTCAAGTGCTTTTACATAATCTTTCTTTTCGATTTTTCTTGGCGCTGATCCCATGCATATTCTGTTTTCCGTCAGCATGTTTGGCATGGCATATTTGTAAAGCTCCGTGTCTTGGCCTTTAAACTCCTTGTAGCAATATGCATAGATGCTGTCAACATTGTTAGTTTTATACGTCATGATGTAGATAGAATTAGGGAATGAAATATTGTATGCTGTGTTTTCGTACGTCACTATCCTTTTATGCTCTTTTTGCATGATGACAACACAGTTATTTCCTATCCCGATTATCTGATCACTATACAGTACGATATCCCTTTTTCTATTTTTTTGATCCCTGTTTTCAGCAAATGTTTCCAGTTTTTCAATCAAGTCATCAATCTGTATGGCAGAGAAATATTCTCGGTTTCGCGCATTGTCGTATTCCAATATTTCTGCATCAGAATTAAGGTCATTGATTCTCACTATTAACTGCTTCAAAACAACACCTCCCTCATACTGCTCCTACTCCTCAACAGCATAAACAAATAATCATCTGCTTCCATTTCGTTGAAAACGCTTAATTCATTACCATCTAAGTTTCTGACCTTTTCACTCAGGACTATCTCATCATAGATATCTTCCACATCCTCTGCATTTAATGTTATGTCTGCTTCTCCATAGCCGGAACACCCAAAACCTCCATAATAGAATAGTCCTGGGCATACCTCCGAAAACCCCATTGTGTTTAATATTTGATAGATTGATAAATATGATACTTCTCTTTCATCCACAACTATAATCGCTGAATAAAAATCATAATCATATGTCATGTCATCAGCGTCATTTGTTTTAAGTATCTTTATCAGTTCATCGTCTGTAATACCTGAAAATTCATCCTCTAGATCATGCCAGTTTTCTTGTAAATAATCTGCAAGTAACTTTTCATTGGTATATCCCGATAACCTTCTTCCTCTTTTTGTATATCGGAAAAATGATTCAAGCATGCCTTGCCCGCAATCAGAAATTATAAACTGCGTTGTCACGCAGGATAAAATTAACTTTATGATTACATTATCAACGGCAAAAACATCCGTCATATGGTAATCTGCTATCAAAAATTCAAAAGGGTTAATTTCATTGTCTCTGATTATGTAACTATTCTCTGTGATATTGTCCATGAGTGTATTTATAAGTTTGTTATCCTTGCATCGTTCCATAAACTCTTTGAAGTACCATGCAACACTGTACTCATCAATTTTTACAGTATCAGTAATGTATCTCCTCAAATCGTCTAACAATGGTAACACCTTCTTTCACTTCGCCATGAACGACTGCACTGATATGTTCCAGCAGCACCGTAGCCATACGAAGGTTTGTGACAAGGTATTGCGTATTACCAACCGCAGCCTGCGCCTCACAGCTTTTATCCGCCGGGTGTTGGTCATTAGATAACTTATAGCAGTCGCTCCTTAAAGCTCCAACCTCGTTACTTTTCAATTTTGCTTTAACATATACATTGCCCTCATATTCGCTATTTGCTGAATCCAGGTAGATGCAGTAATCTAATTTGCGATACGTATTTTCCAGCAGGAGACGCGTTTTATCATTATCAACACATCCAACAAGTACCGGCACAAAATCCTTGTATTTCCGAAGAAAAGAGATAATCTCATCTTTTGTTACATATTTGTCTATGGCCTCACAGATATTGCCGTAAAAAGTGTTGATTTTTTTAGACAATGCCAACGCCTTGTTTTCATTGATATCATGTTTCTGATATGACTGACGTACCATGTTTTTTTCTTCTACGGTATCTCCGTCAATAATGACCATACGATGTGGTGTGTTGATCAGCAGCTTAGGTATGTCTCTGGCCAGGAGGGAGCCGGTCCCGCCTACTCCCACAATTACAAACACATGTTTCATACTTACCCTTTCTTATGCTGCTGAAACACCGGTACAAGCACGTTATCCTTTTCCATGTAGTCATACGTAACGTTCCCGGAAAACTCGTAGAATCCATGCTGCAGCATTGCCTTGGTGATTTCATCCGTTGTATATTCTGTGCCTTCCTCAAAGATATGTGACACGTCTCTTTTCTCGGCTGCAAGGTAGATTTCAAACGGATACTTGTACTTCTTACCTTTTGGCTTATCCTCTTTTTTTGTAGCAGTCTTTTCTGCTTTCTTCTCTTTCTTATTCGGCTTTTCTTCGACTGTTTTTGCTGTAAGCATACTCATTAAATCCATTACACTACCTCCCTATCTGGCTGATTTATATATGCACATACCGCTGTGGTTTCATCTTTATTAAAAATCATCATTCTATCGTTAAAGCTTAGTACGATTTGATTCTCTTCCTCCAGTTCTACGATTTTTAGCACATCATCAATATACAATTTGACATTTAATTTACTTCCCTTTGCTAGTTCGCTTTTTACAACAATATCAAATTCATTAGTTTCTGACTTAGCCAAAAGATGCAGTCCACCATTGAAAATCATTTGAACCTCAGAAGAATATCCTCTTAGCATTTTTAGTGTATCAATAAACTGCTTTTTATCTGCAGCTGCTGCACAGATTTGCTTTGTATCTAGCTTTGGCATGTCCATCGCTACAACGATAAGTGATATGTAAAATATCCCTTGCGGGCCGATGAACGCAGCTCTCTTGCCGTCCGTCATGCATGTTTCTGCTGAGCTGATGTACTTAAATGCTTCTTTAGGTACACAAATCGGCTCTGCAGCTCCTGTCTCCGCTTTATGCATGTAGATGCACTTGGAGTTTGATATAAGATATCCAGATGGTGTTATATTTACGCCGTTTAACTGGATACGTGCTTTATCATTCCCGACAAACTTCTCGCCTGCAGCAAAATCACATGGCTTTACATTCAGCTGAATAGCGTTATCTCCTAAACTTGTATCCGGAATCTTCTCTTCTTTCATGTTTGCGAGAAGGATATTTCCGTTTTGGGTTTTTATGTGTATCTTGCTGTCCTTTACTTTTAAATCAAAATCACTCAGCATGGATAAGGTCTGGTAATCTTTTTTACTTAAGGTAAAATCTGTTTTACCGCTGTCTTTATCCAACAAATATTGATTTATAATGCCGTAATCAATATCAGAGTTGTGGACATTTATTTGCTTGCCATCAATCACAATGTGGTTTATGGTCATAGCATCACGAAACATGGATCCGTTTAATTTCATAGCTCCACCCCACAATCCATTGCCGATAACTGACCAGTTGCAACCTTCGTCCTTTTAGGTCTTACAATCAACTCGTACCCTGCAGATTCCAAATATTTAATCATGTCATCTGCCGGCATCACCGCACTGGTATCCAGATAAAGCAACAACCCTTTATCTCCTGCGTCATATTTTCTCAGTAGTGCGCATACGACACTATACTCTCGTACGGTGATTCTTTCAGATGCCAGAAACGCATCCTTAAATGCTTGTTCCACTTCTACCGGCATTTCCATCGTTCTAGCCAAATAGTTCACCATTTCTTGTTCACACACATGTGATTCTTCCAGGAATAAATTCGTGCATTTTGTTATCTGCGATATATCCATGTTGTGCTGCTTGATCAGCTTACCTGCTTTTAAAAATTCTTTTTGAGTCATTTTATCTCTCTCCTTCCTCGTACTGCTCGGCTGTCAGCCCTCTCTTTTTCCAATCTAATAAGATACGATCAACATAATCAACACTGTTTTTATCCTGTACCAACATTTCCCTGAATGCATAACGTAATAGCTTATCGTCATACTCCTCTTTCCATTGGCAGATTATTTGCAGCTCCCTTTGTGATAATAAGCGGTTAAAGCGTTCTTCATACAGTTCTATGATTGGTGTACCATATAACTTTTGTTGTTCCTGCTCTTTTTCTTCAAGCTGTTTTTCAACATCCGGGAAAGGAGAAACAGGAAGGCTGTTTATATTACTTAAAAGATTATTTTCTTTATTGTATTTATTATCTTTATTATATTGTGGTTGATTGATGGTTATTCGTTGGTTATTTGTTGGTTGCTCATTGGTTGCTTGTTGGTTATCCTGCTGGTTGATTGACTGGTCTTTACTTAGCCTGTTAGGCTGATATTTGTCGTAGTTTACTACACTTATGACCGTTTCCTTGTTGGTTGTTTTTCTGGTTATTTCTTTAGTGTCTACTAGTTTGCCCAATGCTGTTCTAACCTGTTGTTCTGTCAACCCTGTTTCTAAAGATAAATTTTTTCGGGATGTCACGAAACTTCCTCGTTCTATAGTCCTCCCTTTATATTTCTGAGCTCTGTAATTAGCTCTGATCAAACAATGTAGGAACAGTGTTTTCACAGGCACATCCTTGTACCATTCCCATTCAGTGAATTTTCGGAATAAATTCACATATGTTCCTAATTCCTCCAATCCTCACCACCTCAATCTGTTAGCTTTCTGTGACAAAAATCTCACATTTGCTGTTATCTATCTCAATTCGTGTTTCGTCCGTGTGGGCGCCTGCAGACGGAGGTTTGTTATCTCCCCTGCCTGCTCCAGTAGCCGTAATTCTTGGTATCTCTTGGCTTCATGCTTACTGTCAAACTTTATCCCGTCTACCTCTGTCTTTACTGCTCCATACTTGCTCTTTTTAGGCTTTGTGGGTGATACTTGTCCAGAGGTATACTTACGTCCGTCTGGGTAGTTAATCGACGATGATCGCATCAGCAATACTCATTAATTGATTTAACGAACGCTGTGTATCGCCTTTAACAAATTCATCCAGTTTCTTATCAGGCTTTTTACCAGCTAATAATAATTTGATAATTTCAATGTTATTTTCAGTAGCATCTACTCTAGTGATTTCCTCAATGTACTTTTCATTCTCTTTATAAATCCAAAGAATTTGATTTTTACAAACTAAAGCAATGTTTTGATTATTTTCACCCAACTTTTCACACATGTCATCATCTTTAAATATCTGATAGAAGAATCCACTTTGGTCGTAGATTTCTCCCGGACAATAACATCTGTCTGTTAAATAATCATGCATATCTAAAACGTCTTTTAATTGCATTATATCCTCCTATAAACTGCCATAGTAAGCAGTGTCGAGCCCTATCTTTGCGGCATAATCTAATGCCACATCAATGAGCTTGGTCATTTCTTTAGTGTTGAATGTACTTGATCCGGGATACAGTCGGTAAATCAAATAGCCTTCCTGCTGTGCAGGGCGCAAGACTTTGACTGCGCGCAGTCCCTGGACCTTACGAAACTCCTCTTCTGCTTCCGCCGGTGCCACCAAATCAGTATGCTTGGCATCTGCCAGCTCCAGCAAAGCACAGTATGTATCCCAGTCATTTGCTAGGTGTCCATCCTCTTGCTCAGCTATATCGTGGATGATTTTCCATAGCAGTGCATTCTGGTCGGTTGATCGTTTATTCCTTGGTTTTGTAATCTCTAAGGCGTATGGCTGCGTTTCGAGGCTTTTACAAGCTGATATCCAGTTGTAAGAGTGTTTGTCTACCTTAAAGGTAATCTCCATGTCACCGTCCTCTGTGAGGCTACGGCGCTGGAATGTAGCTATGATTCTTTGCTTTGCCATAATTACTCCAAATAATTGCGATGGAATACCATCATAAATGTGTCATGGCCATACAGCGCCTCGAAGCGCCGTTGGCACTCCTGCTTAAGCTGCAGGTCCAGCGCTTTATCAAAATGTACTCCGTGGTCTGACATGTTGTGATACTCAGCTGTCAGCCATACCCAGCAACCCCACTTTTCGGACTTTTGGCGATTTGCCGTGCCATAAAATATATGATGTTTGTGCAGCTCCAGAGCAGAGTGCGTTATATAGCACTCTTTCTCTGTTTGCATGATTGACTTAGCCACCTTGGACATCCTTTTCTGCTTGCATCTTCTTTTCTGCGCCTGCTATTAACGTTTCATACGCTTCTACCATTTTTTGCATCTTGTTAATATCAGTCAAGCAAGGCTCTTGATCCTGATAACCCGTATGTTTAATCATCCAATTCATAATCACATTCGACCTAATATCAATCCCTAAATCAAGTAACTTACTTCTGCACGATCCCCACTGCGTTGTTAATTCTTTAATGCTTACAGTATTTTGATTTGCAGCTGGTTGATTTTTTTCTACGGCAGCACCGTCATATTTTTGGTTCTCTATGATTTTAGGTGCTTCCTCTTGTATTTGCTCTGGAAGGTCTTCGCCGGAATAAATATAAAGTCCCAAACCAAACATGCCTATATTTTTTACAAGGCATCGCATGATAGCTTTGTTGATATCAAACATAGTCGCAGGATGTACCGTTCTTTTGATTGGTACTTTTTTATGTTGCTCGTTATCCCATATCATCACCGTATATTGATATGCAACATTCTTCATCGCTTTATTTGCGCCATCCATTACAGGCAACCACATTTCACGCGTTTGCCCTCCTATTGTTACGGTTGTAAAAACCATGTATCCGGTGTTTTCATCGTATAGGTACGGCTTTCTTAATTCTCCAAATTTTTCTATGGTATACGATGCATCGGGATATCGCTTTTGCAGTTCCGCCCACGCCCATGACCAAGATAAATAAGATAACCCATTCTTTTCTTCTTTATGTTCATTGACATCAATACCACTTAGCTCATCAAAGACTGATTTAACCTTTTCTGTCACTTAAATCACTTCCTCAACCTTTAATCCCAGTTGCTGCATATATTCCTTGGCTTTGCTCCACGCCTGTTCTTTACCTGTAATCACGACCATGTTTGATATCGTTTTTTCATTTGGCGTATCCTGTGCTGAATACTTTGCTTTATCTTCTTGCGGTTCCTTTGCACATTTTTCTTCCACTTTAATCTCACGCAGCTCCTCGGCTTTCTTCCGGATATCCATCTGACGATTGTATTCGTCTATCGCTTGTAATCGTTCCCATGACTGCAGGTAAATGGATTTCAAAAGCTCTGGATCTTCTACATTCATTTTGTCCAGCATTTCATAGTCCTTTGTGATTGCCTCTAATTCGATTCGAATATCCGACTGCCACTTTTTCTTTGAGCAGGTCTTTTTCAGCCAGTCTTCTTTCCAAACACGCTCGAATGGTATTTCCATTTCGTGTTCCTGTAGGAAATACTGGCGTATCTCTTCCTTCTTTTCTTTTTTCCGCTGTTCTTCAAAGACTTCCAGTCCATCTAGGATATTTTCTCGAATAGCTTTCAGACGCTTTACTCGCTCCATTGTGTCTTTTTCAAATGCAATTCCTTGCGCGTTAATGACCTTTTTCATTTCCTTCTTTTCATTGTTCAAACCTTCTGCCAGACCGTTTATTTTCTTGGCGATGGTTGCGCCGTCTGTTATTTCATCCTCAGATGGTACCCACTTAAGGTAACGCTTTTCCAGTTCTTGGATGTCTTTGTCGATTGCTGTAAAGTCATATGTAACCACAGACGGCGTATAAGCAATGTCTGGGTTTGATAATTTAATTTCGTTCATTCTTTTCCTCCTCAAATGGGTCAATTTTCCCATTTATGATATTTGCTATTTCTACCATTTTTTTTGCAATAGAAATATCTGTGTCACGAAAATCAAAATCAACGTAATGTGATTCCAGGATATCTCTTCTTCCTTTGCTTTCATCAGCCCACAAATGTGTGATAAATCGAATCTGCTTGCATACTCCGATACCGATTTGCAAATGGCAGCTTACGTGTTTTTTAGGTTTGCTGTGTATAACAACTTGTGCTAACCACACAGCTACCGCCTGTAATTCTCCGTACATTAAAATACCTCCTCAGTAGATCTGATATATCTCTCTACTGCTGTTTCCTTTCTTACTTCTTCCTTGGCTTCTGCCTGCAGGTCTGCCAGTTCCTCAGCTGCCGGCTCCCACTCATCATCGTAGTGGTCTGGGTCCATGTGGTTATCAATGGTTTTCATAATGATTCTCCAGCAAAACAACCGGGTCGCATATAACTCCCATGCACAGCGTGTTGTACATACTGATAACCAGGTATATTGTTAATACTGCATGACCGATTACTATGTATTCCCACATCACTCTTCCTCTGTGATGGTGTTTGCATCTTTTATCGCTTCTACCAAATCCATAGGGCATGTATAACGCTCTATGATTGTATTTACATCGTTCAGATATTTTCGCCTTATCGCTTTATAAGACCTAACACCAAACTTATGCTTGATTTCATGACCGATGTCTGCATATACACGGCCGCGCAACGAATCATCACAGTATGCTGGCGAGCCATGCCCGCCAAGAATCTTCATTCCTAATTGTCGAACAGCCTTCTGGACATCATCGCATTCCACAGGGAATAGTGGAATGTCTTTTTTAAAATATTGTAGGTCGTCATTGATTTCTTCTACACGTCCAGCAGTCTCACTTGATAAAGCCAGTGCGATTTTAGCCTGCTCTGCAAGTGATGGCGCAACAGCTTTCCGAAAATAACAATCTACCAGTTTATCGTACAACTCCCACGCTTTATCAGTGTTTAATGATTTAGCATGCAAGAACGCTCCTTTTTCCGTCCAGATATACATGGAACGAATTTTGCTTGAATTTTGCGTTCCTAAATTTAAGGAATGCAAAAATGAATTAAGTTCTTCACCCTGCAAAAGGAAATAGTGTTTTCCTTCTTGATAGCGGATTTTGTTATTGTTGAAGTTATTTGAAATAACCTTTTGCGTCGTGTCGTAACTTTCTGCAAGTTGTTGTGTCGTTAGAATCCTTTGATTCCGATATGTGATGATCTTTAATTCATTCATTTGTTATCTCCTTTCAGATAAATATGTGATATGATATACATAAAGGGGTGGTAAATAATGTATGGAGAATCCTAAATTCAAAAAATATGGAATTTTAGAAGTAGTGGCAGGTATAATACAACTATGTGTATATTTTGTATTCCCTGATGCAAATCCTTTCATTTCATCCATTCCTGGAGTTTTGATATCTGTTATATGTTTATCTGCTTATATAGCCAAGAAAGTTATATATTGGACATATGGCCCTAAATTCAATAATCTTATAAAGGAAAACAAAATTTTAAAGGATGATATCACTGCTATTCGGAAGCAAGCAAATGAAGCTCGCATTTCATTAAACATGTATGATGATTCATTAGATTCTATAATTACTGAGTTAACGCAAGCATCATTCTATTCTCGTGATGAAAATGAAAAGAACACAATAAATTCGATAAAGATGCTAATCATATCCAAATGGATGAAATTGCTTACAGAAACAAACAGAAAGAAGGTAAATGTTAATGAGTTTAAAGATAGTTAGTATAGTAGATGAATATCAAGTCATTGTAAATGCTGGTAAAAAGCAAGGTATTGAAAAAGGTACTACATTTAATGTATTAAGCAAACCCATAACGATAGTTGATGAAGAATCAAATGAATCGTTGGGTGATATAACGCTTAATAAAGCTACAATCAAAGCTGTGAAAATTTTTGATGATATGTGTATTTGTGAAGATTCAGATAATCACGCAGGATACATTACGAGTAAAGCGTTGCAAGATGCAACAAAGATTACTGGAAGATTAAGTCCATTTGATGATAGAATACATGTAAGTGAAGTACACAAAAAGTTAAATATTGATATAAAAGATTTAGCAAAATCTTTATCTAATAATGCAATGTCAATACG
>OGRS01000894.1_pt1 | contig 22445 bp, 19 predicted proteins | sample 1553561 | NCBI WGS metagenome assembly OGRS01 (sample SAMEA2580103, study PRJEB22360) | human gut metagenome | biome: human gut; feature: human-associated habitat; material: faeces | place: Denmark | collected 2008/2010
TCCTTTCCCTTTTCCATATCTTTTATAGAAGTATTTATTAAATTCTCTAAAAATTTTTCATTATATTTTAAAGAAAAACTAATTATATTTTCCTTCCCAATTAATTCATTAATAGTCATATTGTATTTAATTTCTTGCATAACACAATAAATAATTCTATTACCTTCTTCAATTTTAATTCTTTTTATGTGACTTGCTTTATTACTTCCAATTAATAATGCTACTATAATAAACATTGATAAAATAATATTTACGCCTAATATAACTTCAATCAAAGTACTTCCTTTATATTTTTTCAAATTTAATCACCTTCATAAATATTTACTGTATCTATTCCTGTTGATATAGTAACTTTATACACATTTCCATAATTATCAAAAATTCTTATAGTATCTGATTCTACATTACCTAAAGTATTTATTTTTAAAATATACATTGCTGAAAACTTAAAGTTTCCCGGTAAAAATATAGTTTTTATTACCTTTCCACCTTGTTTTTTATCTTTAAACTTAACTACTCCTGCACTTTTATTAATTTCAATTTCTCCATAGCTATTATTTTTCATGCAATAGAATTTTCCATAACTTATCATATTGCTTAACTCATTGCAAAATCCCATGGCTGCTGATTTATTTAAAATATTATTAAATGATTTTGTTAATTTTAATGTTGGAAGCATTAAAATTCCAATAATAGCAATAACAATTATTAATTCAATTAATGTATAACCTTTTTTCATATTTCAAACCAATACAATATCTAAAAGTGGCATTAAAAATTTAATAATAAAAATTATAAAATAAATTTAAAAACAGATTTAAAATATTCTTATGACTTTAATGAAGATGTAGAAGCCGTTGAAGGAAAAATTTATGGTTTTAATGATTGGATAGAATATGAATCTAGAAAAATAGACAGATCTTCAATTGCATATAATATAGGTTTAGATTATGAATGGAAAGATAGTTATTCTATAGGATTAAAATATAGTAAAGAACTTATTAATGATGTAGACAATGAACAAATAGGAATTGATATTATTTATAAGTTTTAAAAATATAACCTTTGAAAATTATAAAATTTCTAATTTTTGTTGAACTATTATGTAATTGACTTTTTATAATAAAAAAATTATAATTTAAGTGAAAAGTACCTACCCGCATAGGTGGGAGGGGATCTTCTCAGTGTGTTAATTAAGCTTAGAATATCAGCCGTAAATTCATTTACGGCTTTTATTCTGCCCTTAAGCAAGGTAGAAAACAAAAAAGGCTCTTTGTCAAATAGTGTTGGTGAAAAAACAAATAAATTTTCAAGTAACTCCAGTAATTTTCACTGGAGTTATTTTTTTGTCTATAAATTATTAAATTTTCTTCTGATGTTTTTTGGTTGAAATGTAAAACAAAGATAAAAAAATTGTAGAGGAATAGTGCATATTATAGTTATTTTTTGTATTTATACTGAAAAAATAGGTTGATAAAATAACATTTATGGGGTATATAGCATATTAGAGAAGTCTAATTTTACTGGGAGGGAATTTGATATGAAACACAATATTGAAAGTTCATTAAAAAGATTCTTAAAGAGAAAAGTTAAGATTACAATGGGATTTGTTGTGGCATTTTTAATTACTGGTACAGTAGGATTTGCTGAAAGTATAACTGGTGAACAAACTTTTGATAAAAATGTAACAATAGAAAGTAGTAAAGAAGTTGACAGCAAATTAACTGGAATATATGTAGATAAAGCTAATAAAGAAGCTAATATAACAGGAAAAACAATATCTATCCATACTAAAGATAAAGGAAAGCCTATTAGTGGAATATATGTTGTTCAAGGAGATAAAGACAATAGATTAAAGTTAGATATATCTGCTAATTTAGATATTGATTCTACTTCTACTGACGGAAATGGAGCATTTGGAATATTTTTACAAAGATATACAGATACAACTATTAATGGTGATATTAAAATAAATGCAGTAACAGATACAAATGGAAAGAATGAACATACTGTTCTTCCTAGTGGTCTTATAAATAAAGGAATAGCAACATTTACAGGAGAAAATTTTAATCTATATAGTTCAAGTATAAATGGACTTAATGATAGTGGAATATATGGAACATTAGGAATACAAATATCTTCAGTTGCAAATACATCAGAAGAAATTGCAAAAACAACTTTTAATTATAAAAATATGGATGTAACTTCTGAAGGATATGGTAATGGAACTGTTGAAGCTATTAAAGTTTTACAATTTGGAAGTGTCCTATTTAATAATGATATTACAAATATAAGTGCTAAAAGCAATAGATATGCACAAGGATTAGTAGCTTTAGAAAATGGTAATATTACTTTTGAAAAAGGAGATGTTCATATAGTTGCAGAATTAGTAAATACTCCTGATGAAATGCCAAAACCTGACAAGCCTTATGCTGCAAAAGGAGTAACAATACAAGGAGGAAATGTTAATTTTGGAGAAAATGTAAAAAATGTTACTATTGAAGCTCATGGAATAGGAAAAGTTAAAGAATATAATACTCTCGGAGTTGAAATAAGTGAAGGAAAACTAGATGTTAATTCACAAAATTTTAATGTTATAGTTGATGATGGGGAAATTCAAAAAGAAAACGATGAAGTTTTTACTGCAGGAATACGTTTAGAAGAAAAAAGTGAAATGTCTACTTCAAGTCAAACAACAACAAATATTTCTATCAATTCTGCTTTATCTGCTTATGGATTACAATCTTATTCCAAAGAAGCTATTTTTAATGGAGATACAAATATTAATGTAAATGGAAATAGTGGAGCTTTTGGAATTAGTGCTAAAAATGGTGGAACAGTTAGTGCTACTGGAAAAAATATCTCAATAGCTGCAACTAGTACAGGAGGAAATGCTACTGCTGTAGAAGCAAATAATGGAACTGGTACAGGTGGTGAAGTTGTAAAATTAGGTGGAGAAAATACTGAAAATATAGTTTTAAAAGCTAACGGTAAAAATTTTGCAACTGGAATAGAAGTTGTAAATCACAATCCTAAAGATGGACAAAAAATAGCAGGAAGTAAAGTAGAAGTAAATTCTAAAAATCTTATTATTGATGTTCATTCAAGTGATTCAGAAGCTGCTGGAATTTGGGTACAAAATAGTACACTAAAAGAAGGAAGTACTGATAAAATAGCTAATGTTGTCGTTAATTCAGAAAATACAGTAATTAATGTTACTTCAGATACTAAAGGAAATGCTTTAGGGCTAGTTGCAATGTCTCAAGGAAAATTAGAAGTTAATGGAAATTTAGAAGTTAATGCAGAAACAGCTATTTTAACTAGAGGAAATGCTGTAACAACAATTAATAAAAATAAAGATAAAACTGTTAAATTAAATGGAGATATCGAATTTAACTATGATAAACCTACTTCTGGAACTCCTGTAGATGCAACAGTAGATTTAAATTTATCTAATGCAGAGTCTTTCTTTAAAGGAAAAATAGTTGTAACTGGAGAGGGTATCCCTGAAAATTATGAAAAAGTAAGTAATATGAATTTAGGATTATCAAATAAAGCAACTTGGGAAAACACAGGAGATAGTTTTGTATCAAATCTTGATTTAAATAATGGAATTATCAATAACACATCTGTTAAAAACGATATCTCTGTTGGAACTTTAAAAGGAAATGGCGGAGATATTAATATGGTTGCTGAAATAGAAGCAGATGGAACAGCAACTTCTGGTAAACTTGCTATTGATAAAGTTGATAATAAAGATGCTAAATTTAATGTAAACTACTCTGGAGAGGGAAATCTTGAAGTTAGTCAAGAGGAAGCTAAAAAGGTGTTTGAGGATTTAGCTGAAAATATAACAGTTGGTGAAGGAAACAGCTTTAATGCCAATGCTAAAATTGAAGAGGGACTTATCTCTGGTGAGCATACTGCTGAATTTGTAAAAGGTCAAGGTAATGAAGTTGTTGTTAAACCAAATACAGTAACAACTGGAAGTAACTCAATGGTAGAGGGAATGAGAGATTTAGCAACTATCAATGTACTATCTTGGAGACAAGAGATGAGTTCATTAAATGAAAGAATGGGAGAACTTAGAAATTCAACTGGTAGCAATGGAGTTTGGGCTAGAGTTTATGGTGGAAAAGTTGAAAATGGTAGCAAATATGACAATGAGTATCAAACATATCAAGTTGGATATGATAAGAAATATCCAGTGGAAAATGGAGATCTATTTGTAGGGGCTTTAGTAAGTTACACAGATGGAAAAACTGATTACAACTTAGGTGATGGTGAAAACTACTCAGTTGGTGCTGGAGTCTATGCAACTTGGTTAAATAGAGATGGACAGTTTGCAGATGTTGTATTAAAACAAAGTAGATTACATAATAAATTTGATGTAAGAAGTAAAAATGGCAAACTATCTCAACATGGAGATTACAGCAACTGGGGAACAAGTTTAAGTGGACAATATGGAAGAAGATTTGACCTAGATGATAAATTCTTTGTTGAGCCAAGTGTGCAATTGACATTTGGAAGAGTAAGTAGTGAGGACTACACAACAAGTGCAGGGGTAAAAGTTGAGCAAGATACAGCTTATACACTTGTTGGAGATGTGGGAACAGCAGTTGGATACAAATTCAGTGACAAAGGAAATGTCTATGCTAGAGCCTCATTAGTAAAAGAGTTTAAAGGGGATATTGACACAAAATATAGCTATGGTGGAGCAACAGAATACACTTCCGAAGATCTATCAGATACATGGGGAGAATTTGGAGTTGGAGTAAACTATAGAATCAGAGAAAATGTAAATATGTATGTTGATATTCAAAGAACAGAAGAGGCAACAGTTGAAAACAAATGGCAAACTAACTTAGGATTTAGATGGGAATTCTAGGGTAAAATAAAAAGAGGGAGTTGTTTTGCTCCCTCTTAATTATTTAATAATAAATTTTTTAGAATCTATATCCTGCACCAACATTTACTCCATAAGCTTTTGTGTCATCACTTCCAAATTCGTAAGTCATTCCACCATTATAGAATAATCCATTGTCATGTTCTACTTTTGCTCCAACATTGAATTTAACTGTATTTTCTGCTATCTCTGCTCCTAATACATCAAATCTGTCACTTGCTTTTGCTCCATAGAATCTTCCATCAAATTTACTATCTGTATCTCCCATTGCTCTTGTGTAGCTTACTCCTGCTAGTAAGTTCATTTTTCCTTTTTCTAGAGCAACTGTTTTAACTAGGTCTGCTCCTACTTCTACATCAAATGTTGATACTTTTGCATCTGATACTCCAAAGTAAGTATCTTTTGCATCATCTTGATCTATATAAGTATATCCTAATTTTGCCTTAGGTTGAACTGATAATCCATCTCCTAAATCTGCTGTATATCTTCCTTGAACATATCCACTAATTGCTTTAGAATCATATTTATCTGATGTAGATAGATTTGCTATTGTGTTATCTGCTTCATATTTACCAAATTGGTAACCTAATCCTGCTGTAAAGTCATAGTTTCCATAAACTTTATTTCCATATACTCCTAAGTAGAATAGATCAGCATCTGCACTTCCACCATCAGTGTCAACATCTTGTTTAACCCCTGAGAATGCTACTCCAGCTGTTGTTGTTTCATCTAATCCATAGCTTAATGCACCCATTAATCCTGTTGATTCAACTTCTGATGAGTAATCTTTAGTGATTCCATCTCTATCATATTCAGATTTATCATAGATAGCTTTACCTTCAGCTGTCCATTTTCCTACTTCTGATGTTCTAGCTAATGATAGGATTGTTTCTTCATTTAATTTAACATTGTTGTATGATGCTTTTACAGTTTCAGAGTAGATATTAGATGAATAGATTTTATCTAATTGCTCTTTTCTTGTCTCTCCGCTTCCAAATATGCTATTTACAAGATAAGCTTGGTTATGGACAGCATCTAAACCACTATTTTCATAAATATTATCTTTATAGCTAAGAGTTAATTTTCCATTTTCTATTTTTCCAGCCTCGTAAACTTCATTTCCTGCTAATTTTCCTGTAAGAGTATCTGCAAAACTATTTTTATCTCCTAGATTAATAACAGCTTTTTTACCATCAATATTTTGTGTGTCAACTGTAATTTTTCCTTTTCCAGTTGCATTTATAAATCCATTTGAGTTATTGAAGAAGTTTTGTGTATACTCTCCATCTTTATTTTTTTCAGCTCCAACAGCAAGATTTACATTTCCATTGATTTCAACATTTCCTTTAGTTCCATTTGTTGATTCATATTTAGAGTCAGTTGATAGTGAAAGATTGCTCTTCTCTCCCACAGTTATTGTTCCAACATCTTTAATTGTTCCGTTAAATGATGTATCTCCTGATGTAGTTATTTTAGAAGATGTTGCTCCTGTTATATCTCCACCATTGAAGATAACTTTATTTAAAGCTAGTTCTGAATTTTCCCCAAGAATTATAGCCTCTTTATCCTTTGTAACTCCATTTTGTAGTTTACTTACTGTACTATTTGAAATCTCTAATTTACTATCTTTAACTACATTTAATTTTCCATTACCATCAAGAACTAAAGCTTTTGTACCTAGTTTAACACTTTCTGTTTTATCATTATTTTTAACATCAACTTTTCCAATAACCTTTATATTCTCTATATTAGCTGTTGTTGTTCCACCTACTATAGTTGTGTTATCCCCTATTGTAACAGAAGGAGCATTTTTATTGATTGTTTCAGCTGTAATATCCCCTATAAAGTCAACATCACTGTCTAAGGCTATTCCATTTTTATCTGCTATTAATCCTTTGTCATTTACACTACTTCCAACAATAAGTTCACTTGGATCAAATCCCTCTTGTTTTAGCTCTTCAACTGTTTTATTAGTTATTTGAATTGCACCTAAGTTTTCAACAACTCCATTTTTATTTTGTATTGCAACAGTTCCATCTTTTAAAGGAACAGCTATAACTCCTTTGTTTATTATTTCTGTATCAACAACTCCACCTATTGCATAGTAACCTTTATCTCCATCAATAGCAACAGTTCCAGAGTTTTCAAATTTAAATGTACCATTTGTTAAATCGACTACACGAGTATTGTCATGTCCACCAGCTTTTAAAATTCCAGTATTTACAATATTTATCTCTCTATTAGATTGATTTTTAATATATAAAGCTGAACCACCAGATTTTGCAGTTACAGAGATAGTTCCATTATTTTCAATTACTGGCATATCAGCTTTATATTTATCTGTAACTATTGCAAATATTCCATATCCAAATTTTTCAGATTCAACATTTATTAAATTATTATTTGTAACTCTAGAATTACCAAGTAATTTTATTCCGTTAACAAGATCAACATCACTATTTTTTACTATTATCTCTCCATTGTTAACTAACTCTTTCATCTTTCCATCTCCATCTTGTTGAAGACGAATAGCACTACTATCTTGTAATTTACCTAATTCAGTAATCTCTATTTTACCATTATTTTCTACATAAACAACTTGATCCCCTGAATTGAAGATTAAACCTTCAGTTTTAGTTTCGTTAGCATTAATTATCAACTTATCAGTAACATCAGCACTAAATGCCATTGCCCCAGTTAATAAAAATCCTATAACTGTTGCTGTTGTAATTGTCATTTTCTTTTTAAACCAGTGTTTTAACATTTTTTCTGCACTAAATAAATTTCTCATGGGTTAAAGCCCTCCTTAAAATAATTTGATTATCTAAGCAATTAAAACATATATAAGATTTGACAGTTATAGTATACATTTTTTCATATTAAAAATCAACAATTTTTGTATTAATTTCATGTTAAAAGACATATTTTATTATATATAAAATTATATTTTTTAGAAATTTACAGTGTTAAAGATGAAAAAAATATAATTTGACTAGCATATTAACTAAATTACTAACATTAAGAATTTTTATACTCATTTTAAAAAATAAATAAAAAACTGTTATAAATTAACAATTTCAGATCACTAATTTATAACAGTCTCTCTTTCTCCCTACAAAATATATTCAGAAAAAGCTCTAATTATATTATGCACATCCACTTTTTTAGGAAAACTCATCTTCATAACCCCAACCTTCGTCCAAAGTTGAAACTCAGTTGTAAAATCAATTATCCCTGCATTTTCAGAAGAGAACATATCTATTGATCTCAAAGGTATTGAGTATGTCTCAATCTTCTTCCCAATCAACCCTTGTTTATTAAAGTAGATAATTCTCTTGTTTGTAATTGCTCCAATATCTCTCAAAGATTTAAAAGATGCAATCACCCTTTCACCATTTACAAGCATTTTTTCAATTTCAGGTGGTGTAGATTTTAGCTCCTCTACAAAGACCATATTTAATAATTCTGCTGGTATTGACATAACACTTCTCCCCTTTTGTTTTGTATTTTAACTTTTCATCAGTTTCTCCTCAATCCGTCCAATACGTTTATCTATCCGTTCCAATGCCTCAACTAAGCTTTTAGTATTGTTAGATTGAAGTTTCAGAAAGAGCTCCTTCTCCCTTTCCCACTCCTCGAGGTTGATTTTCTTGTTTAGTTCCCTCTCAATCCTCTCATTTGCCCTATCTAACAAGGTTATCATATACCTATGGTAAACTCCCAACATTGTTAGAAATGAGATTATATTTTTAATTATCCCCTCTAGCTCCATTGTCACTCACCTTGTACCCTCTCAAATACAGCCTTATAGATCTTATCATCAATCTTACTCTCAGATCTCTTCACCAACTCCTCAAGTAAAATTATAATGATCCTCTCTATAACAACTGTTCCTAAATATTTACATAGGAAATTTTTAACAAATGTCACTATTAATTTCATAATCTCTCACCTTTATTTTATCATTTTTCAACTTCAATTAAAAGTTTTTTATTCCTTCTCATCTATCTCAATATGTGGTTTATCCCAACCCCAATCATAGCCAAAAGTAAGTTTTATTCCCAGTTTCACTCCAGCCAATCTAAATGTATCTATTAACTCTTTCCACTTTCTTTCATCCTCTGCCCCCTTTTTCCAACCGACATAATACACATCTATCGCCTTTCCCAACTGATGCTGTGATCTATTTTTTACCCCGTCGATTTTAGTTGTTCCCTTTTTGTAATACTTCTGTTGTTTTTCCTGAGTTCTCACCCCTTCATTGACGAAAAAATCTACCTTTGAAATAGCCAAAACATACCCTACTAATATATTTAATCTATAATCAACAAAACGTAAATTCTCCTTTGTTCTCTCACTTGCCCTATTCATTTTTCCCCACTTTAATGCAAAATAAAAGGGGATAACCAGCTCCCATTGGTTACCCCCAGTCCCCCTTTTTCTATACAACTGGATTATTAGTTATATAGTATTCATAAGCAGAAAGTAGATCTTTTTGTTTAGCAATTGTCTCAAGTGAGCTATTGAAAGCTTTTAATCTCTTATTTAGGAAGTTTTCCCACTCCTCATAAGATGCAAAGTTAGAGTCCTCAGGTAGTGGAGTATTTGCTTCTACAAGCTCTGCAATATGTTCTAAAACTGCCTCTGTGTTCTCCACATTTTTCTTGATTGCCCCTTCTCTTTCAATAGAGTTTTCCACTCTAGCCTTCTCTTTGACAATAGTTGCCAAAACTGTGTTTGTTTTTACCATTTTAATTCCCCCAAAATATTTTATTTACCTTTGAGCTCCTAAGGTACTTATATTATAGCTTAACTTAGTTTTATTTAACAGTGACACCATATGACAAGATGTGAAATGCTCTTTAATTTAATTTGATTTTTTATATAAAAACTGATATAATTAAGATACCTAGAACCCGTATGGGGAACCTAAAGTTGATGAGATAATAAAAATCGTTATGAAATAAGCTTTCACTTTTGTGGAAGCTTATTTCATGTTTATAAGGAGTAACGATCCTTGTAGACAGTAGATCTCATTAACTTTAGGGAGGTACAGAAATGGCTGTAACAATTCATCAGCTAACAATTAATCTTGATGGAGGAGCAATTCTTCTAGGTGGATTACTTCTTCTCATCTTTATTCTGTTAGCAAAGCACTACAAATAGTCTATTCTGACCTCGCACCCTACGGGGTTTTTTATTTTCCAAGATAAAAATGATTAAAAACTCTTCTAAAAAATAACAACTAAAAGAAAAGTATAATCAATTATAACATAGAATTAAAGATAAAAAAGGTTTAATCTTCTTCAATCTGACTTATAACATTTTCTTTTAAATCTACTTCTTTTTCCTCTAAATTTCCCCACCCTTGTTCCATAGCTTTACTAACTAAATAAAGTAAATCTGACATTTTAGGGATTCTAGCTTGTCCTCTTGCAGGTTGTAAAGCTCCATTAGGTTTTCTCCAAATAAATCTATACCCTGTTTCAGAAGTATTATCATCATAGAAATACTCACAATATTGGAAACAAAGTACCCATTCATTTTCAACCTCACATCTTTTTACTTCGTGAATAACATTTACATAAGACATTCAAATCACTCCTTTATTTTATTTCTCTTTCCCTATAACTTCTAACGCAACAACTATTTGTTTTAAGCTAAAAAAAAAAGAAATTCCCATAAACATTGAGAATTTCTTCAAAAGAATTTTAAAAAAATTAAATATAAAGGGGAATTTATATTTAATTAGATCAAAGATCTTATGTTCCCATTATATCATAATTATTTCATAAAAAAAAGCAGCAAAGAGAAATCTTTGCCACTTCTTTTGAAGTTTAATTAAAAACTTAATTTTAGGGTAGATTTATTATACCATATAATTTCCCAAGCCACAACAAACGTCACGTCAAAAAATAAAAAACACATTGACTTTTGACAACACGTCATTTATAATAAAGAAAAGGAGAAAATGACATCACGTTTAAAAAGGAGGAGAAATATGAAAGCTAAAAAATTGAATATATCATTTTTAAAATCAGGAAGTGGAAGTTTAAATAGTAGAATAATGTTGCCTATTACATGGGTTAGGGATTTAGGATTTTCACAGGAAGAAAGGGAAGTTTATATCTATCATCTCGGAGATGAAATCGTTATTAGAAAAACTCCATTGGTTTTTGATAAAAAAGAGGCTGCCAAAATTGCATTTGAAGAAGTTGAGCAAGTAATTTCAATCAAAGAATATATCGAATACGTAGAAATTATAGAAATTATTAGAGCAATAATAGAAAGTTATTTTTTTAATATAGAGGAAAAACAAAAAAATAATAAAATTATCTCTGTAATATCTGTTCTAAGAGATAGCTTTATAGATAAAAAATATGAATTTGTAATAGATAATAATAAGCAATATTTCTTTGATAAGAAGAAATATAAGTTCAAAACTGTAGAAGAATTGGAGAATTACTTCCAAGAAGAAGAAAACAAGGAAATAAAGGAATAATCAATATAAAATAAGGTGATATTATAGATCATCTTATTTATTATTAAAATTATATAGGATATTTAATTTTAATATATGGCTATAACAAACTATATTGTCTTTAAAAAGTAATTTTATCTTTTCATTAGTAATTTTATTAATAAAAAATTAAAAGTTGTTTAAAATGTAAATAAGAGCTTTTAAATGATATATAAAAAATAAAAAAGAAGAGAGTGGCTATGCAATATATTAAAAAGAATACTTATATACTTAGAAAGCCTATCCTAAAATCATACCATATGCCGTTGCGTAAGCAACAAAAAAATATATCTTTTGGTTCAGCTCCCCCTTTATTGATTAGGGGGGGCGGTCGCCCAAGGGCGAGAACTGGGGGGTCTTTTCCGTAAGGAAAACTATACCTTTTTCTTAATAATATTTTCTTTAGATTTAAAGAAAATTATGTTAAGAAAAGTAATAACGGTTATTCATATATTTATGTATGAATAAACGGATATTACTTGACAAACACTTATATTTAGGTTTAAAATTAAATTGGATTCTTTGAAGTTTATTGTCGAAATTTACCTTTTGGTAAAAGTTTCCTCAGTTGGACAATCCATATTTCTTATGGTACTGGCTAAAGTAATATGGCAACTGATTAAACAAGCATTGTAATTAATAATCAAGTAACACAGGTGAACGATTTCCTGATCTGAAAAGATAAGGTTAATGCTAATGACGTGTAGCAGTCTTTAAATGCTATAGATTTAATAACAAGTCTTTAAATTGTTATTTAGACTATTACCTGTCTAATTAAATTGGTTGTGCTTAGCTTTAACTTTTAATCTAGTAATTTAAAAAAAATTCCCTTAGCATTATGCGTTCTTTGGTTATTTTTTTTAATTAAAAATAACTATGTAGTTATTCTTAATTTCTACGTAGTTGATTTTATTTTTTTTATTTTTTCTGTATGTTTATAATATTTGTAAGTTTAATATATTTACTTAAGAAAAAGTTTATTTTCAAAACAATCCAAAACTTTAAATAAAGGTATGTTATGAAAAGACGTTTAAAATTAGGACTGACAAATTAAGAAGATATACTGACAAATTAAGAAGATATACTGACAAATTAAGAAGATATACTGACAAATTAAGAAGATATACTGACATAAAATTTATTGATTTGTCAGTATAAAAAAGTTATAATATTTTTATAACTTTTTTATACATATAAAGGGGGGAAACATGTCAAAAGCACTAATAGATGAAATAATAATATATAAACCTAATGAACTTATTGAAATAGTTAATCGTCCTATTTCAGAAGTTGGACTTAAAGTATATAATTTTATTATAAAAAAACTTCAAGATTTAGAAACTGATAGAATAGTTATCCCTTTATCAGAATTATTAATAGAAAATAATACTAATTATGAATATATTTATAATTATTTAGATGAATTACAAAAAATTCAAGTTAAATCAATAGATAAGAGAGGAAAATTATGGGGAAGTTTTGTTTTACTTGCTGAATATAAAAAAGTTGATGAGGGAATATTTGTCCAAGTTCCTGCGACTATTCATAAAGCTTTATGTATGAAAGGAAAAAAGCAAGAAGAACTTTATTATACTACAATAAAGTTATTAGAAGAAAAATCTTTTAAATGTTCTTATTCCTTAATTTTTTATGAAATAATAAAAAAATATGATGGTGAAAATATAGAAATGCCTATTTATACTTTAGAAGAAATAAGGCAAATGACTGGTACTGTAAATAAATATAAACTTTATTATGATTTTAAGAAAAGAGTTCTTAATCCTGCAATGGAAGAAATTAATAAGTTTAGTCAAAAATACAGCTACGATTTTAAAGAAATAAAAGTAGGAAAAACAATTAATAAAATTCAATTTATTAAAGAAAAAAAATCAGCAGAAAATATTATTGATATTACTCCAATTAAAGAAGTTAAAGAATATTCTGATAAATTTTTAGCTGCAATAGAAAAAGTTAAGAAAAATCAATATGTTGCTAAAAAATATAGTCAAAGAGCAGTTAGAAAAGCAGTTCAACAATTTGGCGAAGAAAGAGTTATAAAAGCTTTTAAAGAAATGTATAAATATAACAGAACTATTACAAGTTTTTCTAAATTTTTAAATGCTTCAATTTCTGAAATTAAAGAAAATGAAAAACTAAAAAAAGAAATAAAAGAAAAAAATATTACTACAGCAGAGATTAAACAAGAAATTAATAAACCTATTGATATTTCTACTTTTGAAGGTATGAGAAATTTTATTTCATCAGAATTAATGAACTCAAATAATATAGAAACTTCGAAAAAAATTATAATTTTGGGTGAATTATCAAATTTAAAAGAAGTTGAAGAATTGAAAGAAATAGTTGCTAAATATAATTTAGAGATAAATTTAAAACTTTTTTAAAAGGGAGAAATAATGGCAAGGAATAGAGAAAAGAAAGGCTCTCTTAATTTTCAGCTAAAAAAATTATTAGATTCTAAATTAGCTATAGGAGAATCTAAATTTGAAGATAAAAAACAAAATTTAACTTTTGATAAAATCTATAGTTGGTCTACTTATAGAGCTTATCTTCAGCATGGAACATATTTTTTAACTTGGGCAAAAGAAAAATATGGTTGTAATGATCTTGCTGCTGCTAAAGAATATGTAAATGAATGGTTACAAGTAAGAGAAGAACAAGGGTTATCTGCCTATACTGTTAAGCTCGAAGCTTCTGCTATGATGAAGATCTATAATATTGATAAAGATAGTATTTATAAGTCTAAAGCTAGATTAAGAGCAAATATAGAAAGAAGTAGAGGAGAAAAAGTTAGAGATAAACACTTTTCTGAAAAAAATAATCAAGAATTAGTTAGATTCTGCCGAGCAACAGGTCTTAGACGTGCTGAATTATTACAAATCAGAGGAACTGATTTAATATTTATTAATGACAACCCTTATTTAAAAGTTACTCGTAATACTAAGGGAGGACGTGAAAGAGTAGTTCCAATAATTTTAGATTCACAATTCGTTGTCAATTTGTTAAAAACTAAAGGAGCAGAAAAAGTTTTTGAAAAAATACCTAATTCAGCAGATATTCATGGATATAGAGCTGAATTTGCAACTACTTTGTATAAAAAGTTAGAAAAAGATATTAATACTCTTCCAAAAGAAAAAAAATACTATTGTAGAAAAGATTTAAAAGGAATTGTCTATGACAAAGATGCAATGTTGGAAGTTAGTAGAGCCTTAGGTCACAATAGAATTGATGTTATTGCAGGACATTACATCAGAAAGGATTAATATGTATTTAAAAAAGAATTTGTTAGGTGGATATAAAGAAGTTGATTTAAAAGATAAAGCTGATTTAGTTGCCTATGATTTAAAAGAAGATGAAAAAAAAGATACTGAAATAAATAAATTAAACTCTCTTTTAGAAACTGAACAAAAGAAAAGAGAGGAAGAAAAAACAATCTTAAAGAATAGAATAGCTGAAATAACAAAAGAAAAGGATCAAAAAATCACAAAACTTAATGATGATTTAAAAGAAGCAAAAGAAACTTTAAAAAAGCTTTTAGATAAATATTTAGAGCTAAAATCATTACAAGAACACACACAATTTAGGCTAGATAGAGCTATATCTATTCAAGTTCATAGAGCTAATTCTGATAGAGGATTAAAACCTAAAAAAGAACATCATGGCTATTTAGTTGTTTATAAAGAAAATTCCGATATTATAAAAAAGTTCTCAACAGGAAGTGGAAAGAAAACAACTACATATTCTAAATCTTATTTAATATGGAAATATACAGTTCAAACTCCATATTTACTTGAATTAGATTCACAAATAGTTAAAGAATATATAATTAAAGACTTAGATAAATTGGGAATAAATATTTATAATGATTTTTCAATTTCAAATTCTGAAAGTACTATAAACTCTATTTTAGAACAAAAAAATATTTTTAATTTTGCACTTATAAGTAACAATAAAAAATATTGGCACATTAAATTTCTAAGTGGAAAATTAATTGAATTTTAATTAAAACTGGAGCAAGGTGAAGCAGATATATAGTGTATTGCTTCTGTTATAACTTCTTATTTTACAATGGTTTTCAAGAATACTGGAGCTGACACACTATATTTAATAGTGTTATTTTATCCAAAAAATATTAACGGACAGACTTGTCCGTTTCTTTAATTATAATAATTTTTCTTCTCTTCAAAGTCAACTGAATCTTCTAATATCATTTCTAAAATTTCAGAGTTAATTTTAATTATTACATCTTCTAAAATTTTTTCATTTAAAATTGGAGCTAATATAAGCTCTCTAAGTTCTGTCCACATCATATAAAGACAATCAGCTTCTATTTGTTGAATCTCATTAACCTCTTCTATCAATCTTAAAAGTTTTTTGAATCTTGGTTCTCCTTCGACTACTAGAGTTAGTGATATAAGCTCTATATTTTCTTTATCAGCTATTTCAACCAATTCTTTAATTAACTTATTCATCTTATTACCTCCAAGAATATAATTAATTTAATTATAACAAACAAGATAATATTTTCCTATATCAACCATTATTTCTATGTTTTTTTCTTATTCTATATTAGGTTAAAATATGTTAAAATGTCTGTATATACAGAAAATTAGAAGAGTTAGTGAGGGGGAAAGTATATTTATATGAATAATTTATTCAATGATAAGCTTTTATCTAAAAAAGCTAATGAAGAAGTTGATCTTAATAAGAATAATTTAATTGAAAGAAGAAAGTATCTTGATAAATGGATAAATATGTTAGAAGCAGGAGTATTGGATAAAACTAAGGAAGAACAATTACAAGGAGAATTTATTTCAGATATTTTTTCTAAAGTTTTAAATGCTAGAAATATTACTGATGGTTTTGAAGAGTGGAATTTAGAAAGAGAGACAAAAACTCTTTTAGATGGACAAAAAGCTGATGGAACATTAGGATTTTTTAATAATAATGGAAAAAAAGATATCAGAGCTTTAATTGAATTAAAAGGGGCTTCAATTAATCTTGATACTAGAAAAAAAGAATTGGAGACACACGTTCTCCAGTAGAACAAGCTTTTGGATATGCTCCTAAATATGGAAAAAATTGTCACTGGATTATAGTTTCAAATTTTAAAGAAATTAGACTTTATCATGCTAATTCTATGTTAGAATACCAAGTTTTCTTTTTAGAAAATTTAAAAGATGATTTAGAATTTAAGAAATTTATATATGTATTGTCTTTTTATGCTCTTGTTGGAACAGAAAATAAAAAAGCTAAGTCTTTAGAACTTTCAGAAGAATATCAAAAAGTCCAAACTGAAATAGAAAAGAAATTTTATAATGAGTATAAAGAAATTAGAATAGAAATTTTTAATAATATGAAAAATAATAATCCTGAAGTTTCTGAAATGATTATTATTGAAAAAGTTCAAAAATTGTTGGATAGATTTTTATTTATATGTTTTTGTGAAGATAAAGGATTAATTCCTATAAACTCTTATATTAATCTTGTAAAACGTGGAGAAATACTTGAAGATATTTTTGAAAGTTTTAAAACTTTCTGTAACTGGATTAATTCAGGAAATAAAAATAAAAATATACCATATTTTAATGGTGGACTTTTTAAACCTGATCCAATTTTAGATAACTTATTTGTTGATGATGAAGTTTTTAAAAAATTAGAAAGAATTGCTAATTATGATTTTGATTCAGACATTAATGAAAGAATTTTAGGACATATATTTGAACAATCTATTAGTGATATAGAAGAATTGAAAGCAGCTTCTTTAAATGAAAAAGTAGATAAAAAAGATAGTAAAAGAAAAAAAGATGGTATTTTTTATACTCCTAAATATATTACAAAATATATTGTAGAAGCAACTATAAATTCATGGATAGACGATAAAAAGAAAGAATTAGGAGAAGATAATTTACCTGAACTGACAGAAAAAGATTTTACATATGATTTATATAAGAAAAATTATTCTAAAAATTATAGAAAACATGTGGAGTTTTGGGAAAAGCTCCGTTCTGCATTAAGAAAAATAAAAATAATAGATCCAGCTTGTGGATCAGGAGCTTTTCTTATAGAAGCATTTGATTTTTTATTGAAATATAACCAAATGCTTGACGAAAAAATTTTTAATATGACAGGTACTAAAAATCTTTTCGACGATACTACAAGAGAAATATTAGAGAATAATATTTTTGGAGTTGATTTAAACAAAGAAAGTATAGAGATAACAAAGCTTTCTTTATGGCTAAGAACTGCAAATAAAAATAAAACTTTAACTACTTTAGAAAATAATATTAAATGTGGAAACTCTTTAATTTCAGATAAAGAGCTAACAGATAAAGCTTTTAACTGGCAAGAAGAATTTCCAAAAATATTTGAAGAGGGAGGATTTGATATTGTAATTGGTAATCCTCCATATGTTATAATTTTTGATAAAAATTTAAAGAAAAAATTAGAAAAAAATTATATAGTTTTTAAAAGAAATAACGATTTATATTCAGCATTTTTTAATAAAGGAATAAACATTTTAAAAGAAAATGGAAAATTAGGCTTTATAACACCAAATAGTTTTATAAAAGGAGATTATTTTAAAAATTTAAGAGAACTTTTAGCGAGTTATCAAATAATAGAGATCATAGACTTTAATAACAAACTAATTTTTGAAGAAGCAAATGTATATTCCGCAATAACAATTTTTAATAAAACTATTGCTAAATATGATTGGATATTAAAATCTAGTATGGAAAATATAGTTGGAAAAGTAAAAATAAACTCTGTCGAGTTTAGAGTAAAAAAATAAAATACAAGAAAAAGTTGAAAATTATTCAAAATTTGAAGATTATCTTTTTATTAAAGATGTGGGATTTAATTATTGGACTGTTGGTAAGGGTAAAGTTAGAGGAGAATCTATAGGAAGCAGAATTTTATATAATGGAGAAAAATTAAATGAAAATGATATTTTTAGATATAGTCCAGAAATTTTAGAAATAAAACCAAAGATCGTTTATAGACAAACTTCAAGTGAATTAGTAGGAACTCTTGATGAAAATGGTTTATATTCAGATAAAACAGTTCATTGTATCATAAATAAAAAGGATAACGAATTTAATTTAAAATATGTATTAGTTCTTTTTAATAGCAAATTATTAAATTATTTATATAAACAGGATACTCTTGAAAGTGGAAGAGCTTTTGCACAAGTAAAAGCAGGTAATATAAAAAAACTTCCAATAAAAAAAATATCTTTAGAAGAACAAAAACCTTTTATAGAAAAAGCTGACATTATGCTTGAATTAAATAAAGAATTACAAAATAAAATTCAAAAATTTAAAAATAGATTATCTTCAAACTTTGATTTAAAAGAGTTTTCTAAAAAAATGGAAGTTTTTTATAAATTAGATTTCAAAGAATTTTTAAAAGAACTTGGAAAACAAAAGATAAAACTAAGTTTATCAGAACAAGATGAATGGGAAGAATATTTTGAAAATTATAAAATAAATATTTTAAAAATAGAAAATCAAATTGAAATGACTAATAAAGAAATTGATACTCTTATATATAACCTTTATAATTTAACTCCTGAAGAAATAGAAATTATAGAGAATAATTTAAAATAATCTAGCTGCTGAACTTGAAGATCTAAAAGAATTTAAAAAAGGTTTGTTACAACAGATGTTTGTATAAAATTAGAATTAAAGGAAAGAATAGTTGTAAATTAATTTTTAATAGCAGCTATTCTCTCCTTTTTTTATTTCTTAAAGAAAAGTTTTTATAAAAAATCAATTTTAAAAGCTTCAAAGCCTTAAAAAAGGCATTATAAATTTAAAGGTTTTAGATATTAGATATGTGGTTTAAAGTGTCATAAAATCAAAATAGGAAAGTCATTATTTACTTATTCTTCTTTAAAAAGTCATCTAGGATAAAATTCATTAAAGCAGTTATAGTAAGATTATTTTTATCACAGAATTTTGTAAATCTTTTATAAATATCAGCAGATAATCTGCAATTTGTTATCTTTAGATCTTTTAGTTTAGAATATTCTATTGGAACTATTAGTTCTTCCTTAATTCCTGCTTCTTTCTTTTTATATAAGTCTAGTAATAGGGCTAAGATCTCATCACTTAATATAAAATTCATTTTATCTTTAGAGTTTAACTCCAACAGAGCTTGAGTTGTTAGATCTGTAGTTTTTACTATTGGAGATTGATTTTGAGGAACTTCCAAACTTTTCTTCTCTTCATCATTTACTACTTCAACTGGAATAGTAAATTCTAAATACTCTAATTCTTCAGAAGAAAAGTAAGTATAATTTTTCTTCAACCAATCATTCATTTTAGTAGAACTTCCAAACTTAGCTTTTCTAATCTCTTTTAGATCTGTTTTACTGGTAATAGAATCTTTAATATCTTCTATTTTCTTTTTAGTTTGTGGATTTAAGTTTTCCATAAGCTCCCCCTTTAATTTTTATACCTTGTTTTTTGAGTTAAATATACACTACACTATATAGTATATCAGCTCCACCCCATATTCCAAAGCTTTATTTTATAAGGGCTTGAAAAGATACCAATACACTATGCTTCAGCTCCAGTCTGCTCCAGTTTTTACATAGTGTGAGGTATAGTGGAATGGTACTATAAGACTATTTTAATAATTAAATTAATTATTTTTATCAGCTAACTCTTTTGGGGAAATATTTTCTTTTATTTTTTTACCTATCACTTTTTTCATTAGCTGTAATTCAGGTTGAAATTCTTCCCATTCTTTTTTAAATTCTTTATCTTCTAATCTTTCATTTAATAATTTTTCTAAATCGTCCATTTTAGTTTCTCCTTATTTTTTTAGATAAAATAACACTACTAAATATAGTGTATTAGCTCCAGTTCTTTTGAAACTCCTTATAAAATAAGAAGTTATAACAGAAGCAATACACTATATCTCTGCTTCACCTTGCTCCAGTTTTTCTTTAATTAACATTAATTTTTCATTTTTATCTACTATTAATTTTATAAAAAATGAAGTTAAAAATCTAAAATCATTTGAGATTTTCAATTCTCTATTTGAATAATTAGACAGAACAAGAGCATTTCTAAAATATAGAGAATTTTCCATAAAAATATCTTCATTTAATTTAAAACCTAGTTTTTTTAAGTATTTAATTAAAAATATGGCAGTCGTTCTTGTATTCCCTTCAATAAATGGGTGTACTTGCCAAATAGATGAAATAAAATTAGATACTTTATTTATTTTTTCATCTAAAGGCAGATTCTTATAATCATTCTTCTTCTCTCTTTCAAAGTCATAGTTCAAACATTCAGTAAGTTCTCTATAATCAGCATAAATCACAGAGTTTCCACTTAAAATTCTTTCATTCTTACTGATATTATAGTTTCTAAATATTCCAACATAATTTTTTTTAAGAATATCACTAAATAAGCTTTTATGAATTTTTTTTAAATAGTCAATAGAAAATTTAAACTCCTTATTCTCCAAAAGCTTTACTGTCCTAATGGAAACTAAGTCACATTCTCGTAGATCTCTTTCTATCTTTGATGTTAGATATCTAAATCCATAATACTTTAAAATCTCTTTCTCCATCTCATCACAAGATAACTTTTTATCAATTAACTCTCTCAAAAAGCTAGATGGCTTTAAATTATCAACTTTATTTAATCCTATTGCAATTTCCCAAATATTTTTCGTCATATTCAACACCTCTAGTTTCTGCTTCTACAACTATTTTTTTTGCTTTTATTTTTCTAATTTTTTTATATAAAAAATTTTAATTAATATGCTAACTATACTTTATAGTATACTTGCTCCAGTAATCTTATAACTCCTTATTTTATAAGAAGTCATAGCAGAAGCAACACACTATATCTCTGCTTCAGTCTGCTCCAGTTTTGCTAATGTTATAAGCTATAGTGTAATAGTACTATACTTTTATAGTGATTATGTGCTATAGGAACTACTATAAAAAATCAAGAATTTTTATCTAATATTTCCATAAATTTTTCATATTGCCTTTTATTATCATCATACCATTTAAAAATTTCAATCAAAAATTTAAACCAATCATAAATATCTTTAAAAAATGTCAAAATGAAATAACTAATGAAGAGATAGCAAAAATGGTAGAAAATATTAATAATAAATACAGTCAAAAAAAATAAAAAATAGGATAACTCCTATTTTTTATTTCAGACTGTAGACAAAAGAAATTTATTTATAGTCTTTAATTTTCTTTTATAATATGATATCATTTAAGAAAATAAAATGTTGTGAAAGGTAGGAAAATGGATATAAGATAATTTAAGTTAAACACAAATATGAAAAAAATCAAACTACAACAGTAGTTCTTTTTGTGTATGCTTAATAAATTATCTTTCATCTAATTTCTTATTTAAAATATAAGTTATATATTTTTATTTAGATACATTATGATGAAAGGCTTTTTTGTATATACAAAAGAGCCTTTTGTAGTATTTATAGGAGGATTATATGACTAGAAAAGAAATAACAACAAAAGAAGATTTAATGAAAACAATTGAGCTATTTGAAAGTATAGGAATTACATATTGGCTTGATGGAGGTTGGGGAGTAGATATTTTAGCAGGAAGACAGACAAGACCTCATAGAGATATTGATATTGATTTTGATGAAAAATATACAGAGAAATTACTAGAAATACTTTTAAAAATAGGTTATAGAATAGATACTGATTGGAGTCCTGTTAGAATAGAACTTTATAGTGATGAACTTGGATATTTAGACATTCACCCATTTATTCTAGCAACTGACGGAACATCAAAACAAGCTAATTTAGAAGGCGGTTGGTATGAATTTGAAAAAGATTATTTTGATAGTGTGAGTTTTGAAGGGAAAATAATTCCTTGTATATCTTTAAAAGGACAAAAAATTTTTCACACTGGATATGAATTAAGAGAAAAAGATAAACACGATATTTTAATTCTTGAAAATTTATAAGAAATAATTTTATATAAACAAAGA
>OGRS01000904.1_pt1 | contig 22203 bp, 19 predicted proteins | sample 1553561 | NCBI WGS metagenome assembly OGRS01 (sample SAMEA2580103, study PRJEB22360) | human gut metagenome | biome: human gut; feature: human-associated habitat; material: faeces | place: Denmark | collected 2008/2010
ACAGTGCTCATAGTAAGAGTCCCGGCAAATACCGGGACTTTGTCTACAGTCTGAAAAATGTTACACTTCATCAAAAGTGTAACATTTTGTTATCTTTATATATCTTTGAACAGATCATATAGCTTTGGAGGCATCGCATCGATCAGCTGATCTGCGAGCTGTTCCGGCGACATCTTCATCCCTGTTGTCGCCCATTCTACAGTCATGGCAATTGAACCTCGGCAATACATTCTCAATAAGAATTCTAATTCTTCTGGAATTTTATCAACTCCCTGTTTGTGAATGATATCACAATAGAATTGATAAATGCACTGATAATCATACTCCATCAGACAGTTCTGACTCTCGCTCGAAAAAGCTGCTGCGAAAAATTGTCCTTCACCTTTGATGAATTCAAATTTCTTGAGCAACCCTTCTCTTAATGTCAGACTGATACCCATCTGTTTAAACGACATCTGAGCCAATACATCAAAATACCAGTTGATCAGATCATATTTATCCTTAAAATGCCGATAAAAGGTTGGACGAGTTACATCGCACTGATCTACGATCTGTTTCACTGTAATCTTATCTACTGGCGTATGCACCAACAACTCTTTCATTGCATTTGCTAATTTATATTTCATTCTCTCTGATACGTCCATCCCGTCCCACCTTCTTTCATATATGGTTTTATTGTACCTTATTTGACACAATTTATAAAGGCAAAAAAGGCTATTATCTGCTTTTGTCTCCAAATAACAACCTTTTTTATCTATTATCAAGAAGTTTCATGTTTAATAAGAGGCATTTCCTCTTTGACCACAAAGTGCTTCGAATTCTTTTAATTTGTTTTTTGCCTGCTGGGAGACATTTCTTGGAACCTGAATCTGAACAACTGCGTATTGATCTCCCTTCTGAGATGGATTCTTCATAAGCGGCATTCCTTTTCCACGCAGTCTGATCTTAGATCCTGACTGAGTTCCTTCTTTGATCTTACAGATAACATTTCCATATAATGTCTTGATCACTGCTTCACCTCCACAAACGGCTGTGCTAAATGGAACATTGATCGTTGTATACACATCATTTCCTTTTCGCTCAAATCCTTGTTTCTCACCGACTGTTACTTTCAGGAATAAATCACCTGCTTCACCGCCTCCGATTCCTGGATTTCCTTTTCCTCTTAAGCGAACACTTTTTCCTGTATCAATTCCGGCTGGTATATGAACCTGTAATGACTGCATCGCACCATTTTGATCTTGCAAATGAATGACTTTATCGCAGCCCGTAACCGCTTCATCAAAACTAATAGAGATATCTGCGTGTGCGTCGGAACCTTTCTGTCTGAAGGATCCACTTCCGAATCCACCACCTCCAAATCCATCAGAAAAGCCAAAACCTCCTTGATGGAAACTGCTTCGATGGAATCCTTTGTTGTTTCTTCCGCCACCGAACATACTTCCAAAGATGTCACCAAAGATATCATCGCCATCTCCACCTTCAAAGTGGAATTCCTGATATCCTCCATGAGCACCACCATAGTTTTTGTAATTCTTATAGAACTCAGATTCTGCTCCGGTTCCGTCAAAGGCAGCATGACCATATTGATCATATAATTTTCTCTTCTCTGGATCACTTAATATATTATAAGCGTCGGTCGCTTCTTTGAATTTCTGTTCTGCTGTTTTATCTCCGGGATTCATATCTGGATGATATTTCTTTGCCAGTTTCCGATATGCTTTCTTGATGGTTTTTTCATCTGCAGTTTTACTGATTCCAAGAACTTCATATAAATCACGTTTTGCTGCCATTTCGTTTCACCTTCTTTTCCTTTCATTCTCAAATAGATAGAAAGATTCCCCGGGAATCTGATCATCCCGGGGAAAGTTCTTTTATCCTTCGATCGTAACGAATTTCTTTTCTTCTACTTTCTTCTCCGGAGCTTTCTTCGGAATATCCAGCATCAGAATACCATTCTCGTATTTACCGTGGATATCTTTCTCTGTGATATCTTTGCCAACATAGAAGCTTCTGCTCATGTTTCCTGCGTAACGTTCACGACGGATATATTTACCTTCTTTATCTTTCTCGTCTTTATCTAATCCTTTTGCTGCACTGATTGTTAAATATCCGTCTTTCAGTTCAGCTGTAATCTCATCTTTCTTAAATCCTGGAAGGTCGATCGCTACTTCGTAGTTTCCGTCTTTTTCCTTCACATCAGTCTTCATTAAGTTCTTTGCGTGTTTACCATACAGTTCTTTATCAATATCTGGGAAAGAAAAATCCATCCAGTCGTCGTTAAATAAGTTTCCTCCAAAAATACTAGGCATCATCATCATAAGTCATCTCTCCTTTTTCTTTATAATAATGTTTGGGCGTGTCAGGGTAATTCCTGACACTTGCCTTTTATGTGAAGCATATTGAGAAGTTCTCAATATGACTTGTTGTATCTTATGGAGCCTTCGGTTCTTTGGCTTCTCTCTTAAGCCCTTCCCTCTTGCTCTAGTTGTACTATAACACCTATTATTAGCACTGTCAAGAGGTGAGTGCTAATTTTTTTAAAATTTTATTTCTAACATGTTATCCAACCAACAAATCACAACCTACAGTACTCCACAAATTTCTCCATTTCTTTTGTCATATATTTATTTGCATGATAAAACACTTGTCGATACATTGTAATATCAATATCTTTCACATCTAATTTTGCGATCTTCCCTTCTTCAATATCCTTTTCTACAACAAATAATGGGAGATAAGAAAGCCCTTTTCCTGTCTTTAACATCTTCTTGATAAATGCAGTATCACTGCATTCAAGTACTGGCGATAATGTCTGTTTATGCAGAGCTAATTCCTGTTCTAATGCCTGTCTGTAGTTTGCATTTCGTTCTGTTAGATAAAACGGTGCATTTAAGATTTCCTCAACCTCTATATTCTTTTTCCCTGATAACTTATAATTTGGTGCAGACACAAAGATCACAGGCTCCGCTTTTTCCATGACTTTCACCCAGTTTTTATTCCATCTTGGTGTGTCCAGAATATAAATGACATCGAGTTCATTGTGTTCCATCTTCTGGATCAGGCGTTCTGGAGAACCGATCGTGATCTGAATTCTAACCTGTGGATGTTCTTCCCGAAACCGCTGTACGATTTCCTGCAATTTGACAGTGCAGAGTGATTCGATCGTTCCGATATGTAATGGATTTTTTAACTCTGCAGTATCATTCATTGCATCTTTTGCCTTGTGCATTTCATCAATGATCTTATTTGCATGTATTAAAAATTCTTTTCCTTTCGGTGTGAGTATCACTTTTTTTCCTGTACGGTCAAATAATCGCACTCCCAATTCTGTTTCTAACTGACGGATCTGTACTGTCACGGCAGATTGCGAATAACCTAGTAATTCTGCGGTTTTTGAGAAATTCTTCACTTGTGCTATCTGCATAAATGTCTGTATCTGACGGAATTCCATTTTTTCTCCTTTGTACTATTATAAATAATTTTCAATGTTATTATTAAATCTATGAATTTGATTCATCTATATGTGGATGATACAATACAAACATAAAGACGTCAAACATTTTTTGTGCACATTAAACAAACTACGATGATATGTGATTATGCTTTTAGAGGAGTAATTAAAAATGGAAAAGAAAAAATTTAAACTTGGTCTGGTACCAAAACTTATCATTGCCATCATTATTGGTATCCTGTTTGGACAGTTCCTTCCAACTGGATTCTGCCGCTTTGTTGTAACACTGTCTGGATTCTTCAGTACCTACTTAAAATTCATCATTCCACTGATGATCCTTGCTTATGTAACCATGGGAATCGCTGATCTGTCACAGGGTGCTGGGCAGCTGCTTTTAATTACCGTTGCTCTTGCTTATGGTTCAACTTTACTTGCTGGTACAGCTTCTTACCTTGTATCATCCAATCTGTTCCCACACTTTATGACTTCTGGGGCATTAGATCAGATTGCTGCGACTGCTGATGCGTCACTGAAACCTTATTTTTCACTGACGATCACACCGCTGTTTGATACATTATCTGCTGTTGTTCTTGCTTTCATATTAGGATTATGCTTATCCACAATGAAAAGTAAAGAGATCGGAAACAGCCTTTACAACGGAATGAGTGATTTCTCAACGATCATCGATAAAGTACTGCACAAAACGATCATTCCTTTATTGCCATTATATATCTGCGGTACATTTACTGATATGACGAAATCAGGAAAAACATTTGCAATCCTTGGAATCTTATGGAAAGTATTCCTTGTAGTGATCATCATGCACTTTGTATGTATCACGATCCAGTTTATAATTGCAGGTTCTGTCAGCAAAAAGAATCCACTCTCTCTTATTAAAAATCAGGTTCCTGGTTATACTACAGCTTTAGGAACTCAGTCTTCTGCTGCTACAATTCCTGTCAATCTGGAATGTGCAAAGAATGACGGTGTCAGTGCTCAGATCCGTAACTTTGTAGTGCCTCTTTGTGCCAATATCCACATGGCAGGTTCTATGATCACGATCACAGCATGTGCAACTGCTGTATGTTTGATGAATCAGTTACCGATCAGCCTTGCAACTGTTATTCCATTTATTATGACACTTGGTGTTGCAATGGTCGCTTCTCCTGGAGCTCCAGGTGGATCTATCATGACTGCATTGCCTTTCCTTTACATGGTATTTGGTACAACAGCAGGAGATACAAACGGACCGATCTGTGCTTTAATGGTCGCACTTTATATCACACAGGATTCTTTCGGAACTGCATGTAACATTTCCGGAGATAATGCGATCGGAATCGTTGTAGATTCTATTTACAAGAAATTTATTTTAAAAGAAGATACAGTGGAGGCTTAATTTATGTCTTTTATCAGTGCATTTGATGTTATGGGGCCAAATATGATTGGTCCCTCAAGCTCCCACACAGCCGGAGCTGCAAGGATCGCATTTCTCGCAAGAAAAATGTTAAATGGTACACTGAAAAAAGTTCAGTTTACACTCTATGGATCTTTTGCAAAAACTTATCATGGACACGGAACGGATCGTGCCTTATTAGGTGGAATCATGGGATTTGGAACCGATGATATGAGAATCCGTGATTCTTTCGAGATTGCAAAAGACATTGGACTTGATTTCTCTTTTGTACCAAATGAAATAGAAACTGATGTCCATCCAAATACAGTGGATATCTTAATGACAAATGAAAACGAAGATCACATCTTAATCCGTGGGGAATCTTTAGGCGGCGGGAAAGCCAGAATTTGCCGTATCAATGATGTAGAAGTTGATTTTACTGGGGAATACAGTACCTTGATCGTGATCCAGAAAGATAAACCTGGCGTTGTTACTTATATCACAAAATGTCTGAGTGATCAGGGTGTTAATATCGCTTTTATGCGTCTTTTCAGAGAATCTAAAGGAAATACAGCTTATTCTATCGTTGAATCCGATGGGCTTCTTCCTGAAAACATCGCGGAGGAGATTAGGAAAAGCCCAAATGTCTCAGATGTTATGATCATTCAGCTGTAGAAAGGAGACTGAAATATTATGGATTTTAAAAACGCAAATGAATTGCTTGATTTATGTAAAAAACATGATCTTCCAATCTCCGAAGTGATGAGACAGCGTGAGATCGTAGAAGGGGAAAAAGAAGCTGATACGGTTCATGATGCAATGGCAAGAGTTCTTGAGATCATGAAAAATGCTGCTTTTACTCCGATCAAAGAACCGGTTCGTTCCATGGGTGGACTGATCGGTGGCGAGGCAAAGAAGATTGCTTCCCGGTATCATTCTGGAATTGGAATCTGTGGTGATCTGTTAGAAAAAAGTATGATCTATGCGATGGCGACTCTTGAGACGAATGCATCCATGGGGTTGATCGTAGCATCCCCAACCGCAGGGTCTGCCGGAATCGTTCCTGGACTTTTACTTGGGCTTCAGGAAGTTCATAAATTAGATGATGAACAGATCATTCAGGCACTGTTTAATGCCAGTGCGATCGGATATCTTGCTATGAGAAATGCAACGGTTGCAGGTGCTGTCGGCGGATGTCAGGCGGAAGTCGGTGTTGCTTCTGCGATGGCTGCTTCTGCCATTGTCGAACTGCTTGGCGGTGATCCAGAACAATGTCTTGGAGCTGCCTCTACCGTTTTAATGAATATGTTAGGTCTTGTTTGTGACCCCGTTGGCGGGTTGGTGGAATATCCATGCCAGAACCGTAATGCCGCAGGTGTTGCAAATGCAATCATCGCAGCTGAGATTTCTTTATCTGGAATCCATCAGCTCATCCCGTTTGACGAAATGTTAAACGCAATGTATATCGTTGGTAAACGACTGCCAGCTGAACTAAGAGAAACCGCCCAGGGAGGCTGCGCTGCAACTCCTTCTGCATGTGCTGCATGCGGAGGTTGTGCGTAAAAATTCCTTCAGAACACATTTTTAAATAGTAGGTAATAAATCAATCTCTTTTTTGCTTCTTTTGGTCGTTTTCATATATTGGAATCTAAAAGAGTGTCTGCATCACTTAATGATGCAGACACTCTTTATTTACTATATCTTAAGCATCCGATATCCAATACCTATATGTGTCTGTATATACTGCATGCCATCTTTATCTGGCTGTAATTTCTTCCGTAATGTTGCCATAAACACTCTAAGTGATGCAACATCATTTTCCAGTGAACTGCCCCAGATCTGTTGCGTAATATAAGTGTGAGTCAATACTTTTCCAACATTATGAGACAGCAAACATAATAATTTATATTCGATTGGTGTTAAATGCAGTTCTTTATCTTTTAAATATGTAGATCCTGCTGTATAGTCGATCTTTAACTCTCCATTTACAAAGACTGCTTGTTCTTGTTCCTCGCCTGACTGGATCAATGCTAATCGGCGCTGTGTAACCCTGATCCTTGCAAGCAGTTCATCAACTGAAAATGGTTTTGTGATATAATCATCTGCTCCTGCATCCAGTGCTTCTATTTTATCTACATCTTCACTTCTTGCACTGATAACGATAATTGGTACGTTAGACCATGTTCTTACTTTTTTGATCACATCCACACCTTCCATATCAGGCAATCCAAGATCTAATAAAATGATCTCTGGTTTATGAGAAGATGCCTCTAAAATAGCTGAACTTCCATTCTCTGCTGTAATATATTTATAATCATGTGTTTTTAATGTTGTCACGATCAGATTACGGATCGGCCGATCATCCTCCACGACTAAAATTAATGCTTTATTCATTTAATGTAACCTCACTTAATGGCAGTGTAAAAGAAAAAATACAACCATGTGGTGTATTGTCCTCCAACACCAGTTTCCCGTTATGCACCTCTATGATCGAACGACAAAGTGCCAAACCTAAACCAAGACTTCGATGGCTGTCTGCGATCGTATTTTTCCCTGTATAAAACATTTCAAATATATGCGGCTTCATTTCATCACAAATTCCAGGGCCGTTATCTTCTACTTGAATCTTTGCTTTTCCATTTTCATTCATGGCACAAATGCGGATTGTAGATCCTTTCGGTGTATATTTAATTGCATTATCGACCAGATTGATCAACACTTGCAGGATCAGCCGCACATCCATATGTGCAAGTATCAATTCATCGCATTCTGTAACGATCTGATACTCTTCATGTTTCCTGCTGATATGCCGTAATGATTCCGCGATCACCTCATCTAATAATTGATCTGTAAATTTCAGTTTTAATCTTCCATCATTTAATCTTGTGATCGATAATAAATTTTCGACGATATTGATCAGCCATTCTGAATCATCATAAATATCTGTATAAATCTGATGTTTTGTTATATCATCAAGACGTTCTCCACTATTTAACAGCATGTCTGCATTCCCAGAAATGGAACAAAGTGGTGTCCTTAGATCATGTGAGATCGCACGAAGCAGATCTGCTCTTAACTGTTCATTTTTGGCAAGAACGGAGATTTTTTCTTTCTCCATGATATTCTTTTTATTTTCCATGGCAAGTGCACATTCATTGATCACAGAAAGTAAGATACTATATTCGAAGGAATCTAATGTATATTCGTCAACTGGTATTGCGATCACACCATACACATTATCCTCAATACAAATGGCAAGGTATAGACACTGTGCATCTTTAAAACGTTCGGTCGTTGCTCCAGCACGCTGCTTGTTTTCATACACCCATTTTGCGATCTCCTGCTCCCTGCTTGTCAATAAATTTTCTATCTGTTCTTTCTTTTTATTCGAAAATATATGTGGTGCTGACAATTCATCGCCTTCCACAACATATGCTACAATACTGCGGTCTAATAATTTGATAAGCTGTGTACATGTAATACTTAAAATATCCGTATCGTTTTTTGCTTTTTGAAGTAACCGGTCTGTGTCAAATAAAATCTGTGTACGAAATGCAGATTGTGCTGAAAGCCTTGCATGTGTTTTTAATTTTGCTGCAAGTGTTCCAGTAATGACAGAAGATATTAACATGATCACAAAAGTTACCGGATATCCAACTGCATATGTCTGAAATGACATTCTTGGTTCCGTAAGGAAAAAGCAGAACAAAAATACACTTAAGACAGAACCTCCAATGCTGTATAAATATCCATCTGTAAGGATTGACGTTAATAAAACACCCAAAATATAAATTGTAACGATGTTTGTATCTGTAAATTGAAGTTTCTGGATGAATAGACCGATCAACGTACAAACTGCAAATATAAATAATGTCAATAAACTGTCTTTCATCGTAGGCTTTCCTACATAAACCGCTCCATGCGGTTTTCGATAATTATCTAAGTTCATCGCATCTGGAATAATGTGGATATCAATATCAGGAACAGCCTCGATCAACTTCTCTGTTAATGTCTGTTTGCTGAAAAAGTGATTTCTCTTTGCACTGCTTTGTCCAATCACGATTTTTGTGACATTTGATAAATGTGCATATTCCGCGATCTGTACCGGAACATTTTCCCCATGTGTCATTACGATTTCCGCACCAGATTCCTTTGCAAATTGTACATGAGCTTCCAGTCTTCTTTTGTCCGATTCTCTTTCTCTTTTTCCTGTCTGTACATACAATGCCGTAAAACGTGCCCGCATATCTCTTGCCATTTTTGCTGCTGTACGTATGATCTTTTCATTCGATGGTGAAGAAGAAAGACAAACAAGAATGTGTTCGTTTTCTTTGTTCAGCTCTACAAATTCTCCTGTGCTCATCTTGGCCCCCTTTCCTTATCGGATGCATTATATCATGATCGTCAATAATAATCCATAAACACATCAATCATCGTCATCATCTTGCTCCCTGTCAATTACTTTCCGATTTTCTCCAAGAAAATAATTTACTTTTTTCAAAAAGAATAACACAAATGCAAACATCAGTATTACCGCCAATGCTAAAATGAAATCTGACATAAACTCTCACCTCTTTTTCATGACATCAGATACAAAAACACTTTTTGATCGCTTTATATTCTCCTAATACCAATAATGTAACATCTTCCTTAAAACAAGTATCCGCAGATATCGCCATACTTACTTTTCCATCATCTTTTACTGCCATGATGTTAATATCATATCTTCTTCTAATATCGAGTTTTCCCACTGTCTTTCCGATCCATTCCTTTGGAACTTCTACCTCAAAGATTGCATGTGAGGCATCGACTTCCATATAATCAAGAATATGATCATCGGTATAACGGATCGTTGCCCATTTTGCCACCATTTTTTCTGGATAAACTACCTTGTCGGCTCCATTTCGTAAAAGGAACTTTTCCTGTACATCTCGTTCGGCTCTGGAAATAACCATTTTGCCTCCAAGTTCTTTTAACAGACAAGTAGTTTCCAACGAATTTTGGAAATTCCCACCGATCGTAACAAAACATATATCATAATTTGCAATCCCCAGAGATTTTAAGAATTCCTCATTCGTACTGTCACCGATCTGTGCATTCGTAACATATGGAAGTGCATCATTCACTCTTTCCTCATCCAGATCAACTGCCATGATCTCATGCCCAAGCTGACTTGATTGTATCGCTATATGTTTTCCAAAACGTCCAAGTCCGATCAGTAAAATATTCTTCATCATCAATTCCCTCTTTCTTTTATCCCACTATGATCTTATCCAGTGGTAGTTTTGCTTTTCGTTTATTTTTATCTGAAAATACTGCATAGATCAGCGTCAAACCGCCAACACGTCCCAGATACATCAGTATGATCAAAATGATCTGTGACAGAATATGAAGTTTTGGTGTGATCCCTAATGTCAAACCTACGGTTCCAACTGCAGATGCTGCTTCAAACAGACAGCTTGAAAGCGGCAGTCCCTCATACACACTGATCGTCATTCCACCTGCAAAAAATAAGATAAAATACATCATTGCGATCGTTGCTACATTTTTTATCACACCAACATCGATTCTTCTTCCAAATGCTGTCACATCATCACGACTTTGAAAAGTCGCCAGTACATTTAAAAGTAACAGAGCAAATGTTGTTGTTTTCATACCTCCTGCTGTAGAACTTGGTGAACCTCCGATCAACATCAATAAGATCATCATCGCCTTTGATGCTCCTGTCATCACCGAAAGATCCATTGTATTAAATCCTGCAGTTCTCGGTGTCACAGCCTGGAACAATGATGCAAGCAGCCGGTGAGTCCCTGATAGATTTCCATAATCCTGAAAGAAAAAGAAAACAGCTGGTAACAGGATCAGACATAATGTTGTGGTTAGAATGATCTTACTCTGCATATGGTAATGTTTAAACCGAAATTTATGAAGATAAATGTCTTCCCATGTAAAAAATCCAATTCCACCAATGATGATCAGTAACATGATCACAATGTTGATCACTGGATTTACCGCATATGGTGTCAATGATACAAATGGATGCCCTTTTGTTCCAAGAAGATCAAATCCTGCATTACAAAAGGCTGATACAGAATGAAAGATCGACATCCAGATTCCCCTTGATCCAAAATCTTGACAGAAGACAGGCATCATGAATAGCGCACCGATCAATTCGATCAACAAAGTCCCTTTTAAAATAAAACTCATTAATCGAACGATCCCTCCTACTTTCGGTGCAGAGATCGCATTTTGCATCGTACTTCGCTGCATGATCGATATTTTTCTTCCTGATAATATAAATACGGCTGTTGCTGTTGTTATAACTCCCAGACCTCCGATCTGTATCAGAAACATGATCACTGTCTGTCCAAAAGCAGACCAGTAACTTCCAGTATCCACGACTGCAAGCCCTGTCACACATACTGCAGAAGTTGACGTAAATAATGCTTTATGAAATGGTGTTATGATTCCCTGAACCGATGAAATTGGCAGCATCAGGATCAATGCTCCAAAAAGGATCACTCCTGCGAACCCTAATATGATCACCTGAAATGATGTTAAATGTCTTTTTTTATAAATCTTCCATGGCATATATGATCTTACCTCTTTTTCAAATTATTTTATGACCTTTTAATCTTATCATCATTATATCTTTTATGATAAAAAGATAGTGTAAGGATATGTTCTCTTATATTAAGATTGTATAAAGAAAAAAGGAGCCTAATATGATAGAAGAAAAACTAGTGCATGACCTATTGGAGGTTCGTTTTCTTTTAGAACCATCAATTGCTACTCATGATCCTTTGAGAGCGCAGGATGCTATGTATCTGCATCTTGTATATAATAGAAAGATCATTTCTGCCTCTGAGGTTTCGTAAATATGATGTGAGTATCAAAGTATCTGTAAAACACAAAAACCATGAGAACAAGATTTTAATTTTTCGTTGTTCTCATGGTTTTATTGTTTCTTATTTTTTTAGGTATTCCTCTATCACACATTCATGCTTCTTTTCTTTTTTTCTATAATTAATTCCCACAAGCAAAACATTACCTGCATATTTTTGAATAGAATCTGGATATTTTTTATCCTTAATCTGTTGCAATGCACTAACAGCACTCTTATTCCACTTCAATTCCACAACAAGTGCCGGATAATCATTTCGATATTCTGTTTTTGGAATAAACACAAAATCTGCGAACCCACGTCCTGTAGGAAATTCCCTAACTGGTTTAAAATAATACTGCATTGCACTCAAATAATCCAATGCCAACACACTGCTAAGTGAATTTTCATTATTGTATTGAATTGCTGGAATGTATTGCTCATGAATCTTCTCAATCTGATTGGCAACAGTTTCTCCGTCCATATCTAATGTTGCATCCAGAAGATCTTCTGATTCTTGCTGAAATTTCAGCATTTCATTCCACTCTTTTCTTTTCGTTGCACGAATCAGTTCTTGTCTTATCTCTTCATTCGGTACAAATGCCATCCTATTAACACTTGAATACGCTAAGTATCCCATATGAATCAAATATGTTAAAACGTCATCTTTATTTACAATATTCTCAACGTCATTTTGGAATGACCCAACATCTACTTCAACAGATGCTCCCGACACCATTTCAATAATTGCGGTCTTCAATCCATCAAAATCCATATTGATCAATGGAACAATCGAATCATAGGAAGCTGTTCCTGACCAATAACTCTGGAAATTTCCATCCGCCATCAGGCTTACAACTGCATTGGGATTATAAACATGATATTTTCCTAATTGGTATCCATCGTACCAGCGTTTGACTTCTGTAAAATCCTTCTTATATGTCTCACAAAGTGCTTTTACTTCATCTTCTGTAAAACCGATATAAGAAGCTAAACATCCTGCATTCAACATGGAATATTCTCGGAAATTATTAAGTGCTGATTGTGTTTTTTCTTTCTTGATCGGCAAGATTCCTGTAAGATAAGCGAGTTGAATATATTTCGTTGGTTCTGTTCCCTTAAACATACCTCTTAGGAATCGGATATATTCATCCTGCACCTTTTTGTTCGCTGATTCATCTCTGATCAGCACATCCCATTCATCAATGATAATGATAAATTTCACGCAATTCATCCAGCACAACTCTTGTGATATATGGCACAACATTATCCGCATCTTCGCAGTTTATCAAAAACCATTGTACATCAATATGAATCACATCATATTTATTCAGATATTTCTTAAAATCCTCTGATTTTCCTATTTCAAGATCAGAAAACATCTTTTCTGATTCTGCTCCTTTGCTGTAATATGCCGCAAGCATATTCGCTGCATATGATTTTCCAAAACGTCTTGGGCGGCTATTGCAAATATACGCATCTGTAGAATCCAGAACTTCATTCATACATGCGATCAATCCTGTTTTATCTACATAAATTCTGGAATTTAGTGCTGCTTGAAACGCACTATTATCTGGATTAACAAATCTGCCCATATTTTATACCTCTCCAATTCCTTTTACCTGTTTTTAATATTTCTCTATTTTACACACGTGTTCTTTTGTTTTCTTATCATAATTAATACCAATCAACAACAGATTGTCCTGATATTCTTCCAAACTTTCAAAATACTTCTTATCTTTGATCTGCTTGATCGCACCTTCTGCGCTCTTATCCCATTTTAATTCAACTACCAATGCCGGTTTCTCTGCAAATTGTTTTTTCGGAATAAAGACCAAATCTGCAAATCCTTTTCCACCTGCCAGTTCTCTGTGAATGGTATAAAAATTCCTTGCTGCATATAATGCGAGTGAAATCGTATAACTCAATGCATTTTCATCATTATACTGGATATGTGATGTCTCAAAATGTGCCTGTTCAATGGCTTTCGATACCTGTTCTTCTCTGCCTTGCCAGATTGCATTTAATGTATCTGCAGAATCTTTTAGTGCTTTTGAAACAGATCCCCAGTCTGATACTGAAACTGTATTTACATATTCTGCCCGAATTTCACTATTTGGTATCTTGACTGTTTTTGTTTTATCATCATATGCAAGATATCCAAGATGGATCAATAATGTCAGTACATCATCTTCTGTACGAAACGTTGCCATATCATTCGTAAAACTTTCGGTATTCACCGCCACGCTTTCTCCAGCGATCATACTTAAAACATCATCTTTTAGATGCTCAAAATTCATATCAATATACATCTGTAATGCTTCAAAAGTCTCTGTCTGATTCCAGTAATTTGATATCTTTCGAAATCTCATACTATTTACAACCGATCTTGGACTATACACAGACGGTACTCCATCAAATGAATATCCATCATACCAGTTCTTAACTTCTTCCATATCCATTCCGTATTGTTCACAGAGCTTTTTGACTTCTTGTTCTGTAAACCCGACATAACATGCTAAAGGTCCCGGGGCGATCATGGAAAATTCATCAAACATATTCAGTGCCGAATGTGTTCCATATTTCTTAATCGGTAAAATTCCTGTCATGTAAGATAGATAAATACATGCCTTATCTTTTAATAAGTCCCGTAGAAAATCTAAATATTTTTCCTGTGCTTCTTTATCTTGTTTATATTCCCTAAAAATGCAATCCCATTCATCAATGATCACAACAAATGGGTACTGCATTTGTGCATAAATATCCTGCATACACTCAATCAAATCTGTATCGTCAAAATAATCAACTTCTGGATATTCCATTTTCAAATCTCTGATCACAAGCTTCTTGGACGGCTGACACAGACATAGTTTTGTGCTGTATCTAGTACGGAATTCGTATATTTTATCATCCCTGTCTTATCTACATAAATTTCAGACTGAATCATTCTTCTGAACTTTTCATTCCCTGGATTTAGATAATTTCCCATACGATCACCTCCTTGAATCAATTTTCTATGATATGAAAAAATTTCGTGCTCTTATCTATATTGATTATGATAGCACGAAATTTTAGCCGCCTCAACTTATATTAATTACATGAAATGAAAAAACACCTGCTCATAACATACATAAAATATACGTTACAACCAAGTGTCTTTTCATACAGTGATTATATATAGAATTTCTTCTATCCTAGTTGTTTACTGCAACATGTTTTGCCTGATCTGAATTGTAAACTTCTTCATCAACCAGACCTTCAGTTGCTGCTGTGATAACGGCTGCTGTTGCTGCTCCTGTTACATTTGTCATTGTTCTTGCCATGTCAACGATCGTTGAGATTGGTGCAAATACGACAACTAATTCGATTGGTAAGCCAAGTGCTGCAAACACAGCTGTTGATGTGATCGTCGCTGTTCCTGGAACCCCGACTGTTCCAACAGATACTACTAATGTGATCAGGATCAGAAATGCATACTGTGCAACTCCGTAATGATATCCTAACATGTGAACACTAAATACCGCTGTTAATGCTGGCCAGATTCCTGCACATGCTGGCATTCCAACATTGGCTCCAAGACCTGCCGTAAATGATGCTACGTCTGTATCAACTCCTAATGCTTCTTTTAACTGTCTTAATGTAACTGGGATCGTACCAACACTGCTCTGCGTCGTAAATGCTACATACTGAGCTGGTGCGATTCCTTTGAAGAATTTAACAGGACTTAATTTTGCTACAAATTTAATTAATAATCCTTCTACTCCAAATGTCTGAACTGCACATAAGATATAAGATAATACTAATGTACTTAATAATGGCAGCAATTCTGCAACACTGCTTCTTCCAACGGCTCTTGCCAAGAAAGATAATACTGCATATGGTGTAAATCCAATGATCCAGTCAATTGCCTGTCCGATCACCTGATTCCCCGCATCAATAAATGCCTTAAATGGTTTTACGGATTCATTTTCTTTAGAAATTGCATTGTAAGATAATGCAATGATGATCGCAAATACAACGATCGGAATGATCTGTCCTTCACTCCAGTTTGTTGCGAAGTTGCTTGGGAATAAGTTTACAATCGTATCAACAACAGATGGAACTTCAACTTTCTGATATCCATCAGCTACTTTGTAAGCAAATCCATCACCGACTTTTAAGATGACTGCTGCGATCACTGTGATCGTACTTGCGATCGCTGTATTTAAGATCAGGTAAAAGATTGACTTTCCACCGATCTTCTTTAAATGAATGGATTCACTTAGATTTGTGATACTTGCGATGATACTAAATAACAGCATTGGTACAACAAGTGCTGTCAATACATTTGTATAGATACGTCCGAAAATCTCAACATATGTAAAATGATTTCCAAATCCCAGACCAACTGCGATTCCAAAGACCGTTCCTAACAATGTTAAAAGTCCGAAGTCTACGCCTTTCTTATAATCCAAATAATAGATAACCGCAAACAAAACAACTGTAACTGCTAGTGCGGCAAAATCTGCTGTGTTAATGCTCATTTTGTTACACATCCTCTCATATAGTTTTTCTTTTTCATAGTTTTCCAGTAGGAATTATTCGTATAATAGCATTTCCTAATAATTCTGTCAAGAATATTTGATGCTTCTTTTTTTATACAATTGTGATTTGTAGGTAGTGTTGCATGTATGGGTCAGAAAGAAGATAAGAAGAAATATTTATAAGAAAAAAGGGATGACACTGCGCATTTTTGAAAGCTTTTTTTACAAATCGCTGATTTGTTGGAATGTTTATGAAGCATAATAACATTACTTTCTGTCTGAAAATTTCCTATTTTACAACCAATGCTGTTCTCCATACACACCCACTTAAATTTTCAATCTTGTGAATTGTCCACTCTATAGACTTTAGGTATATGATAAAAAATAAATAAACGATCGGAAGAGCAGCATTAGAATTTTGCCACGTTTTTTACGGATTCGCAGCCGGCTTGGTGCGTTGTTTGAGCCTCAAAGAGTTCTGGTTTCAATATCTTTGAAGGCGAGTTCGCAAGGAAAGCCGGCGGATCAGCGATCTGTAAAAAACGTGAGAAAAATTCTCTAGCTGCTCTTCCAATCGTTTATTTATTTTTTATCATATACTCGAAATCTACAGTTGCCCAACCACAAATTTAAGATAATTCCAACTTACCAGTATATAACTGATAGTAAGTTCCTTTATTCTTGATCAGATCTTCATGATCTCCACGTTCAATGATCTTACCATGTTCAAGTACAATGATCGCATCACTATTTCGGATCGTAGATAGTCGATGGGCGATCACAAATACAGTTCTGCCTTTCATCAGGTTATCCATTCCTCGTTGTACAATGCTTTCTGTTCTTGTATCAATACTTGATGTTGCTTCGTCTAAGATCAGTACTGGTGGGTTGGCTACGGCTGCTCTGGCGATGGATAGTAACTGTCTCTGTCCTTGAGATAATCCTTCTCCGTCTCCGCTGATCACGGTGTCGTAACCATCTGGAAGCATTTTGATGAACTGGTCTGCGTGGGCTAATTGAGCTGCTTCGTAAATCTGTTCGTCGGTTGCCCCTAAATTTCCGTAGCGGATATTGTCTTTGATCGTTCCTGTAAACAGGTGTGTATCCTGTAATACGATTCCTAAGGAACGTCTTAAATCGTCTTTTTTGATCTTCTTGATATTGATTCCGTCGTAGCGAATCTTTCCATCCTGAATATCGTAGAAGCGGTTGATCAGGTTTGTGATCGTTGTTTTTCCGGCTCCTGTGGATCCTACAAATGCCAGTTTCTGTCCTGGTTTTGCAAACAGACTAATGTCATGAAGGATGGTTTTATCTTCGTTGTAACCGAACGTTACATCTTCAAATCTTACATCTCCAGTTAATTCTGTATATGTTACAGAACCATCGGCAGAGTGTGGATGTTTCCATGCCCACATTCCTGTTCTTTCTTCACATTCGATAATGTTTCCATTTTCATCTTTCTTCGCATTTACTAATCTTACATATCCCTCATCTGTCTCAGGTTCTTCATCGATCAGGGCAAAGATTCTTTCTGCACCTGCAAGTGCCATTACAATAGAGTTAAACTGCTGTGCAACCTGCATAAATGGCTGTGTGAAGCTCTTTGTAAACTGAAGGTATGATGCCATGACACCTAATGTGATTCCTCCAATACCTTCGATGGCTAATACACCACCTAATACCGCTGTTAATACAAACTGAAGGTTTCCAATATTACCTACAACCGGACCCATGATATTTGCATATTTGTTGGCATTTGCAGCACTTTCAAACAGAGATTCGTTTAACTTGTCAAATTCTTCTTCTGATTTACGTTCGTGGTTAAAGACTTTGACAACTCTCTGTCCATTCATTCTCTCTTCGATAAATCCTGTCACATCGGCTAATGATTTTTGCTGACGGATAAAGTATTTTCCGCTGTTTCCACCGATTGCTTTTGTGACCGTGATCATGATTCCGATAACGACAACTGCAAGAATCGTTAAAATCGGACTTAATACTAACATAGAAATAAATGTTACAATGATCGTGAAAAATGACATCAATGCCTGCGGAATTGCCTGACTGATCATCTGTCTTAACGTGTCCGTATCATTTGTGTATAAACTCATGATAGAACCATTTGTATTCTGGTCGAAATAACGGATCGGTAATGTCTGCATATGTTCAAACATATCGTCTCTGACACGTTTTAGAACACCCTGTCCAATAAATACCATCATCCTTGTATAAATAAATGTTGCAATGACACCTGCTGCAAAGATGCATCCAAGAACGATCATTGCATGGTAAAAGTTTGTAAAATCCGGATTGCTCTGTCCAACCAAAGGAAGGATGAAGTCATCGAGCATAAATTTCAATGATAAAGATACCGATACAGAAGCTGCTGCACTGATGAAAATACAGACAAATACAAGAATAAACTGTAATTTATAAGTATCTGTTACATATTTCAAAAGACGTTTTGCTGTCTTCGCCGTATTTTTATTGATCGTCTTTTCTGGTCTTTTACTCATCGTCTTCTCCTCCTTTCACCTGTGATTCATAGACTTCTCTGTAAATATCATTTGTCTTTAATAATTCTTCGGATGTTCCAACACCCATGATCTTTCCGTCATCTAATACGATGATCTGGTCTGCATCTTCGATGGAAGATACTCTCTGTGCAATGATGATCTTTGTTGTATTCGGAATTTCTTCTCTGAATGCTTTACGGATCAATGCATCTGTTTTTGTATCAACTGCACTTGTAGAATCATCTAAGATCAAGATCTTAGGTTTCTTTAATAATGCTCTTGCGATACACAATCTCTGTTTCTGTCCACCAGAAACGTTGTTTCCACCCTGTACGATCTGTGTATTGTATCCAGCTGGAAATTCATTTACAAATCCGTCTGCCTGTGCTAATTTACACATTCTCTGAACTTCTTCATCGGATGCATTTTCATCTCCCCATCGGATATTATCGTAAATTGTTCCTGTAAATAATACATTCTTCTGGAGCACCATGGATACCTGGTCTCTTAATGCTTCTAAGTTATAATCACGGACATCGACTCCACCGACTTTCACACATCCTTCTGTAACATCATAAAGTCTTGGGATCAGCTGAACCAAAGTAGATTTTGCACTACCTGTTCCACCAATGATTCCGATCGTCTGTCCAGATTTAATATGAAGATCAACATCTTTTAAGGAAAGATTTCCGCCTTCTCCTGCATAACTGAAATTGACATGATCAAAGATGATCTCTCCGTCTTTCACTTCTGTTACTGCGTCTACTTTATCCTGCATTTCCGGTACTTCTTCTAAAACTTCTGTGATACGATCTGTGGATGCTTCTGCGATCATGATCATTACGAATACGAAGGTTACCATCATCAGAGAACCAATGATCTGTAATGCGTATACGATAATACTTGTTAATTCTCCAGTTCCCATCGTTCCATGGATGATCCCTGTTCCACCGATCGCTACGAGAAGCAAGATTACAATATACATTGTAAACTGCATCACCGGTGAGTTCCATGCAACGATCTTTTCTGCCTTTGTAAATAGTGTATATACATACTTGGAAATTCCGTGGAATTTGTCGATTTCATGATTTTCACGTACAAATGCTTTTACCACACGGGATGCATTTACATTTTCCTGTACAGAGTTATTTAAGATATCATATTCATCAAATACTTTGATAAAATGCGGATGTGCTTTTTTCGCAATAAAGATCAGTGTTCCACCTAATAATGGAATGACGATCAAGAACAATAATGCTACAGTCACACTGTATTTTAATGTCATCACCCATGATAGGATTACCATGATCGGTGCTCTCGCAAGCAAACGAATACTCATCATATATGCCATCTGAATATTTGTGATATCCGTTGTCATACGTGTAACAAGTCCTGATGTTGCAAAGTGGTCGATATTCTTAAATGAGAATTCCTGCACTTTGTAAAAAATATCGTGTCTTAAATTCTTTGCATATCCAGCACCTGCAATAGCGGCCATATTTCCAGCTGAAATTCCGAAAAACAAAGATAACATTGCCATAACAACCAGAATCACTCCTCGCTGGATAATATAATGTAAATCTCCGCTTGTCATTCCGATATCAATGATATTTGCCATCTCCATCGGAATCAAAACTTCCATCAGTACCTCAAGAATTACCAAGATTGGAGCAAGTATGGATTGTTTTTTGTATTCTCGGACTGATCTTAATAGGGTCTTATTCATCTTTCTTTCCTTCCTCCTTGTGTTTTTCTATAAGATTTTGTAATACATGATATAAAACATGTTTGCATGTTATGACATCTTCCTCAGGAATGCCTTTTTCCATCCTTTTTTCACTAAGCTTAATATCTTCCAAGATTGCCTGTCTTAATCCTTCGGCTTTCTCTGTCGGTACCAGACGTTTCTTTCTGGCATCTTCTTTATCACTTTCTCTTGTCAGATATCCATTCTTCTCCATCAACTGTACATATCCTGTGACCGTTGATTTGCGAATCTGAAATTCTTCTTCAATGTCTTTTTGATAAAGATCTTTATGCATTGTTTCTAATAAAATAAACTTTAAAATATGTTTCTGCATGATGGTAAGATCAGCCTTGATCACTTTATCAATTGGCTGATTCCTCTTCATCTCATGTGATAACATATGGATCAGTTTTCCCATGTGCATGTTATTGATCTTATCATTTATATCCTGCATTTACTCATCCCTTTCTTTTTAAAATGGTTAGCTTCCTAACTTTTTAGTATTATACAGAGAATAAAAATGAATGTCAACAGTTATTTTATTGCTTTCATTATCGTTAACCAATGTCGCTTATCATGTTGACAATTACTTTTATACATGCTAAAGTTCAGATTAATAAGATATTTTGAATTTAAACAAAGGAAGGTACATATCATATGAATTCAGAGCCAAATTTAACCCGCGAAGAAGCTATCGCCATCTTAAATACCCCTGACGAACAATTAAATGAACTGATCGAACGTGCTGGAGCTCTTCGCAAAAAATATAAAGGAAACCATGTAAGCATTCATCTTTTAACAAATGCCAGAAGCGGAAACTGCTCCCAGAACTGTGCTTACTGTGCCCAGTCCTGCCGTTCCCATGCGGATATTGAAAAATATAAATGGGTCGATGATGAAAAATTATATGGAGATAACACATTTGTCCATGATCATAAACTGTCTCGTCATTGTATCGGATTAAGTGGTATGAAATTCAGTGATGAAGAAATTGAAGAACTGGCTTCTAAGATTCGTAAAATGAAAGAAGAAGGAACACATTTATGCTGCTCTATCGGATTTTTAACAAAGAAACAGGCATTAATGTTAAAAGAAGCTGGATTAGACCGTATCAACCATAACTTGAATACAAGCCGTTCTAACTATCCAAATATCTGTACAACACATACATATGAACAGCGTGTAAACAACATTCATATGTTACAAGATCTTGGATTTGAGATCTGCAGCGGTGGTATCATTGGTATGGGTGAAAGCAAGGAAGATGTTGTTGATATGCTATTTGATTTAAAAGAAATCAATCCAGAAGCACTTCCGATCAACTTCTTAATTCCGATCAAAGGAACACCTTTACAGGATAGAGATACTTCAAATTTAACGCCAGAATACGGATTGAAAGTATTATGTCTGGCAAGATTACTGGTTCCAACATCTGATATCCGCTGCGCCGCTGGACGTGAAATTTATTTTAAAGGAAGAGAAAAAGAATTGCTGACGGTTGTAAATTCTATCTTTGCATCTGGGTATCTGACTGCGGATGGACAGGGAATTGAAGATACGATCAAGACGATCACGGATGCTGGATTTACATGCGAAGTAGAATCTGATTAATTTGTGATTGAATAGCTTAAATTATTGGTGGAATATTATAAAAAGAGATCATGTGTCTGCAACCCACTTGCGT
>OGRS01000907.1_pt1 | contig 22141 bp, 20 predicted proteins | sample 1553561 | NCBI WGS metagenome assembly OGRS01 (sample SAMEA2580103, study PRJEB22360) | human gut metagenome | biome: human gut; feature: human-associated habitat; material: faeces | place: Denmark | collected 2008/2010
CGCGCAAACTTTGAGGGTGAGTGCAGCGAGGTCGGCATGTATTTGGCAATGGCTCCCCGGGGGGAGGGGGGGGGGGAGCCCCCCCCGCTGCGGCGGGGGCGGCCAGTCTGGGGGTGAGCTGTCTGATTCTGTTTTGTTGGACGGCGCTTTCAGCCAGAAGCACGAGCGTGTGCCCCTCGACGCGGCAGTAGGCGGGATCTGTGAAGTCGATGCTCATCCTGAAGGGGCGAAGCACGTGGGCTGCGACTGCGCCTGCGCGCTTTGAAAGCGCGTAGGAGGCCATCAGCGGCTGCAGCTCGTCGCGGGCGAGGCAGCTGTCGATCGTCTGTCGTCCGATTCTTCGGCGGATGAAGTCTTGTGTCACATTGCGACCTTGTTGTAAGAGAAGGAAAACGCCTACAGAATAGCCCGTAGGTACAAATCAGGTGGCGGAATTCTGTGCGATAATCCAACAGCTATGCAGGTCGGGGCCTGCGGAGGGGCGCTACGCACGCCTTTCCAACAGGGAGGAGGCTCCGGCGCAACCGAAAACAGGGTAGCACGGAACAGCGCCGGCGTGAGCGGCGCGGCCATGCCGCATATGGTTCCGTCCGTGCCCTCAGATCCATTCTGGTTACACACAATGTTTGACGAACTTCTGACAAAAATCTTCGGTAGTCGCAACGACCGCCTGATCAAGCAATATCGCCGCAAGTGCGATGCCATCAACAAGCTCGAGCCCGCCATGCAGGCGCTCTCGGACGAAGAGTTGAAGGCCAAGACGCAGGAATTCCGCGACCGCATCGCCAAGGGCGCGACGACCGACGAGCTCCTCCCCGAAGCTTTTGCCGTGGTTCGTGAAGCCTCCGTGCGCGTGCTCGGCATGCGCCACTTCGACGTGCAGCTCATCGGCGCAATGGTTCTCAACGACGGCAAGATCGCTGAAATGCGCACGGGCGAAGGCAAGACACTCACCGCCACGCTCGCCGTGTACCTCAACGCCCTTCCCGGCAAGGGCTGCCACGTCGTGACCGTCAACGATTACCTTGCCTCCCGCGACGCGGACTGGATGGGCCGCCTCTTCAACTGGCTCGGTCTTTCGGTCGGCAAGATCCTCTCGAATCAGAACAACGAGGAAAAGCGCGCCGCCTATGCCTCCGACATCACGTACGGCACGAACAACGAATTCGGCTTCGACTACCTGCGTGACAACATGGAGTACGACGTCGCCGCTCGCCGCCAGCGTCCGCTCTACTATGCGATCGTCGACGAAGTGGACTCGATTCTCATTGACGAGGCCCGCACGCCGCTCATCATCTCCGGCCCCGCCGACGACAACACGGAACTCTATCGTGCCGTCAACGACATTCCGCCGCTCCTTACCCGCCAGGCTGAGGAAAAGGGCGAGGGCGACTATTGGGTCGATGAGAAGGCCCATCAGGTCTACCTCTCCGAGGTCGGTCACGAGCATCTCGAGCAGATTCTCTCCGAGCGCGGTCTCGTGCAGCAGGGCGAGTCGCTCTATGCGCCGAAGAACATCATCCTGATGCACCACCTCAACGCCGCCCTGCGTGCGCACACGCTCTTCCACCGCGACCAGCACTACGTCGTGCAGAACGGCGAGATCGTCATCGTCGACGAGTTCACGGGCCGCCTGATGCCAGGCCGCCGCTGGAGCGAAGGTCTTCACCAGGCCGTCGAGGCCAAGGAAGGCGTGAAGATCCAGCAGGAAAACCAGACGATGGCGTCGATCACGTTCCAGAACTTCTTCCGCATGTACGGGAAGCTCTCCGGCATGACCGGCACGGCCGACACCGAAGCCTACGAATTCCAAGACATCTACGGCCTTGAAACGGTCGTCGTGCCGACGCATCGCAAGATGGTCCGCATCGACGAGCAGGACAAGGTCTACCGCACGGTCAACGAAAAGTACCGCGCGATCATCGACGACGTGAAGGCCTGCTACGAACGCCGTCAGCCGGTACTTCTCGGCACGACCTCGATCGAAAACTCCGAGCTTCTCTCCTCCATGCTCACGAAGGAAGGCATTCCGCACAACGTGCTCAATGCCAAGCAGCATGACAGGGAAGCCCAGATCGTTCTCGAAGCAGGCCGTCCCGGCGTCGTGACGATCGCCACGAACATGGCCGGCCGAGGCACCGACATCGTGCTCGGCGGCGGCATCAACAAGGCTGTCGACGCCATTCGTGCCGACGAGACGCTTACTGAAGAGCAGCGCGAGGCGAAGATCGCCGAAGTGAAGGCCGAATGGCAGAAGCTTCACGACATCGTCGTGGAGGCTGGCGGCCTGCGCATCATCGGTTCCGAACGTCACGAGTCCCGCCGCATCGACAACCAGCTCCGCGGCCGTGCAGGCCGTCAGGGCGACCCGGGTAGCTCCTGCTTCTATCTCTCGATGGAAGACCAGCTCCTGCGCATCTTCGGCGGCGACCGCATGCGTGCCATCGCCGATAAGCTCCGCCTTGAAGAAGGCGAGGCCATCGAGTCCAAGATGCTCACCCGCATGATCGAGTCCGCCCAGCGCAAGGTCGAAGGCCGCAACTACGACATCCGCAAGCAGCTGCTTGAGTTCGACGACGTCCAGAACGACCAGCGTCACGAAATCTACGGCCTGCGCAATCAGATCCTTGAGAGCGAGGACATCTCCGAGCTCGTCAAGAACCTGCGCGAAGGCCTCTTTACGGACCTCTTCCGCGCCTATGTGCCGGCCGAGACCGTTGAGGAGCAGTGGGATCTCGACGGTCTTCAGACGAAGCTTGCCGGCGAGTTCGGCATTGTGATCGACTTCAAGCAGCTTCTTGACTCGAACGACCAGTTCACGGACGACGACCTGCTCGAGGCGCTTCTCAAGCAGGCCGAGGCCCAGTACGTCGAGAAGGAGCAGATGGTCGGTCACGAGGCCTTCACGGGTTTTGCCCGCTCCATTCTCCTTCAGATTCTCGACCAGCTGTGGCGCCAGCACATTTCCGCGCTTGAGGCCCTTCGTCAGGGCATCTACTTGCGCGGCTATGCTCAGAAGCAGCCCAAGCAGGAATACAAGCGCGAGGCCTTCAACATGTTCGAGCAGCTGCTCGACCAGATCCGCGAGACCCTCGTGCGCGTGCTCATGCAGGTTCAGATCAACGTGAAGCCCGCCGAAGAGCCCGCCCAGCAGCAGCCTGTCGAGGAACCTGCTCCCGCCGAGGCGACAGGCAGCGCGCTCGAGAACATGCCCAAGGAGGAGCTCGATCCCGCGCTCTTCGCGCACGTCGGCCGCAATGATCCGTGCCCGTGCGGCTCCGGCCGCCGATTCAAGGACTGTCACGGCCGTCTCTCCTGAAATAGTCCTGAATGACTTTCAGAGCCCGTCTTCGCGTTTCGTGAAGGCGGGCTTTTCCTTGGCGGTCGCCAATGTCAATGCTGGAGATTCGGACATGAGGAATGAACGATCAATTTCGCTCCCCGGCCTTCTACTGGGCTTTTCCGTTGATGGGGGCGTTGCGGCGGTCGCTGTTCCTGCGGCTGCGCGCACGGTTCTGTCGCTTCCGCAGGCTGCGCTTGGGGACGGCACGGCGCAGGCTCTGAGGATGCGCAGGATGTCGGGGTCGCGGACGTGCTGCATTCTGATGAGCAGGGGATATCCGATGTTCGGCGCGGGCGGTCTCTCTGATGCGGGGTTGAGCGCGTTCAGGCATGAGGCGCTCAGACGTCTGGAGCTTCCCGAGGATGCGCTCGCCCTCCTGCTTCAGGGAACCCGCAGGGAGCTGACGCCGGTCGGAGGGCTTGTCGAGCGATGCACCGAAGCCTGGAAAAGAGCAGGGGGCGAGGCACTGCTCCCGGAAGGGTGGACGGGATTCGAAATGCCCTTCATGACGCAGGACGGCGTGATGAGGGTCGGAGCACTTTCGGCAGGCGGTGCGGTCCCGACGGAAAACCGCGTCCTGCTGCTTGCGACCGACGTCCCTGTGCGGGAGGTGATCCTGCAGCGGATCGCCGACAGAGCGGCCGGTCCTCTCTTTGCGTGGCTCAGGGCTGTTGGCGTGCTGTCTGCCGCCGATGTCGTCATGGTCGTGTCGGCGGCGGGTCGAAGGCCTGTGGCGTCAATCGATGATCCTGCTGCGGAAATGCTTGCCAGAGCTCTTGAACTCGCCGTCGGACGCGTGTCGGAGGCATGGGCGGGGGCGCTGGGGAGGAACATCCGCGTGCGGCTCGAGGGACTGCGGGACGAAGAGGAGGCGGAGCATCTGATCGCGGCCCTTGCGGGCGTCGGCGGATGGCTGAGGGGAGCGGGAACACCTCGGGAGGTCTCCCTAGTGCTTCGGGCCGCGCTCGAGCAGAGCGCTCTTCCGGGACTTGAGGCTTCGGGATTTGCCGTGCGGCTGGGCGAGTGCGCCGACGCCCTGTCGCTTGCGTCGGCTCAGGAGCTTTCGAATCTGCAGGAAGGCAGGGCGGCCATCACGCTTTTCATGGCTCGGGGCAATCTTTCTACGACATTTTGCGTGTAGCGAAACGTCTGGAGAAGGAGTTAAGATTTTCTCTGTGCGCCTCGTTTGGGGGGCGGTCAGAAAGATAAAGGAAAAGCATCGTGAGTGAAGACAAGGTTGTGGATGTTGCCGTCGGCGTGCTGATTCGCGAAGACGGCCGAGTGCTTCTCGCCTCCCGCCCCGAAGGCAAACCCTGGGCTGGATACTGGGAGTTCCCCGGCGGCAAGCTTGAGGATGGCGAAACGGTGCATCAGGCGCTTGTGCGCGAGCTCGACGAGGAGCTTGGCGTGCGTCTGGCCGATTCCTTCCCCTGGTTTGTGAAGGAGCATCGCTACGAGCATGCCCACGTGCGCCTTCACTTCCGCCGTTCGCGCGACTTCTTCGGCGAGGCGCTTTCCAAGGAAGGACAGGACTTCGGCTTTTATGCGGCCAACGAGCGCACGCCGGGCGTTCTTCTTCCGATCGACCAGAACATTCTCAACCGAGTCGATCTTCCCGATGTCTGGGAGGACAGCACGGCCGTGCTGACGCTTTCCGAAAACGCGCTTCACGCCACTGTGGTTCGCGACCGCAAGTATCGCTTCGTCGGAGCCCGCTGCGGCAATCTTGACGACGTGATGAAGGCCGTCGCCATGGACTTCGACTTCGTGATCGTCAAGCCCGAGGTCTTTGAGGCCACACTCTGGAAGGGCGAGCCTCGTCTTCCGACCTATGTTGAAGACGTGCCCGCCTCCGACCTGCGTCTCTGGCAGGACCGTGGTGCGCACGGCGTCAAGCCCTGACGATTCGCCTTCCGAGGCTTCGAAAATGAAAGAAAAGCCTGTTCAGTGCTGAACAGGCTTTTTTGTCGGCGGGCGTTCCTGCAGGAAGAGGCGTTCTCAGCGACGTCTGCCGCCCTTGCGCTCCTCGCGTTCGGCGGTGTAGCGGGCGACGCTCTCAAGCTCTTCGGGCGTCATGCGGTCAGCGGAGCCGGGATCGCCTTCGATCACATAGCCGTCTGAGGCCCATTCGCCGAGGTCAATGAGCTTGCAGCGTTCCGAGCAGAAGGGACGCCAGGGATTGGCGGAGGAGTATTCGATCTCCTTGCCGCAGGTGGGGCATTTGACTTTCATGATGTTTTTCGATCAGGAAGGCGTGCAGAGCCCGAGACGGAACGGAATCTCCTCCGTGCGGGCCAGATGCAGCTTGTGGTTTTCGTCAGGGCGCGAGAAGCGGATCCAGAGCATGTACTTGTTGGCGCTCACCTCGGGAACAACCGTGCTGTCGGCGGGAAGCCAGATCTGGACGAGGGCGCAGTTCTGATTGCGGTTCATCGAGAACTGGTACGTGCCGTTGACGGCTGTAAGGCTCTGGCAGTGCGAGTTGGCGCGGAAGATGCGCAGAAGGAGCATCGTGCCCGTGCGGATGGGTTCCAGCGTGCTCACGTAGCTCTGCAGCTCCCTGCGACGGATTTCGGGAGCCGTGTTCATCCAGAGGTGCATCTGCGGCAGGTCGAATTCGCAGGTGCCGCCTGCAATGCTCTGGCGCGTGCGGATGATCTGCAACCATTGGTTTTCACGCACGCTCTGCGTCGTGCGTCCGACAGAATCCGAAACGGCCTGAATGGCTGCGCCGATCTCGGCGAGATGAGCGGCCATGTCGGGATCCGCCGAGGCGTTCTTGGCAATGAGGCGCTGGCGCTGGCGTTCGAGCTCCTGAATGAGTTCGTGGCGCAGGTCCGAGCGGGCGGTGGCGTCAAGCAGGTCGAAGAGGGCGGATATGCCGGCCTGATGCGCAATGGCGCTCGTCTGCTCGCAAAACCAGTCGAAGCGCTGGAAGAGCGCCTCCAACCGGAGATACGTGCGGATTTTCTCATTGCAGGGGAATTCGTAGAGAAGATGCTCGGCCGTGGACATGTCTGCTTACGCTCCAAGAAGGTGGACGCTGACCCTAAAAATACCACAGCCCTTCGGACTGCGGTCCTCGTTCATCGGGTAATTGCCATCCAGATGCGGCTGAGTGCGTCAAGGCGCTTGCGGAGCGCCGCTTCGTCGTCCTCGTTGACGATGAGGTCGTCGGCGCACTGCAGAATCCGGCTTCGCGGAGGCTGAGCCTTCATCATCAGGCGGGCGGTCTCCTCCGTGAGTCCGGGACGGGAGACGATGCGTGAGAGACGAACGTCGTCCGAGGCGTCGATGACCAGAACGCGGCTGACGGCAGGATGGCGGAAGTCGTCGCGCCAGAGAAGCGGGCAGTCGTAGATGACGATTGGAGACGCAGAGAGGGACTCGAACTCGCGTGTAACGGCAGCGCCGATGAGGGGATGGAGGCAGGCCTCGAGGCGCTTGAGTGCGCCTGCGTCCCGAAAGGCAAGTTCACGCATGCGGCGCCTGTCCATGGCGCCCTCGGGGGTGAGAAATTCCGGACCGAAGGCTTCCGCGACGGCGAGCGAGCCTGCTGCACCCGGGCCTGTGAGCGCGCGGGAGATGGCGTCCGCGTCGACGACGGGGAGGCCCGATGCGCGAAGGTGTGCGGATGCGGTGCTTTTTCCCGCGCCGATGCCGCCGGTGAGTCCGATGATGAGTGACATGGGATGATCTCGCCGAAAAGCAAAAAGGCACCGTCCGAAGACAGTGCCTTTCTGTGGAAACCTGGTCGGGGTGAGAGGATTCGAACCTCCGACTCCTACGTCCCGAACGTAGTACTCTACCAGGCTGAGCTACACCCCGACTTTCCTCACAAATCAACGATCACGCTGAACCGTGAAGGCGAGCAATTCTAGCAGAGAATCCCTGAAAATGGAAGGGGCGAGATTTTCAAGCGCTGCGCGCCCCCTGTCGAGCTCCTTCTCGGCGCGCAGGCGGCACTTCTCAAGCGCATCGGACTTCAGCACGATGGCGGCGATCGTCGGGAAGTCGCCGTCGCCGAGGCGGATGGCTTCGTCGATCATGGCGCGCTCCTCGGGCGTGCAGGATTCGCGGGCGTAGATGATGGGCAGGGTCACCTTGCCCTCGCGCAGGTCGGCACCGAGGTTCTTGCCCGTGTCGACGGCGTTGCCGCGGTAGTCGAGCACGTCGTCGGCGATCTGGAAGGCGTTGCCGAGGGCGAGCGCATATTCGGCGACGGCCTCTTCCTTTTCAGGACCGCAGTCCGCAATGGCGGCGGCCATGCGTGCGCCCGCTTCGAAAAGGCAGGCGGTCTTGCGCTCAATGACGCGGAAGTAGCGGGTTTCGTCCACGCTGGGGTCGTGTGCATTGACCATCTGCACCACTTCGCCTTCGCTCAGGCGGTTGGCGGCGTCGGAAAGAGCCTCCATGACGCGCAGGTTTCCAGCCTTCACCATCATCTGGAAGGAGCGGGTGTAGAGGAAGTCGCCCACGAGCACGGCCGCGCCGTTGCCCCAACGGCTGGGGGGCGCCGGGGGGGCGCGGGGCGCAAGACATGGCGCACGCAGTTGCCCCCGGGGGCTGTTGGCCGTCGGGCGGCCGCGGCGCATGTCGCTTTCATCCACGACGTCGTCGTGCATCAGGGTTGCCGTATGCAGAAGCTCGATCGTGGCGCCGAGATACTGGTGCAGCGTGCCCTCGTAGCCGAGCGCACGGCAGATGAGCATCAGAAGGGCGGGGCGCATGCGCTTGCCGCCCGCACTCGTGATGTATTCGCTGATTTCCTTCATGCGGGGCACGTCGCTGGCCAGTTCGCTGCGAATGACCGCATCGACGGCGGCCATGTCTTCGGCGATGGGGGCGAGAACCTTCTTGATGAGGGCCTTGGGATCCTGTTGGTTTTGCATATCGGACATCTGTCTTGAAAAAGCAGTTGAGTGCTGATTCTGGAAGTATAGCCAAGCGGAAAGCCTTCCGAAGAAGGCGGAAGATCGGCCGGAAGCGGCCTTCAGCCCCCGTTCCCGCAGGGGCGAGAAGAAAATCGCTGCTTTTGCTTGACTGAATGGAAGGAGCATGCAATAATCACGAGCTTTCCACGCAACCAAACGTGAGTTGGCGTCATTTGGGGAATGTCTCCTCAAGCGCGCTCACGCGATTACAAAAAGGTTCTGCAGAATCCGGCCGCATCAGGCGGACGGCGAAGCGGAACGGGCGAGGTTTATTACATGTACGCTATTATCAAGACTGGCGGTAAGCAGTACCGCGTTTCCGTCGGCGACAAGCTCAAGGTTGAAACCCTTGCTGTTGAAGCCGGCGCTCAGGTGACCCTCACCGAAGTTCTCGCCGTCAGCGGCGAAGAAGGCCTCAAGGTCGGCAATCCGACGATCGAAGGCGCTACGGTCACCGCGACCGTCCTTTCCCACGGCCGTGGCGAAAAGGTCCGCATCTTCAAGTTCCGCCGCCGCAAGCACTCCATGAAGTCTGCCGGCCATCGTCAGAACTACACCGAGCTCAAGATCGAAGCGATCGCGGCTTAATTTGCAACCGACTTTTTATAGAGAAGTACTAAAATGGCACACAAGAAAGGTGGCGGCTCTACCCGCAACGGTCGTGACTCCAAGGCCAAGCGTCTTGGCGTGAAGGTTTTCGGTGACGCTGCTGTCAACGCCGGCGGCATCATCATTCGTCAGCGTGGCACGAAGTTCCACGCCGGCAACAACGTCGGCATGGGCAAGGACCACACGCTCTACGCCCTCGTTGACGGCGTCGTGAAGTTCGAAGTCAAGGGTGCTTTCAACCGTCAGTACGTGAAGGTTGAACCCATCGCTGCCTAATTGAGGGCAGGCGTCCTCAGGGACGCGGACGACAGAAGAAAAGCCCAGTGCGGATCCTCCGGCTGGGCTTTCTTGTTGTCTGAAGCATCGGCTGCGTAAATATCCAGAAACGCGCCTTCGCATGCGCATTCGAGCCTGCCGATCTGCTATTGTGGCACTCGCGCAAGTGCGAATGCGAAAGCACGGCATTCCGAAACTGCAGGAACCTCTTCCATTGGTTCTGTTGTCAAAATATCCTCTGCGCAACAGGGAGTGTTCGCAGAGACTCAACTTCAGAAGGTGTACTCGTGAAGTTTGTTGATGAAGCAAAAATTGAAGTCCAGGGCGGCAAGGGCGGCAACGGTGCGGCAAGCTTCCGCCGCGAAAAGTTCATTCCGAAGGGTGGTCCCGACGGCGGTGATGGCGGCCGAGGCGGCTCCGTCTACGCGGTTGCCGACCGCAACATCAATACCCTCGTGGACTATCGCTACACGCGCAAGTTCTTCGCTCCCAACGGCGAGAACGGCCGCGGCGCGGACTGCTATGGCGCAGGCGGCGACGACATCGTTCTGCGCATGCCCGTGGGCACTCTTGTGCGCGACACGGATACCGGCGAGGTGATTGCCGACCTGAACGTTCACGGCGCTCGCCAGCTGCTCGCTGCGGGCGGCAAGGGCGGTCTCGGCAACCTTCACTTCAAGAGCTCGATCAATCGTGCGCCCAAGCAGGCGACTCCGGGCGAACCCGGTCAGTACCGTTCGCTCGAGCTTGAGCTTCAGGTGCTCGCCGACGTCGGTCTTCTCGGCATGCCCAACGCAGGCAAGTCGACCTTCATTACGGCCGTCTCCAACGCCCGTCCCAAGATCGCCGACTATCCGTTCACGACGCTCCATCCGCATCTCGGCGTGGTTCGTGTCGGTCCCGAGCAGAGCTTCGTGCTCGCCGACGTGCCCGGCCTCATTGAAGGTGCTGCCGAAGGCGCAGGTCTCGGTCATCTGTTCCTCCGTCATCTTTCCCGCACGAAGATTCTGCTTCACATGATCGACGCCGCTCCCTTCAATGAGGAGACGGATCCCGTTCAGGAAGCCAAGGCTCTGGTGCTGGAGCTTGAAAAGTATGATCCGGCGCTCGCCGCAAAGCCCCGCTGGATCGTGCTCAACAAGATCGACCTCGTCGAGGAGGCTGACCGCGACGCCCTCATCGAGCGCTACCGTTCCGAGCTGGCCGCCAACGGCGAACCCATCTTCGTCATCTCCGCTGCGACCCGTCAGGGCTGCGAAGAGCTTGTGAAGGCTCTCGCACAGCGCATCGATGACGATCGCCGCGAAGAGGTCGCGTTCGCCGACGACACCCGCTTCGATCCTGCCGAACACTAAGAAACGGCTCATTTCCGGAAGAGACTCGTCCGCTGCTGCGGGCCGGGTCTCTTTGTTTTTCCCGCAGGCCGGATACGGCGGGCGGTTTCCTCTCAATTCACTGATCGAACATCATGCAAGCATCAGTCGTTGAACGTCTCTTCAGCCTCAAGGAGAACGGCACTTCGGTTTCTCAGGAAGTCTCTGCCGGCGTCACCACCTTCATGGCGATGAGCTATCTCATATTCGTCATTCCCTCCATGCTCGCCGACGGCGGCATTCCCCGCGATGCGGCCACGAGCAGCGTGATTCTCGTCACGGTCGCGGTGACCCTGTTGATGGGCCTGTGGGCCCGATACCCCGTGGGCGTGGCCCCCGGCCTCGGCATTACGGCGTTCTTCGCCTACTATGTCTGCGGTCCCGCCGGCTTCACCTGGCAGGCGGGTCTTGGTGCGGTGTTCATTTCCGGCCTCGTCTTCTTCCTGCTCACGGTGACGCGCATCCGCCAGTTCATCGTGAACGCCGTTCCGATCGACCTCAAGCTCTCCATCGTGGTGGGCATCGGTGCCTTCATTGCGCTCATCGGTATGAAGAGCGCCGGTCTGGTCATTGCCGACCCGAGTACCGTCGTGGCGCTCGGCAACGTGACTCAGCCCGAGGTTCAGCTCTCCGTCTTCTGCTTCTTCCTCACGGCTGCGCTGATGGTGAAGGGTTTCAGGGCCGCCATGCTCATCGGCATTCTTGCGACGACGGCGCTCGGCGTCATTCTTGGCGTGACGGAGCTTCCGAAGGGCGCCTGGGTGAGCCTCACGCTTCCCGACATCTCCGCCGTCTTCATGCAGATGGACCTTCAGGGCGCGCTTTCCCATGGCCTTCTCAGCATCATCTTCACGCTGACGATGGTCGACCTCTTCGACAACATGGGCGTGCTGATCGGTCTGGCCCGCAAGTGCGGCTTCATGAGGCCCGATGGTGAGATCCGCAACCTCGACAAGGCGTTCATCACCGACTCCATCGGCACGATGTTCTCCGCCTGCATGGGCACGACGACCGCCACCTCCTACCTCGAAAGCGCTTCGGGCGTCGCTGCGGGCGGCCGTACGGGCCTGACCGCCGTCACGACGGCCGGCTGCTTCGTGCTTGCGCTCTTCTTCATTCCGCTTGTGGGCGTCGTGCCCGCATATGCGACCGCTCCGATCCTCATCATCGTGGGTGCTCTCATGATGCAGGAGGTCGTGCACATCCGCTTCGAAAGGCTTGAAATCGCGATTCCCGCCTTCCTGACCATCATGACGATGCCCTTCACGTTCAACATCGCCACGGGCTTCGGCTTCGGCTTTGTGAGCTACACGGTCATCCACGTGCTGATGGGTCGCTGGCGCGAGGTCACGCCCTTCATGTACCTGATCTCCGCCTGCTTTGTAGCGAACTTCATCATGAGAACCTGATCCCGATCAGTCGTCCCCTTGGGACAAATCCACGCCTTTGCCAGATGCGATCCGGTCCTGACGGACGCCCTTCGGCATGAGGATGGGAGAGGCCCGTGAATTGCTTAATTCACGGGCCTCTCTGCATACTCATGGCAAGAATCCCCTCAAGTTCCCTTGCCGCAGGCGAGGATTCCGTTCGCTCGAACTCGGATGTTCGGACTCGAAAGGAGCGGTCTGCATGAGGTTGGATGCAACGGGCGGGAGGGGGCGGTGAAGGAGAGGACACGGCAGAATTTCTTGCTTTGCGCTATGCTCAAAGATCCCGTTCAATCCTTTCCAAAGGCTTTATCCATGGAATCACTTCTCAAGAACGCGCACCGGGTCGTCGTCAAGGTCGGCAGCGCGCTCGTCACCAACGACGGTCGCGGTCTCGACATTCAGGCCATCGAACGCTGGGCAACCCAGATTGCGGAACTGCAGAAGATGGGCCGCGAGGTCATCCTCGTGAGTTCGGGCGCCATTGCTGAAGGAGTCCTGCGCCTTGGCTGGGAAAAGCGTCCTTCGCATGTCCACCAGCTGCAGGCGGCTGCGGCCGTCGGTCAGATGGGCTTGGTCGAAGCCTATGAACGGCATTTCCGCAATCATGGCATCGGCACCGCCCAGGTGCTTCTGACGCACCAGAATCTGACGGACCGCGAGCAGTATCTCAATGCACGAATGACGATCAGGGAACTCCTGAGACTCGGCATCGTGCCCGTCATCAACGAGAACGACACCGTTGTGACGAGTGAAATCAAGGTGGGCGACAACGACACGCTCGGCGCCCTCGTGACCAACCTCGTTGAAGCAGACGTGCTCGTCATTCTCACCGACCAGCAGGGGCTTTACACGGCCGATCCGCGCAAGGATCCCGAGGCGATGTTCGTCAGCGTCGCGACTGCCGGCGATCCCGTGCTTGAAAAGATGGCGGGCGGTGCAGCCAGCTCCCTTTCCAAGGGCGGCATGATCACGAAGATTCTCGCGGCCAAGCGCGCCGCTCGATCCGGTGCGGGCACGATCATCGCATCGGGTCGTGAGACGGACGTGCTCACCCGTCTGGCCAGAGGCGAGCTCATCGGCACCCATCTTCGTCCCTCCTCCACCGTCCTGCATGCCCGCAAGCAGTGGATTGCAGACCATCTCCGCGCCTCCGGCAGCCTTGTGCTTGACGAAGGGGCGGCCAAGGCCCTCGTTGCCAAGCACACCTCGCTCCTGCCCGTGGGCGTCATCGGCGTCAAGGGCGAGTTCGTGCGTGGCGAGGTCGTCTCGTGTCTCACCGAGGACGGATGTGAAATCGCCCGCGGTCTCGTGAACTATTCGAGCGACGATGCGTCCCGTATTCTGCGCGCACACACGGAGGAGATCGAGGAGCGCCTCGGCTACATGGAACAGCCCGAGATGATTCATCGTGACAACATGGTGGTGCTCGCAGGCGAATGACCTCGCCCGCATGGCCGCTGCGGCCTCAAAACGCGCCTTTCGGGTTAGCGTTCAGAGGGGCTGGCGGTTAAAATAAACAGATTGCCTTTATTCAAGCGGCTTCCCGACGTCTCGTCGCTCGTCCGTCAGGTACACTGCCGTTATTTTCAACAGACACACGTTAAGAAAAAATGCGCGCCCGTTCCTATTTCCTTTCCACGCTGAAAGAAGCGCCTGCCGATGCTGATGTGATCAGCCAGCAGTACATGATCCGTGCCGGCATGATCAAGAAGCTTGCCGCCGGCGTTTACACCTACATGCCGGTCGGCCTGCGCACGATCCGCAAGATCGAGAAGATCATCCGCGAGGAAATGGACCGTGCGGGCGCGATCGAACTCCTGATGCCGCTCGTGCAGCCTGCCGAGCTCTGGCAGGAGTCGGGCCGCTGGGAAAAGTACGGTGCCGAACTTCTCCGCTTCAAGGACCGTCATGACCGCGACTTTGTGATTCAGCCGACTTCCGAAGAAGTCGTCACTGACATCGCCCGTCAGGAAATCAAGAGCTGGCGTCAGCTTCCCGTGAACTTCTACCACATCCAGACGAAGTTCCGCGACGAGCGTCGCCCCCGCTTCGGCGTCATGCGCGGCCGCGAGTTCACGATGAAGGATGCCTACTCCTTCGACCGTGACGCCGAGGGCGCCGCCGTTTCCTACGACAAGATGTACCAGGCCTATCAGCGCATCTTCACGCGCCTCGGCCTCATGTTCCGCGCCGTGCGCGCCGACACCGGCGCGATCGGCGGCAGCCGCTCCCACGAGTTCCAGGTCATCGCCAATGCCGGTGAAGACGTCATCGCCTACTGCCCCGACAGCGACTACGCCGCCAACATCGAGCTGGCCGAGGCCCGTTCGCTCATTGACGTTCGCGCCGCCGTTGCTGAAGAGATGGTGAAGCGTCCGACCCCGGGTAAGGAAAAGTGCCACGACGTGGCTGAATTCCTAGGCATTCCCTTTGAAAAGTCCGTCAAGAGCGTCGTGCTTGCCGCCGACCGCACTGACGAAAAGGGCAATCCGCTTCCCGCCAAGATCGTCCTCATCCTGCTCCGTGCCGACCACGACCTCAACGAAGTCAAGGCCGGTCATCTGCCTGAGCTCAAGGACGGCTTCCGCTTTGCGACCGACGCCGAGATCCTCGAGAACTTCGGTTCCAAGCCCGGCTATCTCGGCCCTGTCGGCATCAAGGAAGACGTTGCCGTCTATGCAGACCTGACCGTCGCCAACATGTCCGACTTCTGCTGCGGCGCCAATGAAGAGGGCTATCACTACACCGGCGTGAACTTCGGCCGCGACCTGCCCGAACCCAAGGTTGCCGACCTGCGCAACGTCGTCGAGGGCGACGCCTCTCCCGACGGCAAGGGCATGCTCCGCCTGCAGCGCGGCATTGAAGTCGGTCACGTCTTCTACCTTGGCACGAAGTACTCCGAAGCCCTCAACGCCACCTATCTCGATGAAAACGGCCAGCCGAAGGTTCTCGAAATGGGCTGCTATGGCATCGGAGTGACCCGTCTCGCCGGTGCTGCCATCGAGCAGAGCCACGACGAGCGCGGCATCATCTGGCCGGATTCTATCGCCCCGTTCGAAGTGGTGATCTGCCCGATGAACTACTCGAAGAGCGAAGCCGTGCGCGAAGCCGCCGACCGTCTCTATGAAGAGCTCAAGGCTCAGGGCGTCGACGTCATCCTCGACGACCGCGACATGCGTCCCGGCGTGATGTTCGCCGACTGGGAGCTCATCGGCGTGCCGCACCGCGTCGTCATCGGTGACCGCGGCCTCAAGAACGGCGAGGTCGAATACGCCAACCGTCGCAACCTTGCCGAAAAGGTGATGGTGAAGACGGAGGAAGCCGTCGAGTTCGTGACGAAGCAGATCAAGCGCTGAGCCTGACTGCACGGGTGCTCCGTTGCGGAGCACCCAGACGAATGACAAAAAAAGAGGAGGTCCGGAGACCTCCTCTTTTTGCGTGCGGACGATGACGGCGCTCAGTGCATGTCGTCGACGGGGTCGAAGCGCAGGCGCACTTCCTTCGGAATGTTGTAGCCCTTTTCCGGAACGGGGAAGGGCTTGCACTTCAGGATGGCGTTGCGTACGGCCGAGTCGTAGGCATCCCAGCCTGACTTCTTCGCGTAGACGGGAGCGCCGGCAAGTTCGCCGTTGGGCATCGGCCTGACGACGAATTCGGCGATGAACTGTCCGCGGCGGGTGGAGCTGGGCACGTCGATCGAAATGTTCGGACGCACGCAGGCGATGATGCGGGCGTTGTAGCTGGCCAGAGCCGACCCCGTGAGGTTCTGTCTCTGGTTGCGCTTGTCGCCCGAGGGCGTGCCCGAACGCTGGCTGTCCGGATCGATCTTGGCGTTGAGTCGTGCGAGTTCCTGCTGTCGGATGGCCTGGCGGATTCGCTCGCGTTCACGACGCTCTTCCGCAGCCTTCTTCTCGGCGGCGACACGCTGGATTTCAGCCTGACGCTTTTCTTCGGCAATTCGCGCCTCTTCAGCGCGCTTGGCTTCGGCCAGGCGCTTTTCCTCTGCGAGGCGAGCTTCTTCCTGACGACGGGCTTCAGCCTGAAGTCTGGCTTCCTCTGCGGCCTTGCGCTCCTGAGCAAGCTTTTCCTGAGCAAGACGCTCGGCTTCCTGCTGGGCGCGCTTCTCTTCGGCACGTCGCTCCGCCTCAATGGCGTCCTGACGGGCCTTCTCGATACGTTCGGCCTCGGCACGCTCGGCTGCGACGCGAGCTTCCTCCGCGCGGCGGGCCTCTTCAGCCTCACGCGCCTCCTCGGCGGCCTTCTCGGCCTCGACACGTTCACGCTCGGCGGCGGCAAGCGCCTCCTGACGCTGTGCCTCACGCTGCGCCGCCTCCTCCTGCATGCGGGCCTGCTGAGCGGCAGCCTCGCGTTCGGCGGCTTCCTGAGCCTCCTGAGACTCGCGTTGCTCGTCGATCTCGTTGGGCTTGGGTTCAGGCGCTTCGGGCGGCTTGACGGCGACGCCCTTGGGGTCGTTGCCGCCCGAGACCGGCTCGGGAGCCCAGAGCTCCGCGTAGACGGTTTCGGAATCGGTCGTCCACTGGAAAACGGAGAAGAGTCCGACGAAAAGGATGACGTGCACGCAGCCCGAGAGGACGGCGGCGGGCACCATGTCCCTGCGGTCCTCTTTTCGGAAGCGGTCGTTGGTCTCTCTGTCGTTCATGACGAAATTGGGTTGCGTAATGGGTTAGCGGGCTTCGGCGCTTCGCTCGATGCGAAGGGCGAGACCGACTCGGAGCACGTCGGCGCTCTGAAGGAGCTTGAGGACATTGACGACGTCCTCGTAGCGGACGTCCTTGTCGGCGGCAATCACCACGGGAATGTTGCTTTTCTCGCCCTGAGCCGTCTTGACGGCGGCAACGAGGCCGGGAATGTCGACGGGCTTCATGTCCTTGCCCTGACGGATCGAAAGGCGGCTGTCGGGATAGACGATGACCTCGATCACCTGCTCGGGGGCCTTGGAGGCCTTGTTGACCGACGGCAGGTTGACGACGCTCGGATTCACGAAGGGCGCGGCGACCATCAGGATCACGACGAGCACGAGCATGACGTCGATGTACGGCACGACGTTCATCTCGGCCATCATGCCGCGGCGCTTGGTATTTCCACGCAGGGACATGGCTTAACTCCGGGCGTGCTGGCGCTGAAGAATATTGAGGAACTCTTCGCTGAAGCCTTCGAGGCGGACCGTGAGGCGGCCGACGCGGTTGTTGTAGTAGTTGTAGGCGGCGACCGCAGGGATGGCGGCGAAGAGGCCGATGGCGGTGGCGACCAGTGCTTCGGCGATGCCGGGAGCAACGACGGCGAGGCTCACGTTGTCGAGGGTGGAGAGGCCCGTGAAGGCGTTCATGATGCCCCAGACCGTGCCGAAGAGGCCGATGTAGGGAGAGGTGGAGCCGATCGAGGCGAGCAGGGGCAGGCTGCGCTCGAGATGGTCCATCTCGCGATTGTAGACGGCACGCATGGCGCGGGAGACGCTGTTGAGGGCGTTCGGATCCTGACGGCTCTGCTTGAGGTATTCGGTCATGCCCGCGCTGAAGATGCGCTCTTCGATGCCTGCGGTGTCGTGATTGCGCTTGGCGGTTTCAAGAAGCTGATTGAGCTCCGTGCCGCTCCAGAAGCGGGCCTCGAACTCCTCGACCTGTCGCGCGGCGCGGGAGATTGTGAAGTATTTCTGGAAGATGACCGTCCAGCTAGCGAGCGAGAGGAAGACGAGAATGGCCAATACGCACTTCACCACGAGGCTGGCGTTGGCGACAAGGGTCAGAATCGACAAATCGGCAGTGGGCTGCATTTTAGATAACCGCTTTTTGAATGGCGTTGAATGAAAGAGTGTTCGGCGAGGGGCGCTCAGGCTTCCTCTGCCATGAAGGCTTTGATCGTTTCGTAGAGGTCGTCGGGCAGGGGAGTCGGAACGAAGCTCCTTGCGCCGATGACGCCGACACGAACCTTGCCCGTGGCGATGGGCTCGTCGCCGCGCACGATGCGTTGCTCGAAGATGAGCGAGGCGCGCCCGAGCTTCTCAATGCTCGTGATCACCTCCAGGTCGTCGTCAAGCACCGCGGCGCGGTGATAGGCGATGTTGAGTGAGGCGACGACGAAGAGAACGCCGTCCTCACGGCCGCGCTGATCGTTCTGACCAAAGCCGATCCGTCGAAGCATGTCGCTGCGGGCGCGCTCCATGAACTTCAGGTAGTTGGCATGGTAGACGATGCCGCCGGCATCAGTGTCCTCCCAGTAGACGCGGACGGGAAATCTGATGTGGTTCATGACGAGTGTTGGTTGTGCATCGGGGTGCCGTCAGGCACCGGAAAGAAACTAGTATAGGGACTCGCGGCGTGTTCGGGAGACGAGCGGAGGTCGATTTTGCAAACGGATGCTTATGCGTCCGCTTAGGCCCTGATGTTGCGCCAGTAGGCGAAGACAAGGTACCAGAAGGCCGCGCAGGTGCCCCAAGGAAGAAGTCCAGCGACCATCGCCATGACGTCCGTGCCCGCAGCCGTGGTGCCCAGCACGTGCCAGTCGGGCCAGAGCAGCAGGAGCCACGTGAGAATCATCCAGAGCGCGGTCCCCGTGAGCATCCCGGGACGCCAGTAGAAGCTCGAGAGCATTGTGATGCCCGTTGCGAGATTTTGGCCTTTGCGCGCGCCGATGATGGCGGCCGTGAAGAGAATCGATGCAAAGCTCGTGACGCCGCCTGCGATCAGGGCGACGAGCGTGTACTTGATGATGTGGATGAGCGGAGGCGTCTCGGAGGAGAGCCTTTCGCCTGCGTGCATGAGCTGCCTGCCGTGGTCGTCGACGACGGCAAAGGGGGCGCTGGCGCTCATTTCGGGAAGACCTGCACCCGTGGCCTCGATGGTGGCCTGCAGCAGAGTGTCGGTCCTGCCGTCCCGATCGATGGGCATGGCGCTCAGAAGGGCTGCTCCGAGCGTGGCGGCCGCAAAGACGGCGAGCGCCTGACGGGCCGGGTGAGCGAGTAGCTCATGAAGGATGGCGCGGTGGCGTGCGCTTCGGATGAAGAGCACGCAGGCGGCGAACACGGCGGCTGAGGTGAGGCAGACGAGAACGGAGAGAATCGGGGAAAAGGGCATGGCGGAGGTCAGTAGGAGCCGAAAAGATCACGCGCGACGGGCGTGGGCGGCGCCAGGCGGAAGTGCTGCCAGGCGAGCGGCGTGGCGACTCGGCCGCGCGGCGTGCGCTGCACGAAGCCCTGCTGAATGAGGTAGGGCTCCACGACGTCCTCGAGCGTATCGCGGTCTTCGCCGACGGAGGCGGCGAGGTTCTCGATGCCGACGGGACCGCCCGAGAACTTCTCGATGATCGTCCTGAGAAAGTGAGTGTCGATCATGTCGAGGCCTTCGGGGTCGACGTTGAGCATCTTGAGGGCGGCCGCGGCCACTTCCTTCGTGATGCGGCCGTCGTGCTTCACTTCGGCATAATCGCGCACGCGCCTCAGAAGTCTGTTGGCGACGCGGGGCGTGCCGCGGCTGCGACGGGCGATTTCGAACGCGCCCGTCTCGTCGATGCCGACGTTGAGCAGGCCCGCCGAGCGGCGCACGATGCGGGAGAGCTCCTCGGGCGTGTAGAACTGCAGCTGGTTGACGATGCCGAAGCGGGCGCGCAGGGGATTTGTGAGCGAGCCTGCGCGCGTCGTGGCGCCGATGAGCGTGAAGGGCGGCAGGTCGATCTTGATCGAACGCGCGGCAGGACCCTCGCCGATCATGATGTCGATCTGGTAGTCCTCGAGTGCGGGGTAGAGGATTTCCTCAACCACAGGCGAGAGACGGTGGATTTCGTCGATGAAGAGGATGTCGTGCGGCTCGAGGTTGGTGAGCATGGCCGCCAGATCGCCGGGACGCTCGAGAACGGGCCCCGAGGTCTGGCGGAGATTGACGCCCATTTCGTGCGCGACGATGTGGGCTAGCGTCGTCTTGCCCAGGCCGGGAGGGCCGAAGAGCAGAAGGTGGTCGAGCGGCTCACCGCGGCGCTTGGCGGCGGCAATGAAGATCTGGAGCTGCTCGCGGATGGCCTCCTGCCCGACATATTCGTTGAGAAGCGACGGGCGCAGCGCGCGGTCGACGTTCTCTTCGTTGGGACTGGCCGTGCGGCCGTCGATGATGCGTTCTTCCTCAAGCATTCATGACCTCGTTCAGCGTGCAAGCGCCTTGAGGGCGAGACGGATGCCTTCGCTCACCGTCACTTCGGCGGGGAGCGCGCGCACGCTCGCCTGAGCCTCGCGTTCGGAATAGCCGAGCGCCATCAGGGCGCTCAGAATGTCGGCCTGGGCTGCGGATGCGGCTCCGCCCGCAGGCGCGAAGGCGTTGCCGGCGAGCTTGCCCTTGAGCTCGAGGACCAGACGGTCGGCCGTTTTCTTGCCGATGCCTGGCACGCGGGTGAGAAGCGTGGCGTTGCCCTGCTCGACGGCGTCTGCGAGATCCTGAGTGCTCATGCCTGAAAGCACGGCGAGCGCAATGCGCGGGCCGACGCCTGAAATGCGGATGAGAGCCCTGAAGGTCTGGCGTTCCGCCGCGGTTGCAAAGCCGTAGAGAAGCTGGGCATCCTCGCGCACGATGAAGTGGGTGAGGAGCGTGATCTCGGAGCCTTCGGCGGGCAGGTTGCAGAAGGTCGACATCGGAACGTCGACTTCGTAGCCGACGCCGCCGACGTCAACGAGGACCTGAGGCGGGGGCTTTTCAATGAGCTTGCCGTGCAGCCGTCCGATCATGATGTTTTCCCTTCCTTTGTGAAAAGCGCCGTCCAGGCGCTGCGCGCACCTGCGGCGCTGCGGCCGCGACGGGGCGTCGCATAGGTGCGAGTCGTGCTGCCTGCCTTTTCAAAGGCGCGCATGCGAATCGAGTTGGCGCAGCATACCGCGCAGGCGAGCGCGTCGGCCTCGTCGGCCTGAATGTCGCCTTCGATGCCGAGCAGCATGCCGATCATGCGCTGCACCATGGGTTTGTCGGCGCGTCCGGTGGCGCAAACGGCCTCCTTGATTTCGCTTGGCGTGAACTCCTCGACGGGCAGGCCGGCAAGGTCAGCGGCGACGAGCGCCGCGCCTCTGGCTTGGCCGAGGCGCAGCGTGCTCTGCGGGTTCACGTTGACGAAGACCCGCTCGGCGGAGGCGAGGTCGGGTTTCGTTCGTTCGATCACCTTCGAAAGCTCGCGTACGATGTGCCCGAGTCTGGCCGAGAGCTCGCCCTCGGGGACGCGGATCATGCCGCTGTCGACGCGGACGAACCGTCCGCTGGCGGCGTCGATGACGCCCCAGCCCGTGCGGTTGAGACCGGGGTCGAGGCCGAGGATGCGCATCGTGAAGCTCAGCGGCCGAAGCTGCCCATGCCGGGGAAGCCGCCGCGGCCGAACTGGCCGAGCGCGCGCATCATCTTGCCGAGACCGCCACGCTTCATGCGCTTCATCATGTCCTGCGTCTGCTCGAACTGCTTGAGAAGACGGTTGACCTCCTGCACGGGGACGCCCGCACCGGCGGCGATGCGCTTCTTGCGGCTGGCCTTGATGAGGTCGGGCTTGCGGCGCTCGAAGGGCGTCATGCTGTCGATGATGCCCATCGTGCGGCGGACGGACTTCTTGGCCTCTTCGTCGTTGACCTTGGAGGCGGCCTCCTGGAATTGCGCGGGGAGCTTCTCGAGAATGGAGGAGAAGCTCTCCATGTTGTTCATCTGGGCGAGCTGGGCGCGGAAGTCGTTGAGGTCGAACTTGTCGCCCTGACTGATCTTCTGCGCAAGCTTTTCGGCTTCGGCGATGTTGATCGACTTCTGAACGTCCTTGACGAGGCCGACGATGTCGCCCATGCCGAGAATGCGGGAGGCCATCGCCTCGGGATCGAAGGCGTCGAAGCCCGTGAGCTTCTCGGCGGTGCCGACGAACTTAATCGGCTTGCCGGTGACGTGACGCACGGAGAGCGCCGCACCGCCGCGGCTGTCGCCGTCGATCTTGGTGAGGACCACGCCGGTGAGCGGGAGGCGCTCGTTGAAGGCCTTGGCCGTGTTGACGGCGTCCTGGCCGAGCATGGCGTCGATCACGAAGAGCGTTTCAACGGGCTTGAGGAAGGTGTTGAGCTCGGCAACCTCCTGCATCATCGCCTCGTCGATGGCCAGACGGCCGGCCGTGTCGACGATGAGCACGTCGAAGAACTTGCGTCGGGCATGGTCGATGGCG